>Ga0075421_100001891_pt1 | contig 24715 bp, 7 predicted proteins | sample SoiMetdeltSBSDD5_FD_75292 | JGI IMG/M metagenome (GOLD analysis project Ga0075421, IMG submission 75292) | Bulk soil microbial communities from a Populus tree surrounding site in Tennessee, USA - Soil MetaG P. deltoides SBSDD5 | ecosystem: Environmental > Terrestrial > Soil > Tree plantation...
ACGCGCGCGCCCGAGATCGGCGTCGCCGTCTCCACGACCACCGCTTGGTTCCACTGGTCCCGCACCGTCGCCGGCTGCGTCTCCAGCACCCAGGCCTGGCCACCCACCACCGGCAGTCGACCGCGTCCTGTCCCGCCGCCACCATCCGTACGCGCGACCGGTTCCGTCACCGCTGCCAGCTCCGCGATCGTGCGATGCTCGAACAACTGCCGCGGCGTCAGCCGCAGACCGTGCTCGCGCACGCGAGCGACGAACTGAATGGCGAGGATCGAGTCACCGCCCAACGCGAAGAAGCTATCGCCGACGCCGACCGAGGGCAGATTGAGCAGCTCTCCACAGACGGAGGTCAGTGTGCGTTCGGCATCCGTCGATGGAGCGACGTAGAGGGCGCCCGTTGCGCCAATCGAAGGCGTCGGCAGCGCGCGGCGATCCACTTTCCCCGTTGCCGTCAGTGGCAGCGCGGGCAACATCACGATGGCCGCCGGTTCCATGAACGCCGGCAGACGGGAGCGGAGAAGTGCGCGGATCGAGGCATCAGAGGCACCGCGGGACCGGCTGACGACGTACGCGGCGAGCGCCGTCTCGCCCGAGGGGCCGTCGAAGACGGTCACCGCCGCCCCGTGGACGTCAGGGTGCTCGCCCAGCGCGGCTTCGATCTCCGCCAGATCGATGCGGTGGCCGCGCACCTTGACCTGGGTGTCGATGCGACCGAGGGATTCGATGACACCGTCGGGCAGATAGCGCGCCATGTCGCCCGACTTGTGGAAGCGAGTGCCGCCTATCGTCGGGAATCGCTCGGCCGTCGCGTCGGCGTCGTCCAGGTATCCGATCGCGATGCCCGGACCGCCGAGGAGCAGCTCACCGCGTGCACCCGCTGGCAACGTGTTCTGGTACCGGTCGGCGACGCGCATGATGACGTCACGCAGCGGCCGGCCAATGATATGGCGCTCGGGCAGGTGGTCCCGCTGCACGCGATACAGCGAGCACACCATCGCGGCCTCCGTCGGCCCATAGCCGATGTAGACATCGCCCTGCGGAAACGTCGCGGCCATCGCCTCGACCAGCGCCGGCGGGACGGCATCGCCACCCACCATCAACTGCCTGACGTGTGGGAACGCACCGACAGGTGCCACCCGTCGCGCCGCGTCCACGATCTGCCTCAGCAGGCTCGGCGTGCCGTGCACGAGCGTGACCTCGCGCAGGACGGCGTGCCACTCGGCGTCGCTGAGAAGTGGGCGGTCCGGCAGGAGAAACAGTCGACCGCCCGCGAGGAGCGCGCTCAGGACCTCGAACAGCGAGATGTCGAACGCAAACGACGCAGTACAGAGAATCGTGTCGGCGGCCGTGAACGCGAACACGTCCTGGACGCCGCGCATCGTGTGCGCAAGGCTCGCGTGGCTGACGATAACGCCCTTCGGCCGGCCGGTGCTGCCCGACGTGTAGATGATGTACGCCGGATGCTCCGGCAGGACGGCGACCTCGGCGATGGCCGCCGTCGGGCCGTCACTCGGCGCGATGGCCATCAGGTCGATCACGCGCCCGGCGCTCGCGGCCACGTCGGCAGGCATAGGGGTGCCGGTCAGCGTCACGACCGGGCGGGCCGATTCGACCATGAACTGGAGCCGCTGCGCCGGATACTCCGGATCGAGCGGTACGTAGACGGCGCCGGCCTGCAGGATGCCAAGCAACGCGGCGACGTAGTCGATCCCGCGCGGCGCGAATACGGCGACGGCATCCTGCGGCCGCACGCCGCTGCGTCGCAGTTCCTGCGCGATCCGCGCGGCGCGCTGCTGCAATCCCCGATAGTCAATCGCTGTCGCGCCGCACGTAATCGCGATCGCTGTCGGCGTCTCCTGCGCGAGCTGCGCCACGCGCTGGTGGACGGTCACGGTTGGCGAATCCACACCCGTGTGCGGCCCCTGCTCGAGGCGTTGCTGGAGTGCGTGGCTCACGAGCGGGAGCGAGGATATCGTCCGCGACGGGTCGGCAGCGATCGCGGTGAGCATCGTCCGCCAGCAATCCACCAACTGCTCGATCGTGTCCGCCGAGAACATGTCCGTGCGGTAGAAGACGTGTCCATGTATCCCTCGCGGGCTCTCGCGCAGCCCGAATGCGAGTTGGAACCGCGACACCTCCTGATCCGTTTCGATGGGACTCACCTCCAGCCCGGCGATCCGCTGTGGCGCCACGGATCCATCGGTACCGGAGGTCAGGTGGAACGCCACCTGAACGAGCGAGTCGATGGTCGGATCGGCGTCGGTCCGCAGCTCGCGCACGAGCCACTGGAATGGAACCTCCTGCCGCGCGAGCGCCGCCACCATGGTCTGGCGCGTGCGATCGAGCAGCGCGACGAACGTCGGATCACCGCTCACGTCGCCGCGGAGCACGAGGACGTTCGCCACCAGCCCGACGAGGCCTTCGAGCTCCGGCCGGTCGCGGCCGCTCATCGCGACGCCGACGGCGATCTCGTCCTGCCCGGTATATCGGTGCAACAGCGCCTGCAGCGCGGCGAGCATCAACGTGTACAGGGTCACGCCCCGAGCGCGCGCCAGCTCGTGCAGCGAATCGCGCAGGTCGACAGGCCAGGTGATCGGCCGGCTCGTGCCTTCGAACGACGGCCGGCGCGCGCCCGCCACATCCGCAGGCAGGTCAAGCGTCGCGAGGCCGGCGAGATCGTGCTTCCAGGCGGCGAGCTGCTCGTGCAGGACCGCTGATCGGTCGCGCTGCCAGGTTGCGTACTCCGCGTACTGCGCCGTCGGCGGCGGCAGCAGCGGTGGCCGGCCCGCGCAGCGCCCGTCGTACAGGATGGTCAGCTCGCGAATGAGCAGCTCCAGCGATCGCTCGTCACCGGCAATGTGATGCAGCAGGAGCACGAGCACGTGCTCGCGAGGGCCGAGGCGCAGCACGGCCGCGGCGAACGGCGGGCGGTCCGTGAGTGCGAACGGACGGCCAACGAGGGCGCGCGCCACCGCGTCGGCGACGCGACGTGCGGCCTGCACGTCGATCACCGTCAGTCGAACGGTGCCCGTCTCATTCACCACCTGCAGCGGCCGGTCCTCGATCGACGGGTAGACGGTCCGCAGGATGCCGTGACGGGCGGCCATCTGATCGAGCGACCACTGGAGCGCGTCCTCGTCGAGCGTGCCGCGCAGGCGAACGCTGACCGACATGTTGAACACCGGACTCTGCGGGTCGAGCTGGTGCAGGAACCAGACGCCCTCCTGCGCGAACGACAGCGGCGCGGTGCGACCGACGCGCCCGGCCGACACGCGACGCGCGAGCAGCGCACGCTTGGCCGGAGAGAGCGCAGCGATCCGTTCAGGTACAGTCGACATGGGTTTACCTGTTGGCGCGTTCGACGACATCCAGCGATGTCGAGCGGTATGTCCTTGGTGAATCACGACCGGCCGCTCCGTTGTCGCGGCCGGACAATCGCGGTCGACAACTGGTTGTGACTCGCACGCCTTCAGCCTAAACGGACCACTAGACATCGCCCGCGGCGAGCAGCGCCGCTGCCTCTTCGTCCGACAGCTGCTCGATATCGCCGAGCAGCGCGTCGATCGGTGTCGCCGCAGCGTCCGACGTGCTCGCAATCGGGCTGGTGTCGCGAGAGAGCCGGTCGATGGCCGCGCCGAGCCGGTGCGGCGTGGGACACTGGAACAGCATCACCAGCGGCAACTCGATGCCGAGGGTCTGTCGCAGGCGCGCGGCAACCTGCATCGCAACGAGCGAATTGCCTCCGAGCTCGAAGAAGTTGTCGTGCACGCCGATGGCGTCGAAGCCGAGATACTGCTGCCAGACGGGAACGACCCGGCGCTCCGTCTCCGTCGCCGGCGGCACGTAGGCCGTGGCGAGCGCCGGCCGGCGATGCGCGGGGCTGACGCTGAGCGCTCGGTCGAACGTGGACAGCACGGTTTCGGCGGTCCGAGCGCGGTCCTCCTCGATCAGCCGCGCGAGCGGCTGGGTGGCGATGGCCACCTGCGCGAAGCCGCGGCCGAGCGCCGATGCAAAGGCTTCGACCGCCTCCTGGGGTGACAGCGCCTCCTCCAGCTCACGCTGGCGAATCGGCGCGAGCGCCGCCGGAATGTCGTCGCGGACCGCCAACCCCACGTCGCGCCACGTTCCCCAGTTGATCGACAGATAGGCCCGTGCACCGGCGGCGTGCTGCGCGTGGCTGAACGCGTCGAGAAACGCGTTCGCCGCCCCGTAATCGGCCTGACCGAACCCACCCACCACCGACGAGAGCGACGAGCAGAACGCGATGAAGTCGGGCGCTGTGCCGCTGCATGCCGACGCCAGACACTTCGTGCCCAGCACCTTTGGGGCCAGCACGCGCGCCATCTCGCTCCTCGATCGGACCTGCAGCAGCCCTCCGCCGCCCAGACCCGCGGCGTGAATGACGCCGGCGAGCTCTCCCTCCTTGCGCATGCCTGCCACGATGTCGTGCATCGCATCCGAATCGGTGACGTCGGCTCGAACCACCGACAGCGACGCCGCGTCACGCTCGACGTCGAGCAGCGTGCGAATCAGCCGGCCCGTCTCGCTGTCGCCCTCGCGCGCGAGCGCCGTCATCCATTCCGAGCGGGGCGGCACCTCACGGCGGCCGACGAGGACCAGACGCGCGCGCGCACGCCGCGCCAGGTAACCGGCGAACGCGATACCGATCCCGCCAAGGCCACCGGTGATCAGGTAGAGGCCTTCGCGGCGCAGCGGCGTGCGGGGCGGCACGACGCGGACGGGCTCGAACGTGCGCACCCATCGGGTCGGCCCGCGGAGCGCCACGAGCGGTTGGGCATCGGTCGCACGGATCTCGGCGACGACGGTATCGACGTCGGTGCCATCGTGTGAGGAGAGATCGATGAGCCGCGCACGCACGCCTTCGATCTCCTTGGCAATCGCCTTGACCGCTCCCCAGGCCGTGACATGTTCAGGAATCACGCGCTCGCGTCCGCTGACCATGAAGGCATCCCGCACGAGCGCGACGATATCGATGCCGGTGCGAAACGGAATGGAGCCGACGACCCGCGCCAGCCGGCACAGCGACCAGAAGTCGGACAGATCGTCAGGGGACGCGTGCACTCCCACGTCTGCGTGGACGACCGTCAACGGACGCGACGTGTGCTCGACGATGCGCGTCAGCGCGCGTTCGAACGGCTCGCCTTCGCCGTCGTTCACGGCAACCGCCCCCTCGTCATCGGCGCTCGCCAGCGATCCAAGCGGGCGGATGCATACGACTCGGCCGCCGCACGCGCGCAATCGCTCGACCAGTGAGCCGGTCAGTTCGCTGCCGCCGATCACCACCCACGAGCGACCGGCGATGTCGTGAAGCGGTGCCGCCGCCAGATCGGGCACGGCCTGCTTCCACACCGGCGTGGACAGCAGGCGCTCGATCGCTCCGGACTCGCTGGAGATCTGTCCGGCGGATGGCCGGGCGGCCTGTGCGGGAGCAATCCAGTAACGCCGCCGGTCGAACGGGTAGGACGGCAGCGCGACACGGTTCCGGAGGCGCGCGGCCGGCAGACGCTCCCAGTTCAGCGCGACCCCTGCGACCCATAGGCAGGCCGCACCGCGCAGCGACGCCTCCATGTCCGACTCGCCGTCGTACACATGCGGAAGCGACGATGCGATCACCCGCGCATCGTCGCTCGCGGACGATTGCCGGATGAATCCGCCCAGGGTTCGTCCCGGACCGATCTCCAGGAGTGCCGCGTCGTCAAGGCCAGCGTCCTTCAGCGCGCCGACGACGGACGTAAAATCGACCGGACGGCACAGATGCGCCGCCCAGTACGCATCGCTCACGGCGTCGAGCGGCTCGATCCACATGCCGGTCACGTTCGACGTGAACGGGATCTGCGGCGGGCGCCGCTCGCAGCCCCGCACCGCTTCGCGGACTCCCGCCGCAATCGATTCCATATGGGGCGAGTGAAACGCATGCGATACGGGCAGGCGACGGAAGAGCGTTCCCTCGCGGCGGAGCGACTCCTCGAGCTCGGTCACTGCGTCCAGGGAGCCTGAGACGACCGAGAGCTCGGGCGCGCTCATTGCGGCGAGGAAGGCCCCGCGCGGCAGCCGGCCGACGACCGAATCGGCCGACAGCCCGACGGCGGTCATGGCTCCTCGCGGGAGTGTCTCGACGAGGGCCGCGCGCTCGAGCACGACCGTCAGCGCATCGTCCAGCGTGAACACGCCCGCCAGACACGCGGCCGTGAACTCGCCCAGGCTGTACCCGACGAGGGCCGACGGCGTGACACTCCAGGACATCCACATGTGCGCGAGCGCATACTCGACGGCGAAGAGCAGCGGATGCGCAACGCCGGGCCGCATCGGCTCCTTTCCCGCGCCCGCGATGCCGAGCATCTGTCGCATGCCGCCCGGCGCCGCTTGGCGTCCGGAACCGTGCAGCGTCGCCACGAGATCGACGCCGCGACCGCGGACGATCGTGGCGCACGCGTCGAACGCGTCGCGAAACACCGGGTCGGCCTCGTAGAGGCGGCGCCCCATCCCCTCGTAGTGGTCGCCGAGACCAGGCAGCAGGAAGATCACGTCGCGCGTCAGCGACGGCGCCTCGCCGGTGAGGACGCGCTCGGACGACTCGCTCAGCTGCCGCACGAGGTCGTCGCGTCCCTGACACAGCACAGCGCGGCGACAGCGCAGCACGCGCCGCCCGACCTGCAGGGTGTAGGCGATGTCACCGATGTCGTCCGTCGTCGCGGCAACGTGGTCGCGAAGCCGGCGCGCCATCTCGTCGAGCGCCTGCGGAGCTCGCGCGGAGAGCGGCACAAGATGCCACTCGGCATCGTCCTGACGCGCCGCGCGTGGAGGTGCCTCCTCGAGGATGACGTGCGCATTGGTGCCACCGAGGCCGAGGGAACTGACCGCGGCACGTCGCGGCACTCCGGTGTGCGGCCACGTCTGCGCGGCGGCGTTGATGAAGAATGGACTGCCCGACAGATTCAGCTGAGGATTCGGCGTGTCGAAGTTGCCGTGCGGCGGCAGCATGCCGCGCTCGAGGATCAGCACGGTCTTGATGAAGGACGCGATCCCGGCCGCGGCGTCGAGATGGCCGATGTTCGCCTTGACGGATCCGAGCGCGCAGTACTGGCGGCGTTCGGTGCGCGACGCGAACGCCTGGGTCAAGGCCGCCACCTCCACCGGATCGCCAAGTGCCGTTCCGCTGCCGTGCGCCTCGACGTACCCGATGGTGCCGGCATCGATCGACGCCCGGCCGAGCGCTTCGTCGATCACCTCGCGTTGGCCGCTCACCGACGGCGCGGTGTACCCGATGCGCTCGGCGCCGTCGTTGTTCACCGCCGAGGCGAGGATCACGGCACGGATGCGATCGCGATCGGAAAGCGCCGCGGCGAGGCGCTTCAGCACGACAACGCCAACGCCATCGCCCGAGACCACGCCGGCGGCCCGTGCGTCGAACGGACGGCAGTGGCCGTCCGGCGACAGCAGTCCACTGGCGGCACACATGTAGCCGGTACGCAGCGGCGTGCGAATCGTCGCGCCGCCGGCGAGCGCGACGTCGCAGTCGCCGGCGAGGATCGAGCGGACCGCCAGGTGGACGGCCACCAGGGAGGTCGAGCAGCCGCTCTGCACCGTGACGGCAGGACCGCGCAGATCGAGCTTGTACGAGACGCGGGTCGCGAGGAAGTCCCTGTCGTTGCCGAGCACGAGCGGCAGCGCGCTGGTGTCCGCGCCCAGCGCCTCGGCGTTGTCCACCAGGTTCGTCCACACGTACGTGCTCGCGCGGCACCCGGCGTACACCCCGACCCTCATGCGTCCGCCGCTCGGATCGCACCCTGCGTCCTCCAGCGCCGCCCACGCACACTCGAGGAAGACCCGGTGCTGTGGATCGAGCAGCTCGGCCTCGCGCGGGGGCATCCCGAACAGCTCGGCGTCGAACGCGTCAGGGTCGTCGATGATGCCCCGTGCCTTCACGTAGCGCGCGTCGCGCGCGATCGAGCGCGGGACACCGGCGGAGACGACCTCGTCTTCGGAGAAGAACGCGATCGACTCGACGCCCTCGAGAATGTTCTGCCAGTAGCGCTCGACGTCGGGAGCGCCAGGAAAGCGTGCGCTCATGCCGACGACGGCGATCGGTGCGATGGCTGGTTCGCTCATGACGATCGTGCGGCGAGGCCCGCCGGCTCACCGGGAGCTCGGCGTCCGGATGGCGTCGGCACCGAGACGGTTCGTGTGCCGGACAGTTGCGCCGCCAGCGCGGCAACGGTCGGGTACTGGAAGAGCCACACCAACGGAAAGTCGCGCTCGCGCACCTGCGAGAGCCGCGCATGCACGCGCGCCAGCGTCAAGGAGTGCGCGCCGAGATCGAAGACGTTGTCCTCGGCGCCGATCGGCGCGGCGAGCCCGAGCTCGCTCTGCCAGATCTGCGCGATCTGGCGCTCGACCTGCGACCGCGGCTGTCGACCCGGCATCGGCGGGGCGGGCGCGGGCAGCGCGTCGCGATCGAGCTTGCCGTTGGCCGTCAAGGGAAACGCGTCGACCGGCACGTAGACGGTAGGCACCATGTAGGCGGGAAGCCACTGTGCGGCGTGCCCGCGCAATACTGCCGGAGAAAGACCGGAGGGGCGCACGTACGCCACGAGCTGCGGCTCGCCGCCACGACTCTTCGCGGCCATGACCACGGCGTCCGCGACGTCCGGATGGCGCCGCAGCACCGACGCGACCTCCCCGAGCTCGATCCGAAAACCCCGAATCTTGACCTGGTGATCGGCGCGTCCCACGTACTCCAGCTCGCCGTCGCTCGTCCGCACTGCCAGATCGCCAGTCCGATACAACCGGTCTCCTGGGCGATCGGCCAGCGCATGAGGCACGAAGCGTGTCGCGGTCAAATCGGGGCGGTTCAGATAGCCACGCGCGACGCCGTCGCCCCCGACGTAGAGCTCGCCAACCACCCCAGCCGGACATGGATCGCCGCCGGCGTCGAGGACGTGACCTTCCAGGTCTGAAAGGGGTCGTCCAATCGGACTGCGATCGCGGCAGTCCAGATCGCCGATCGCAATCGCGCGGTAGGTGACGTGCACGGTCGTTTCGGTGATGCCATACATGTTCACGAGCGGTGCGCCGTCGCCGCCGACCGCCTCGAACCATGGCCGCAGGTCGTCGACGTTCAATGCCTCCCCGCCGAAGATCACCGTGCGAAGCGTGCGGGCGAAGAGCGGCCAGGCCGACGTCCTGAGCAGCTCCTTGAACACCGATGGCGTGATGTTCAGGATGGAGACGCGCTCGCGCTCGATCAGTCGGGCGAACGCCTCCGGGGAGTGCCGGATATCCTGCGGCACGATGACGAGTCGGCCGCCCGAGACGAGACAGCCGTACAGCTCCCATACCGAGAAGTCGAACGTGAGGCTGTGGAAGAGCGTCCACACGTCTTCGGGTCCAAAGGCGAAGCAGGGCGAGGCGGCATCGAGCAGGCGTGCGACGTTCGCGTGGGTCACGACGACGCCCTTCGGCATGCCGGTCGATCCCGACGTGTAGATCACGTACGCGGCGTTGTCGGCGGCTGCCGCCGGCGGAATCCCGGCGAGCGGTGTCGCAGCCGTGCGTTCATCGACGTCGATACGCGGCACACCGTCCCATATGCCCAGTCGGTTCGTCGCCGCATCGACGATCGCCGCGGCCGGGCGGGCGTCGTCGATGAGGGCTCGGGTGCGGAGCGGCGGCGCGTCCAGATCCAACGGCAGATAGGCGCCGCCGGCTCTGTTGACCGCCAGAATCGCAACCACGTGGTGCAGACGGTCGTGAACGGCGATTGCCACGCGCGCCTCCGGCCGGACGCCGGCCGCGCGAAGCACGCGTGCGAGCCGATCGGCCTCGACGTCGAGCGCACCGTAGGTCACGCTGCGGACACCATCGGTCACTGCCACCGCGTCGGGCTGCGCCGCGGCTCGCGCGCCGATCCGCTCGTGCGGCAGCGCCCCGCCGGCGTACCGCTGCCGCGCGGCACCAAGGGCGCGCAGCTGCGCGCGCTCGGCGGCGGTCGAGGCCGGCAGCCTGCCGACCGGCGTCTCCGGCGCTGTCACGGCCGCGCGCAGCGTCTCTTCGAATCGCTCGAGCATGCGCTCGACGGTGCTCCGCTCGAAGAGCGCGCTCGCATACGTGGCCACGAGCTCGAACCGATCCACTCCGGTGATGAGTGCGTGGAGCTCCAGCTCGAAGTGGGTCGCGCGACGCGGCAGCGGCACGGCTGTCACCCTCACTCCGTCGAGGGCGATGGCCGGAAGCGGCATGTCCTGGATGTGGAACAACGCCTGGAACAGCGGCTGCCGCACGGTGTCGCGTTCCGACCGCAGCGCGCCGACGATCAGATCGAACGGCACGTCATGACGCGCGATGGCATCGAGCACCGACTGCCGCACCCGCCCGAGCAAATCGCAAAACCGCTCGGTCGGCTTCAGACGCTGACGCAGCACCATCGTGTTGACGAAGCATCCGACAACCGGCTCGACCTCCATCGTGCCGCGGTCGGAGACGATCGTGCCCAGCACGACGTCGTGCTGATTCGCGAGCTTGCCGAGCAGGACCTGATACGCGGCGAGCAGCACCACGAAGGGCGTCGCGCGATGCGTTCTGGCGAGCGCGCGTACGGCATGCGCCAGTTCCGCCGGCAGGCGGCGATTGATCTGTCCACCGTGCAGGCTGGTGCACGGACCGCGACGGTCGGCCGGCAGCGTCAGCAGCGGCGCGCCGCGCAGCTGGCCCACCCACCACCGGATCCCTTCATCGAAATCGCCGGCCAGATGGCGGGCGCGCTGCTGCTCCGCGTATTGCAGGTAGTGCTGCGAGATCGGCGGGAGCGCCGGCGTCGTACCGCGACGGAGGCTCCTGTAGACGATCTCCAGCTCGCGCACGAGGGTCCCAGCCGACCACGCATCCGAGATGAGGTGGTGCGCCAGCACCGCCAGCACGGCGTCGTCCGGCGCAAGCTCGTACAACAGCACGCGTAACAGCGGGCCGCTCGCCAGATCGACGGTGTTGCCGAGCTCGTCGCCGATTAACGCCTCGACGCGGGCGAGCGGGTCGCCGTCGGTGCCGTTCGCGACGACGCGCGTCGCGAACGCCGCCGCCCGCGGCGGATCGACGACCTGCCAGAGCCCGTCGACGCCGCTGACAATGCGCGTCCGCAGCATCTCATGGCGGCCGACCAGGAAATCGAACGCGTCACGCAGGCAGTCGCGATCGTACGCCCCCGTGAGGCGCAGCGCCGCCGTCGTCCAGTACGGGGCGCTCTGGGCCTCGCGTGCGTGGGCGAGCCAGATTCGCTGCTGCTCGAACGACAGCGGTCCGCGAGTCTCTCTCGAATCGTCCGGCATGTGTCAGTCGGTCGTGAAAGACGGGTCAGGCGAGGTTGGCGTGAACAGGGACGGCCTGGCCCCCGCTCGCGAGGAACGATCGGGCAGCGCCATCGACGTGTCCGGGATGGCGCTCGAGCGCCGCGAGCGAACGCGCCAGCGTTCGGATCGTCGGCGCGTCGAACAACAGCTGCGGCAGCGCCGGCACGTCGAAGACGGAGCGGATGCGGGCCGTCATCTGCAGCGCCAACAGCGAATGGCCGCCGCTCTCGAAGAAGTCGTCATCGACACCGACGGCGTCGACCGCGAGCAGCTCGCTCCAGAAGCGCGCGAGCACGTGCTCGGCTGGAGTGGCCGGCGGGGCCGACGATCCCCGGCGGACGTCCACCTGCGCGAGCGCGTGGTAATCGGTCTTCCCCGTCCGCGTCAGCGGCATGGAGGCGATTGGGACGAAACGGGCCGGGAGCATGAACGCCGGGAGGTGCCGGGCGAGAAACGGCCGCAGCACGTCACCGAGCGGCTGGTCCGTCGTCTCGCCGACGACGAACGCGACGAGGTCGCCGGTTGCGCTGACCTCGACCACCGCATCGCGAACGAGCGCGTGCTGCCGAATGTGCTGCTCGATGCTGCCCAGCTCGATGCGACGGCCGCGGACCTTCCGCTGTCGATCGGCGCGACCGAGGCATTCGATGAGGCCGCCAGGAAGATAGCGCGCGCGATCGCCGGTCTGGTAGGCGCGTGCCCCGGCCGTGCTCGCCCATGGCGCCGGGATGAACTTCAAGGCCGTCACGTCCGGCTGCCCCGAGTAGCCCCGCGCGACCGTGGCGCCACTCACGAGCAGATCGCCAATGACGCCGATCGGGACGACGTCGCCGGCCCGGTCGACAATCGCCATCTCGACTCCATGAATTGGTCGGCCGATCGGGACGCGCGCCGTCCAGCGACGTGCGCGGCGACGCACGCGGTGCGTGGCAACGCCGACCGTGGTCTCCGTCGGCCCGTAATGATTGAACAGCTCCGTCGACCCGGCGGGCACCTCGTCGATCGCCCGCCACCAACTGGTCTCGCCGCCGAACACGAGCCGGCGGATGGGGACCGGAGGCGTACCGGACGCATTGAGCGCCTCCCAGTGCGAGGGCACGATCTTCAGACAGTCGATCCGGTGATGCTCGAGATACGCGGACAAGCTCACCGCATCCAACCAGAGCGACTCGGGCACGAGATGAACTGCGCCGCCCGCGCAGAGCGTCGGGTATATCGCTGTGTGCGCGAGATCGGTGGCGAGGGTGCTGACGGTGGCGAAGCTCCATCGCCGTCCGAGACCAAGCGCGGTGGAGACGCCGCGGACGTACGTCGCGAGCTGACGATGCTCGACGACGACGCCCTTCGGCGTGCCGGTGGTTCCGGAGGTGAAGATCATGTAGGCGGCGCACTCGGCGAGTGCCTGGCACTGGAACGAGTCCGGTCCGGCGCCGAGATCGTCGAGAATCACAGTCCGCAGTCCGCCCGGCACGCGATGGGCGAAGCACCGGCTGACGACGATCGCGCGCGGCGGATGCGCGGCAAGCGCGGCGGCGATCCACGAGTCCGGCTCGCTGGGGTCGAGCGGGACATACGCCGCGCCCGCCTTCATGATGCCGACCATCGCCGCCAGACTGAGCGCGCTGCGATCCGCGAGCACCGCGACGGCGGATTCGCGGCCGATTCCGAGCGACGCCAGCACCGCCGCTGCGCCATTGGCGATCGCGATCAACTCGCCGTACGTCAGACGTTCTGCGCCGGCGGCCACCGCGAGCGCATCCGGCGCGCGGCGGGCCTTCCGCTCGATCGTGCATGGTACGCAGGACGCTGCCCCTGCCGCGTCGGTGTCAACCGGCATGCCGCCGGCGCGCGCGGATCGTCCCACCGGCGCCTTCGCCGTCCGCTCGAGCGTGCCGAGCGAAAGCGCCATCGCGTTTGCCAGATGCGCCACGACGGGACGGCTGAAACGGTCTGGGTCGTACTCGATGGCGAGACGCGGCGCCACGTCGGTGCCCGTGCGAAGCAATCTGATCTCGGCCGGCTCCGTCAGCCCGATGAGCGCCACCGGCTCGAAGGTCACGGCATCGGCCGCCATCACGGGCGGCAGCGGCGACGATGCGAACGCAATCGGCAGGTAGTCCGACCGCTCGCGCGGCAGCGGCGGGGCAACGCGGAATGCCTGCTCGGCCCAGGCGGGTGTGTCGCGGCCGATCTGCGCGATCGCGTCCGCCAGGCTTCGCGCGTCGCCGAGCTCGCATGAAAACGGCGATACGTGCACGAAGAGACCGACCGCCCCGGACAACGCCGGCTGCGCGCGCGCGTCGCTCAGCCGGCCGACGAGGAACTGGTCGTCGCCCGCGATCTGGCGGACAGCGAACGCGAACCATGCGAGCAGCATATCGTCGAGCGAGGCGGCCGAATGCTCGCCGAGCGTACGCAGACGCTCGAGGTCCGCGTCCGGCACGCGAACCATGAATCGGTCGAGCGGCCTCCACGCGTCTCTCACTGGCTCGGTCCCGAACGGCAGCCGCGCGGCGATGGCCTGGTCCGGGTGCGGCCATTCCGCGTGCCCGTTCCTCCATTCCGCGTATTGCGCGTATTGAACGACCGTGCGGGTGCTCGACTGCTCCGGCGCGCGATACGCATCGACGACGTCGGCGGCGATGGTGACGAGCGACTGATCGCTCGCGCACCATGCCGGGGCGCTGACAACGAACAGCGAAGACCCACCTCGAGGCAACAGCGTGAAGCGGCACGGCCACCCGCTCGCCGCCGCTGCCCGCTCGCGCTCGCGCGCCAGCGCAGCGGCGATCCCGGATCGCGCCGACGGTACGGCTTCGACGTTCAGCACACGCTCCGCGACGACGGATGCGGGATCGACGGATTGAATCGGAAACGCCAGACCGGGCGTTGCCACGAGTCGCGTTCGGAGGATGTCGTGGCGGCGTACGACGCTCGCCACGGCTCGGTCGAGACGCGCGCCATCGAGCGGTCCGGAGCACCGCAGGACCAGCTGACTGGTGAACAGCGGGTCACGGGCACCAAACGCGAGCGTGCGCCGCTGCTCTGGTGAAAGACGGAAACCCTGATCGGACATGCGGACTGACTTTTTCCGGCCAGCGGGACGTGTGAGGCTCGAGGGTCGATGGTCAGGCGAGCGTGTACAACAACGACGTCGTGACCTGACTGCTGGAACCGACCAGCAATCCGCCGACCAGCACGACGACGAGTCCGAACGCGAAGAATTTCCAGAATCGGATGCTGCCCAAGATTCGCTTCATGACGTGGCTCCTTTCATGTCAGAACGGGACGCGATATTCCTCATGCGACTGCCGCGAGGCGGGACGCACCTGCCAGTAGCTGGACGCAGGCGGGGATCGCCGCGACAACAGGTCCGACCTGCGGCGTACCAGGAATCCGAGCGGACCGAGAACCCCGTAATACACGGCGGCGAGCGCGAGCCTGCCGGTGCGGTCCGCGACCTCGGCGAGTACGGGCCGTTCCGTGCGTGAGGGACCGCGGGGCCCGACCATCCGGCAAAGCGGATCGGGATCGCCGGATCGGGCGCGCAGGCGAGCTCGCACGATCAGTACGCCAACGACACCGGCGACCGCACCCAGGGCGGCCCCTGGCATCCAGTCAGTCGAGCGCTGCGGGTCCCTGGTCATCGCTGACACCGGGCAGGTGGGCGCGGTCGATCACGTGCTCGCCGAGCACGAGGCAATCGATGCCGCTCCGGCAAAAGCATCGATACGCGTCCTCGGGCGAACACACGATGGGCTCCCCGCGAAGGTTGAACGACGTGTTGACGAGCACCGGCACGCCCGTCATCGCACCGAAGCGCTCGAGCAGCGCGTAAAACCGAGGATTGTCGGCGCGGGCCACCGTCTGCACGCGCGCCGAGCCGTCGACGTGCGTGACGGCGGGAATCCGCGAGCGCATGACGTTCATCCGGTCGAAGCCCTGGACCCGGTGCTCGTCGACCGCGACACGCTGATCCGGGTGCACGGGCGCCGTCAGCAGCATGTACGGAGACGGGCACGCCAGGTCGAAGTAGTCCTGCACCCGCGACTCCAGCACCGCCGGCGCAAAGGGCCGGAAGCTCTCGCGGAACTTGATCTTCGCGTTCATTCGCGCCTGCATCGTCGGAGAGCGCGGGTCGCCGAGGATGCTGCGGTTCCCGAGCGCGCGCGGCCCGAACTCCATCCGGCCCTGAAACCAGCCGACGACTTCGCCAGCGGCAAGCCGATTCGCCACGTGATCGACGAGCGCATCGGGCGCGACGCGCGAGTGCGGGATTCCATGAGCGGCCAGGAAGCATTCGATCGCCGACTCGCTGTATTCCGGCCCGAGAAACGCGCCGCGCATCCGGTCCTCGGCACAGCCGCAACGGTTCTTGCCGAGGTACTGGTGCCAGACGGAAAAGGCCGCGCCCACCGCACCACCGGCATCGCCGGCCGCCGGTTGAATCCAGATGTGCTCGAACGGTCCCTCCCGCAGCAGCGCGGCATTGGCCACGCAGTTCAGCGCGACGCCTCCGGCGAGACACAGGTGCTGCTGCCCGGTCCGGCGATGCACGTAACGACCCATGCGCAGCACGCACTCATTCGTCACGTCCTGAATCGATCGGGCCACGTCCATGTGGCGCGTCGTAATCGGCTCGTCGGGCCTGCGGGGCTTCCCGCCGAACAGGCGATCGAAGGCCGGTGCGGTCATCGTGAGGCCGTTGCAGTAATCGAAGAACCGCATGTCGAGACGGAACGAACCGTCATCGCGCAGATCAAGCACCTGATCGAGGATCGTCTGCACGTAGCGCGGCTCGCCGTACGGCGCCAGACCCATGATCTTGTATTCGCCGGAGTTGACGCGAAAGCCGAGGTAGTAGGTGAACGCCGAGTACAGCAGGCCGAGCGAGTGTGGAAAGCGAAGCTCCTCGTAGAGGTCCACGGTGTTGTCCTGCCCCACACCGAACGTTGCGGTTGCCCATTCGCCGACACCATCGACGACGAGAATCGCGCTCGACCGGTAGGGCGACGGCAGGAACGCACTGGCGGCGTGCGCCTCGTGGTGCTCCGTGAACACAACTTTGTTGTGGCCGCCAAGCGCGCGCCGCAGCCGTCCACCGATGCCGAGCTTCTCGCGGAGCCACGGCGGAACCGTCGCGGCGAAGGACGCGAACCCGGATGGCGCATAGTCGACGTGCGTGGCGGCGAGCCGGCCGAATCGGCGCCACGGTTTCTCATAGAACCCGACGTAATCGATCTGATCCGGTCCGATGCCTGCCTCGCGCAGGCAGTACTCGACCGCGTGAGCGGGAAACCGGGCATCGTGCTTGACCCGGGTGAACCGCTCTTCCTCTGCGGCGGCAACCAGCTGTCCGTCGTGGAGGAGTGATGCAGCCGCATCGTGATACCAGGCCGAGATCCCGAGAATGAACATCGCACGAGCGCGTCAGCCCATGCGAGCGCCGGCGCGGGGCATGGCTACCAGAGGAAGAATCTGCCTCGCGATGCACTGTGCCGCGACACGATGGCCGATCGCGTTCCAGTGCCCGTCGAGCGGGTAGTACACCGACGTGCCGTCCGCCGTTCGGGCGCGCAGATCGGGCGTGGTGTCGAGACACGTGATGCCGTTGCGGCGGCAGATCTCGCCGATCCTGGAGCCGACGCGCGCCGGGCTCCATCCGCTCTCCGGCATCCCCCAGTGAGTTCGCATCACGCGCCACATCCGGTCGTTGACGGCCGGCTGCGAGGGCGCATAGACGACGAGAAACTCACTGCCGCTACTGACGACCGCGTCTCGTAGGCGGCGCACGAGCGACTCCGCGAGCCGATACGCGGCCGTGACGGCCTCCGGCTCCACGTCCGCCCATACCCAGAAGTTGAGCGGAACGCGGTAGCCGGGGAACCGTGTTTTCGCGTGCTGCCAGGCCAGCGAGGCGAGGAGCGCCCAATTCATCGCGCCCTGCCGCAGGCACTGCCACAGCCTGGATCGTTGCAGGAGGAGGCGCGCGGTCGTGAGCGCGGGCGACCACTCCTCGCTGACGGGCGCGGCAGCGGCAACGTCTGCAAGCACCAGCGTGTGGTCGTCACCAAGCACGAAACGCGGCTTCTGCGCACGCGAGACGTTGCCACGCGTGTTGTCCCATAGATCGTTCTCGTAGAACACGAGGATGGTCAGATCCGGCGCGTATACGCGACCCTCGCCTTCGAAGAACAGCAGTTCCTGATCGGTGCTGTACCCGCCCGTCGCGCCGTTGATCACCTCGACGTCGCGGCCTGACGCCGACCGGAGCTCACGTTCGAGGACGTGCGTGCACATGTCTTCGGCCGCCACGCCATAGCCCTCGACGAAGGAATCGCCGAGGACGAGCACGCGGTACGCATCGGATCGTGCGATCGGCCATTCGGGCCCACGCAAGCCTCGCGAGTTGAAGTGTTCGCGCACCGTGTACTCGGACGTCGACCGCGTCGCGGCGAAGTTGGGGATCTTGCGCCAGCCGAGACGCGGATCCATTTCGCAGAACAGCCGATGATCGAAGGGATTGCCCATCGGCCGCCGGGTGGAGGTCCGCAGCGCGAGCTCGAGCGCCGCAGCGGCGGCGGCAACGCCCACTCCCCATGCCGCGGCTGAGAGCCATGGCGATGTCGCCCGGTCAGACTGCGGCATCGCTGATGACGTCGGAGAGCACGACGGCGCACGAGCGCGGCCCCACGAACGGCCTGCGAGCATGCGCCATCAGCATGTTGTCGAGCAGCAGCACGTCCCCCGCCTGCCATGGGAACGCGAACGACGACTGTTCGTACGCCTCGCCGATCCGTCGCATGGTGTCGTCGTCGATGACGCTGCCGTCACCGAAGCGCACGTCGCGCGGGAACTGTTCGGCGCCATACACGGCGGCGATCGATTCGCGGACGGCGGGATCGAGGCATGACGGGTGGTGCAGCTGCACCTGCGCGAAAAAGAGCTCCTCTCCGGTTCGCGGGTGCGTCGTGATGCCGCGGGCCCGGCGCACCGTCCGCAGGCCACCATCGCCCAGCCACTCGAACGAGGTGCCCGTCTCGCGACACTGCTGCTCGACGATGGCGCGGTCCGTGGTGTGGAAGAACTGCTGCCAGCTCACGTCGAGCTTGTCGACGAAATTCCTCACGTACTGGAAGCCGAGAGCGCGAACGCGCTCGATGATGGACGAATCGATCACTCGGCAGAGGCGGCGGCAATCGGCGATGGGCGTCTCGCCGCCCTGTCTCGCCGCCTCTACGCAGAAGAACCAGATCCGCGACGGCCAGGACGCCAGGTGCGAGCTCTCGTTGTGGAACAGGATCCAGCGGTCTGCCGGGTATGCCGTCGACTCGTAGACAGCCATCGTCATCGCCTTGCGCGGCAGGTCGCCGTACTGCTCGTAGAGACGATCCGAGAACGCGCGCGCGAACCGCTCGAAGTCCTCGAGCGTGCGGATCGGAAAGCCGCGGAACAGCAGCGCGCCGCGCTCGAGGAGAAGTCCGTCGAGGCGCTCACGCTCGCTCGCCATCCATTCGGCCGGCTGCACGTCCGGGGTGATCGGCTGCACCAGCAGCGGAAACGAGCTGCCGGCCATCAGTGGGCGGATTTCGCCGACCGCCTGCCGCGCGTCGAGCGGCGTCGGCCGCACGGCCTCGAGCGCAGGTATCGAGCGCGCGCCGCCGGAAGACTGTTCGTCGCGGATAAACGGCGCCACTCGATCCATCACGGCCTCCACTCGGATAGGCGACGGCGATACGAACATGGTCAACACCGTTCGCACGGCGCTCAGAAGCCGGACGGCTTCGCGGCTCGTGAACCAGCGCCGGGCGAACAGCGCTCGCAGCCGGACAACTGCCCCCGGCTCGACACGCACGGTGAACGGATAGTGGTTCGGCGTCCGAATCGACACCGGCGTGACCGGCACGCCATCGCTCACCGTCTGGTCGGGCAGGACCGGATAGTTCTCGACGACGAGGATCGAATCGAAGAGCGCGCCGGGGCGCACACCCGTCGTGCGACCGATCTGTGCCAGCGGCAGCTCCTCGAACTGCTTGACCTCGGCATGTTCGGCAAAGATCGTCCGCAGCCAGGCACGCACATCGGCCCCGAGCGCCACGCCGATCCGGCACGGCACGGTGTTGATGAACATGCCGACGATGTCGGGCGACCCCTGCAGGCCGGCGGGCCGTCCGGACACGGTCTGCCCGAACACCACGTCGGTCGCGCGCGTGGAGGCCGCCAGCACGAGCGCCCACGCCGCGGACACCAGCGTGCTCAACGTCACACGCTCGGCACGGGCCAGCTCCGCGAGCGCGGTGCTCGCGTCGGCACCAAGCGTCAGGTTTTCCTCGGCGTGGCCCTCTCCCTCGTCGGGAACACGCCCGGCCGTCAGCAGCGTTGGCCGACAGCCCTCGAGACGGCGCCGCCAGAAGCGTTCGCCGCGCTCCCGATCGCGGTCCGCGCGCCACACGACGTAATCACGAAACGGACGCGCCGGCGGCAACGCTGGAACGTCCCCGCGTATGAGAGCGCCGTATGCCGCGAGCAGTTCGCGCCCGACCGTCGCCACCGACCAGCCGTCGACGAGCGCATGGTGATGCGCCCAGACGAGATAGAAGCGATCCACGCCGAGTTGAACCAGGATCCATCGCATGGCATCGCGTCCATCGCTTCCGGGCGCAGCGGGTGCATCGAGCAAGGCGGCCATGCTCGCGGCCTGATCCTCTGCGCTGCGATCGCGCCAGTCGAGCTCCTCCCACGCGATCGCGCCAGGCGTCACGACCACCTGGTGAGGCCGCTCGACGTCTTCCCAGACGATGCGGCTGCGCAGCGCCGGATGCCGCCCTCTCACGTGCTCGACGGCTTTGCGCAGCGCGCCTCTGTCGGCCCGCGTCCACAGCGTCGCGACGACACCCCAGTACGCCTCACGTGACGAGTCGCCCAGTGAGTGAAACAGCATGCCCTCCTGCACGGGCGTCAGTGGATGGATGTCCTCGACGAAAGGGATGCGTGCCGCCACGCGCGCGATGCTCGCGCTGCTCAGACGCGCGAGCGGGAAGTGCCGCGCCACGTTCGCGCCCACGCCCGACAAGGCCGTCAGCGACCGTTGGAGCTCCGCGGCGACGAGATCCATCGTCTCCGGCGTGTGGGTATTGACGCTGTACGTCAGGTCGACGACGACGACGCCGTCGATCGCAAACGACGTGATCTCCAGCAGGTGCGTGCGTCGGTTCGGATTGGGCCGAAGTGGCTCGATGGCATCGACGTCGACGGCAAAGCGGCTCTCCGGCGACGGACCGCCCCAGCGTCCGAGATCGTTGAAGACGATGTCTGGAGCGACGAGGCGCTGGACGCGCGCGCGAACATGAGCGTCCGGATGCAGGTAGCGCAACAGGAAGAAGCGGGCCGCCGCCGTGCCGCGTTCGAAGGCGCCACGCACGCTCGCGAGCGCCGCGTCTTCGCTGGACACATCGATCACGACCGGCGCGACTGTCGTGAACCAGCCGACGGTTCGCGATGCGTCAAGCCCTTCCAGCGCGTCGCGACCATGCCGCTCGATGTCGATGCCGAGCACGCGGATGCCGAAGATGCGGCCGATGGCCGCGGCCGTCGCCGCGAGGACGACCTCCCGCCGGTCCACGCGATCGTGGCGCGCCGACGAGACGACCGCGTCAATCTGAGCATCCGTGAGACGAAGACGGTGGTGGCGGACGCTCTCCGCCACGTTCGGGCCGCCGGCGCCCTCGCGCGGCAGCCACGCGATGCGGTCGAACCCGGCGGCGGCCCACGACCGAAGCTCGGCATCGACGTCGAGCTCTGCGACCGCGCGCCGCGCGGCGGCAGCCCAAGCGCGGATCGAGACGCCCGGCGCCGAACGCCATGGGTGCCCGCCCGACTCGAGCGAATCGCAGGCACGCGCGAAGTCCTCCACGAGAATCGCGAGCGACACGCCGTCGCTGATGGTGTGGTGCGTGACCCAGATCAACCGATCGCGGCCGGCTCCGCGCACGAGACCGACACGCCAGAGCGGAGCACGCTCGAGGCGGATCGATCGCTGCAGGTCATGCGCGACCCGCGTCGCCGCCAGCCGATGCGCGCTGGTGGGAATCGACGAGACATCGACGATCGCGAGCGGGACCGGAACGTCGCGCTCGTCGATGGCTGCGTGCCAGCCGTCTTCACCACAGGCAAACGACATCCGGAGCGCGGCATGGCGGCGCGATACTGCGGCAAGCGCCCGTTCGACGGTGTCCGGAGCCACCGCACGGGATGCCTCGAGTGCGATCGCCTGACAGAACAACTCGGGCTGCTGCAGCTCCTGTGCGAAGAACCAGTGCTGAGCGGCGAGCAGCTCGCACGGTCCGGAGTCGGCGACGTCACGCTCGCCGCCGGCTGCCTCCGCCGCCGAGACCGTCGCGAGGTCGGCAATCGTCGGATGTTGAAAGAGATCGTGGACAGTGAGCACGAGGCCGCGCTCGGCGGCTTTCGCGATCACACGCAGCGCCTGAATCGAATCTCCCCCGACGGCGAAGAAGTTGTCGTCGACGCCGGCTTCACGGCCGAGCACGTCGCGCCAGATCTCGGCCACCGTCCGCTCCGCCGCGGTCTCCGGCAGCCGGCGCATCGGCGTGCTCTCGACGGTCGGTTGCGGGAGGCTTCGTCGATCGAGCTTCCCGTTGGCCGTCACCGGCAGCGCGTCGATGCACACGAACCAGGTCGGCACCATCGTCGCCGGCAGCATCGTGGCCGCGTGTCGGCGAAGCTCGCCGACGGATACGGCATCGCGCGGCACGACGTACGCGACCAGCTGCTGGCGGCCGCCGATGTCCGACAGAACCACCGCCGATTGCGCGACCGCCGGGTGAGTCCGCATGACAGCCTCGATCTCAGGCAGCTCGATACGGACACCGTGCACCTTCACCTGTGCATCGGCGCGACCCAGATACTCGATGACGCCGCTCCCTGTCGTGCGGCCGATGTCGCCGGTGCGGTAGAGTCGCGCGCCGGACGCTCCTGAGACTGAATCCGGAACGAATCGCTCGGCCGTCAAGTCGGGACGCCCGACGTACCCGCGGGCGGGCGCCACGCCGCCAATGCAGACCTCGCCGTGTGCGCCGACGGGCTGAAGGCGCAACGCGGAATCGACGACCCACACACCGACGTTTGCGATCGGTCGTCCGATCGGCGCGACCGCCGTCGCCGGCCGTTCGACGCACGGCCAGTGCGTCACGTCAATCGCCGCCTCGGTCGGGCCATACAGGTTGTGGAGCTCGGCCTGGGACTGCCGGCGGAACTCGCCGATGGTCGACGTCCGCAGCCCCTCGCCGCTGGCGATCACAAGCCGCAGACTGCGGCAGCGCGGAGGACCGCCGCCCTGTAACCAGGCATCGAGCATCGACGGGACGAAATGAACGACCGTAACGCCGTAGGTGGTCATCAGCTCGGTCAGCGCTTCCGGCTCGCGGTGAGCGCCGGGGGGAGCAATCACGAGTCGGGCGCCGGCAATGAGCGGCAGCAGGATCTCCCAGCCGGACACGTCGAACCCGAGCGGCGTCTTGTGCAGGACGGCGTCGCGCGCGTCGAGCGCGAAACACTCCTGCATCCACAGCAGCCGGTTGACGACGGCGCCGTGTTCGTTGGCGGCGCCCTTCGGGACACCCGTCGAACCCGACGTGAAGATCACGTATGCGAGCGAGCCCTGGGACGACGTCGCCACGCGCGCGACTGGCGCGTGACCGGGTGTCTCATCGAGTCGAAGACGGCGAACGGCGGGTGCCAGGCCCGCGAGCAGATGATCGTAACGGCGCACCGTGACCACGGCGCCGATCGACGCCTCCGCGGCGATCCGCTCGAGGCGCGGCGCGGGAGTATCGGGCTCGAGGGGCACGTAGCAGGCGCCGGCGCGCAGCACCGCGAGTATCGCGGCGACCATGTCGATCGATCGGTCGACGCAGATCCCGACGCGGTCCTCCCGTCCGATCCCCGACGCGGCGAGCCACCCGGCCAGGTGCTCGGCCTCGTCGATGAGCGCTCCCCGAGTGATCGAACGCGCCGTGTCGACGGCGGCGATCTCTGACGGGCGCTCGGCGGCTAGACGCCAGATGAGCCCATCAAGCGTGTCCTCCTGCCGGGCCACGGCGACACCTCGGCCAATCGCCACAACCTGCTGGCGTTCGAGAGCCTCCATGATCGGCAGCTCACCGAGCCGCAGGTCGGGATGCTCGACGGCAGCACTCAACAGCAGCACGTACGAGCGAAGCAGACGCACGACGGTGTCACGGTTGAAGACGTCGGTAGCGTACTCGGCAGCAACGGTCCACGTCCCGTCGCCCTGCTCGATCGCGTGGACCTCGAGATCGAACTTCGCGCCGCCACTGGCGAGCGGGATCGGATCGAAGCCAAGCGGCTCGCAACCGGCCCCGGCACCACGTGAAGAGCGCCGCAACCCAAACATCACGTCGAACAGCGGGTTGCGGGAGAGCTCGCGGCCGACCCCGAGCGCGTCGACGACACGCTCGAATGGAACGTGGCCGCGGTCGAAGGCATCCAGCATCGTGTCGCGGACGCGCGCGAGGAGCTGCTGGAAGTCATCGCCGTCACGAACGGTGGCACGAAGGACAAGCGTGTTGGCGAAGAGACCGATGAGCGACTCGACCTCGGGCCGGTGCCGATTCGCCACGGCGACGCCGATGCCAATGTCACACGCCCCGCCGTAACGGTGCAGAACACAGGCGAACGCGGCCAGCAGCACTGCGAAGACCGTGGCGTTCTCGCGCCCGGCGAGCGTCTGGGCGGCCGCTACGACCGGCGCGGGCAGCTCGAGCGAGACCACATCGCCGACGCCGGTGCGCGCGCCGGTCGCAGAGCGATCGCGAGGGAGGGACACCTTCTCGAGCCCGTCCAGCTGACGTCGCCACCACTCCAGATCTTCCGCCGACCAACCCTCGCCCTCCTGTTGCCAGGCGGCGTAGTGGGCGTACTGGAGCGGCAGATCGGGCAGCGGCTCCGCCTCTGCGTGCTGGAGGGAGCGATAGACAGCAAGCAGCTCCCGCCGCCAGACGTCGAGAGACCACGCGTCCGCGAGGATGTGATGGACGCACACGACGAGGACGTGATCGTCGTCCGCAAGGCGCAGCAGCAGGCACCGCCATGCCGGCACACGGAAGAAATCGAACGGCCGCCGGACGTCGGCGCGGCTGATGCTCATCGCGTCATCCAGGCGTCGGGCCGGAGGAAGCGCCGCAAGATCGACGACCGGAAGGATGGATGGCGGCGGTCCGGCAACACGCTGCACCGGGATTCCGTCGGAGATCGCGAACACCGTCTGGAGGATCTCGTGACGCCGTGCCACGGCATCGTAGCTCTTCTCGAGG
>Ga0075421_100001892_pt1 | contig 24714 bp, 23 predicted proteins | sample SoiMetdeltSBSDD5_FD_75292 | JGI IMG/M metagenome (GOLD analysis project Ga0075421, IMG submission 75292) | Bulk soil microbial communities from a Populus tree surrounding site in Tennessee, USA - Soil MetaG P. deltoides SBSDD5 | ecosystem: Environmental > Terrestrial > Soil > Tree plantation...
AGAGTAATAAAATACGGTTCGATATTGCATATTGATTGTCATCTTACTGTGCCCTGGTATTTAAATGTTCGTGAGGCCCATGATGAACTTGATGCCTTGTCCGCTCTTGTAAGAAGGGAATTTGGAGAAGCGGTTGAGTTATTTGTTCATGTGGACAGTTGCCAGCCGCACTCCTGCAAAATATGTAATAAACAAAATTGTAACGTACGAAAACATAACTTTGAAAGGCGAATAGAATGGACATTGGAAAATGTGTTACAGGACAAAAAACATGGTGTATGACGATAACAAAAACAGTATGGCATAAGGATCATGAGTTTACCAGCCATTTTGGCCATAATGAGATTAAAATAGACGGAGCAAGACAAAATGGATTTGGCCCTAAATCTCTTTTGCTTTCAGGACTTGCCGGTTGCTCCGGTATCGATATTGTCGATATTCTAAAAAAAATGCGAGTAGATTTTTCCGAATTCAGTATTGAAGTCAAGGCCGAGCAAACCACCGAGGATCCCAAAGTGTATAAGGACATTTACATTACATACAAATTGAAAACTGACAACGACAATGAGGCCAAGGTGAGAAAAGCTATTGATCTTTCATTGGAAAAGTATTGCGGCGTATCAGCCATGCTTAGAAAAAATTCTCCCATTCACTATACACTTGAAATAATATAACGTGCTGTCTAAACGATCCCAATACGCATTAAAAGCATTATCCTATCTTACTGAAAAATACCAGGAGGGTCCGGTACTGATTTCTGAAATTGCTAGAAAGAAAAAGATCCCTCTTAAATTTCTCGAGAATATTTTACTTGAACTAAAACTTATCGGCATCCTCGACAGCAAAAAAGGCAAGGGTGGTGGATATTTTCTTGCAAAAAACCCGGCTAAGGTTCGTGTTGCTGACATTATACGAAAGGTAAACGGCCCGATCGCGATGCTGCCTTGTGTAAGTCTTTATTTTTATGAGCGTTGCAAAAACTGCGATGAAAAGCATTGTGCACTCCACGACATGATGATCGAAGTAAGAGATGCTACGTTAAATATCCTCGAGAAACGAACACTCGTGGATTTACTCGCTATGCCTTGATTATTATTTTGTCAAAGACACTCTACCCCGTTGGTAGGGTAAGGCAATTGGCCTATCTTCGTCGTTCAACTAACGATGGCCGCTCTGCCATAAGAGTAACCGTTTAAAAATATGAGTGCTTTGGTAAGTGAATTAATGAATGAGCTTCAGGGAAAAGAAATTGCAGAGCAACTAAGAATTCTTGCAAGCCGCTTTCCCAATGAAGTAGTGTTTTCCACCAGTTTTGGATTGGAAGACCAGGCAATTATTTATATGATTACATCAAATAAGCTCCCGGTGAAAGTGTTTACACTGGACACGGGGAGAATTTTTCCTGAAACATATACAACCTGGAGCCGTACAGTTGAAAAATATGGTCTTACTATTTCTGCTTATTATCCTGACGCAGAAGCCGTACAGGAATTTGTTAGTGAGAAGGGGCCCAATAGTTTTTATGAAACGGTGGAGAACCGCAAACAATGTTGTCATATAAGAAAAGTAGAGCCATTGCAAAGAGCATTAAAAGGAAATAAGATCTGGATCACGGGCATTCGTGCAGAACAAAGCAACAATCGTCTGGATATGCCAATGCTTGAATGGGACGAAACAAACCAGATCATAAAATTTCATCCTTTATTGAATTGGACATGGGGACAAGTAAAACAATATGTGAGCAGAAATGATGTTCCTTACAACCCTTTACATGATAAAGGTTTTGTTAGCATTGGGTGTGCCCCGTGTACGAGGGCGATCAAACCCGGTGAGGATTTTCGTGCGGGCCGCTGGTGGTGGGAAGATAACACTAAGAAGGAATGCGGTTTGCATGTTCACACAGAAACAGAGGTAACCAGTGTTGAAAAATAAAAGAGCAAACTTTTTTTTGTGAATATAAACCCACTAAGTTGGTAGACTAATAAACGAGGCATGAGTCAGTATCATTTAAATTATTTGGAACAGTTAGAATCCGAAAGCATTCACATCTTTCGCGAGGTGGCCGCGCAATTTGAAAAACCGGCATTGCTATTCAGTGGTGGAAAGGATTCGATCACATTAGTTCATCTGGCAAAAAAAGCATTTGCTCCCGGTAAAATTCCTTTTCCCCTGGTTCATATCGATACAGGTCACAATTTTCCTGAGGCATTGGATTTTCGTGATTGGCTAGTAAGAAAGGTTGGCGCTACCTTAATTGTAAGAAAGGTCGAAGACACGATAAAACAGAGAAGTCTTACCGAACCAAAAGGCAAATTCCCCAGCCGCAATTGGCTGCAGACTTACACATTATTAGACACCATTGAAGAATTCAAATTTGATTGCTGTATTGGTGGCGCCAGGCGTGATGAAGAGAAAGCAAGAGCCAAGGAAAGAATATTTTCCGTTCGTGATGAGTTTGGCCAATGGAATCCCAAGCTTCAAAGACCTGAATTATGGAATATTTATAACGGGAGAATTCATAAAGGCGAGAATGTAAGGGTGTTTCCGATCAGCAACTGGACTGAACTGGATATATGGAATTATATCCGTCATGAAAAGATCGATCTGCCATCTATCTATTTTGCTCATGAGAGAAAAGTAATAGAACATGAAGGACAGTTAGTGGCGATCAGCGAATTTGTTCAACCGGCAGAGTATGATGTCGTATTAACAAAAAACGTTCGATACCGGACTGTTGGTGATATGACGTGTACTGCAGCGGTCGAATCAAACGCAGCAACACTGGATGAAGTGATCAGTGAAATTATTTCAACAAGAATCAGCGAACGGGGAGAAACAAGAATAGATGATAAAGTAACAGAAGCGGCAATGGAAGACAGGAAGAAGAATGGATATTTCTAAAACGTGAGACGTGAAAAGTGAAAAGTGAAGCATCGGGAAGAATCTCACCTTTGACGTTTCACCTTTCACGATCAATAATGATACTATGGATTTATTAAGATTTATAACTGCCGGCAGCGTTGACGACGGTAAAAGCACTTTGATCGGTCGTTTGTTATACGATAGCAAAAATATTTTGATCGATCAATTGGAAGCTTTGGAAAAATCAACAAAGAACAAGGAGAATGGTGCTGTTGATCTTGCGTTGCTGACCGATGGTCTTCGCGCAGAAAGAGAGCAAGGCATAACTATCGATGTTGCCTACCGGTATTTCACTACACCAAAAAGAAAATTCATTATTGCAGATGCGCCGGGGCATGTGCAATATACCCGCAACATGATCACTGGTGCCTCGAATGCCAACCTGATCATTATTCTGATCGATGCAAGACAAGGTGTTGTTGAACAAACGCGTCGTCATTCGATCATTGCATCGCTGTTGAAAATCCCACATGTAATTGTTGCCGTAAATAAGATGGATCTTGTGGAATACTCACAGGATATATTTAACGATATCGTGATCGATTACAACGAAGTGGCAAAGCAACTTGGATTAATGGATGTTACCTATATCCCTATCAGTGCGCTGGATGGAGATAATATTGTCGATAGATCAACCCAGATAACATGGTACAACGGGAAACCCCTGCTTGAGTTGCTAGAAGAAGTGGAAATTGAAAACGATATCAATCTTACTGATCCAAGGTTCCAGGTGCAACTTGTTATTCGCCCGCAAACTGATGAATTGCATGATTATCGTGGATATGCAGGCAAAGTGATCAGTGGAATTTATAAAAAAGGCGATACCGTAAAGGTGCTGCCGCAGGGTTTTGAAACTACAATTTCTTCGGTTGAGATCGCAGGAAAAGAAGTAGATGCAGTGTTTGCACCGCAGAGCGCCGTGATTCAATTGACAGATGATATCGATATCAGTCGTGGCGATTCGATTGTAAAAGCGGACAATCTTCCAAAAGTGAAAAACGAACTGGAGGTATTGCTTTGCTGGCTGGATGAAAAACCGTTGATTTCCGGCAATAAATATTTATTACAACACAATAGTCGCCAAATCAGGGCTATTGTAAGAAATGTGGAATACAAATTGGACGTAAATAGCCTGCAACAACAGCCAGTTGAAGGGAATGTTAAGTTAAACGAAGTAGTAAAGGCAACACTTAAGACAGCTTCTCCGTTAGTATACGACGGGTATGAGAATTTGAGCGAAAATGGCAGTGCGATTTTGATCGATGAAACAAGTAATAGTACGGTTGCAGCAGTTTTAATTAAGAATTAATTATTGATTACTGATTATTAATTATTGGTTTTGGGAAGACTGAAAATAGTTGTGTGATAATAATCAATAATAAATAATTAATAATAAGCAGAGAATGACAGAACAAGCAAATACAGGATTCGTTACCCTTGCAGGTGCCGGCCCCGGGGATGCCGAGTTGATCACGTTGAAATTACAAAAGCGATTGACCGAGGCAGAAGTGATCATCGCGGATCGCCTGGTAAATCCTGATATTATTTCTTCTCATGCAAAAAAAGATGTATTGATCCTGTTTGCAGGCAAACAAGGATATAACGAGAATTCGTTTTCGCAGGAGGAAGTAACAGCGCTGATCATTGAACATGCACGCAAGGGAAAAAAAGTATTGCGGTTAAAAGGAGGTGATGTCGCTTTTTTTAGCAATGTATTAGATGAATTAAATGCATTAACTAAAGAAGACATTCCTTTTGAGATCATTCCAGGCATCACCGCCGCTTCCGGAGCTTCCGCTTATGCAGGAATTCCTTTAACGGCGAGATCACATTCGCAGGGTGTACTGATTCTTACCTACAATCCCAACAGCTATTATAATCCCGAAACCTGGAAACATCTTGCCAATTCCCAGGACACGCTGGTGTTTTATATGGCCGCAAAAAATATCTGTGACCTGGCGGAACTACTATTACGTTATTCCAAAAAACCATTAACAAAGCTCGCAGTGATCGAACAGGCAACCACAATTCATCAGCAAGTGAATATTACTACATTAAGAGATTGTGCAAAAGATTTTGCCGACAAAGATTTTAGCTCTCCGTCATTGGTGATAATTGGAGATGTAGTAAAACTTCATGAACAATTCAACTGGTTCAACGGGGCAGAGGCCGGAACTGTTTTTCAAAACTTATAATGAATGGACATAGCCTTCCAGCCATTTCAGAACAGCCAGCGATATTATCAGCCATAATAAACCAATAACAAATCCAGCTGCCACATCACTTGCATAATGCACTCTTAGATAAACACGGCTAAAACCTATTAACAATATTAAGACAACGATCAAAATCGTTGCGATCCACTTTATCCAATCAACAGCGACAGCGTGTTGCAGTATATAGATCAGCAGTCCATAAAATGTAACGGCCATAATTGCATGACCGCTGGGAAAGCTCAATCCTTTTGCGGCTTTTAATAATGGAGATAACGGACGTTTACGCTGAAATAATTGTTTCAATAATAACATCAGCACCAGGCTGCTTATTGCTATCGTCATCACCCTGATGGAAAACCAATTTTGTCTTGTAACCAATAGAAAATAAAATATTAGGAGAAGATTGGCAGGTATAAGAAATTGGTGTTTGCCTAAAAAGGTAATGAATGACATGACTTGGTTGTTCACATTATTCACAACCGGATTGAGCTTTTCAAATATCATCATATCAAAAGGCTTGTGTTTCCGGATCGGTTTACGTATTGAAAACACTATTAAAGCGATGATAGCAGAGAAAGTGGCAAGAGTGAGTAACACTTCGCCAATGATCAATAGTGTTATATCCCATGCATCCATGATACCTGCAAATTGCAAAACTTATTCCGTGGAAGCTGGTAATTGTCAGTGCCGCTTAAAATATTGTATCTGCCGCTCGTGTTTTTGTGCTGCTTCCAACGAGTCAAACGTTCCAAGATTTCTTCTTTTGTGTGTTTTGGGATTCTTATGCCTTGAGTAGATTCTGTATTCTCCCGATTTTAGTTTTCTGATCATAGAGTTTGTTTATCATCATTATTACAATGTTTATGCCGCCATATTTCTATGCGCGAATAATTTTTTGTATCAATTAATTATGCCGGCAATATCAAAATGGAATTGATCGGGTAGCGGGGGAGAAGATTCCCCATTACCTGGTTTAATGATAGCGTCCATAGCGTCGCTTATCTTCAAAAAAGACCTGCAGGAAGATCTTTTGTTCTGTTCTTCTCAAATGTAGCTCTTCCGTTTCATTAAGAAAATGATCGTCAAAATAAACATGGTGTTCTAATCCAACACTCATGTTATTGATGATTCTTACGGTGATTAACGGTTTTAAAATCCCAACATGGCTTTTACCATCAGACCCTTCATAATTATGTATCCAATAGTAGTAGCCATTGAAACCAACACTCAACCATTTACCTATATTCAATCTTTCTTCGATCCTTGCTTCCCAGCCGCCTCCAAAAGGATAATCGCGGAATTCAGACGAATCAGGACCAAACCTTGTGCTATTACCCGCCAGTGGCACACCTGCTATATGTAAGCCGGAGTAAAGATTTGAAGTGCTTCCGATTTTTATTTTTGAAATTATTCCGGGTCCAAAGCCAAGACTTCCCAATTCAAACACATTATTATTCCAGTAATCAAAGTGCTGAAAGATGCCGGCCAGCATTGCATTATTTCCTTTCACTATATTTTTTCCAAACAATAACCCATAACCAAGCACATTGTCAAGGATCCTTTTGTCATCACCATAGCGGCCTTCTAATCGTAGCCGGAAAAGATCAAAAGGCTTTCTTTTTCTAACTTCAAATGGACTTCCGTAGTCTAATTGCAAATTGATGATCGCATTGGTATTGCCCGTTCCGAATTTATTATTCTCGTTTACCCTGTGTGCGCCGGCACTTAAGGTAACATTTAAAGGTTCCTGCTGATAAACATCGTAAGGCGTTACCCGTCCCATTTTTCCCTGTGTCATCCGGTTCAATGCTCTTGTAGGATTTACGACACCTGCAATAACTTCGCGCCATACTCGTGAGCGGCCACGTCTTCTGTCGTCTAAAATGTTTGAACTGATCCGATACAACACTTCGCCTAAAAAAGCCCCGCTGATTGGTGTAGTGATGAGATCGTTTCTTGATGGCCTGGTGTTTTCGCCAAACCATTCCCATTGTGCACTGCCAATAAGAGTAAAAGGATAAGAGGCCCAAAAGCTATAACCATTGCTGCGGGCCACATTAAAATAATCACTGCCCGCACGGGGATGGATAATAAAGTTTGTTCCGAAATCATCATTGTCCCATTCCCATCCGTATTTAAAATTATTTTTCCAGGTTTTAATACTTACTTCGGCCCATTCTTCCTTCATTATATAACGGCTCCATGCCCAACCAAAAACATTTGAGCTTGTCACTCTGGCTAACACCAGAGCGGCCGAATACCTGCGGTTATAGCGCGGATCATCGTTCATCAGGTCGCCATATGCATTGCGGGGTCGTCGATCTGTTGTGTCAGTTAAAACCTTTGCACTATCCGGAGGAACAGGGATATTTTTTGTTTTCATAGAATCAGGATCACCCTGCGCAAAAGAAATGACTGAGTAAAATAAAAAGCAATAGAATAGACAAGCTTTCATAAGTTTTTGTTTGCTGTAGGCTGGTAATTAACTTATGCAGCAAACGTGCCAAAACAATGGTTAAACGAAAAGCTGTAATAGCCCGGCTATTACAGCTTTACTGATCAAGACAACTTGCTATGATTTTATCTTTGACTTAAGCACTACACCGTTCAGGTCCATCAGCACCACTTGCTTAGTGTCACCATCCTTTAAGACTAGTTCATAAGCAACCCTGTCTTTATGAAATTCTTTATTTACTTTACTAATAGTGTAACCGGGGTATTTTGAATTGATCTCACTTCTTACCATATCAGGCAATGTTGTAAAATCATTTACTACGACCGCTGACCCGATCCACTCTCCATTGGTATCATACCATGCATAATATTTTTCACCCTCCATGTCAAATTGCACCACATAATCATCTGCATCAATTACTGTCCACCCCGTCATATCCCAATCGTTGATAATAACAACATTTGGATCATAAGCGCCCCATACTATATTAGTTGCACTGGGATATTGTGTGTTAAAGGCATTTGTTGCGTCAGTTGATACCACAAAACCGGTATCTGTAGCACGGTAAGTTGAACTACAGGCAGTAAATATTGCTATCACTGCCACTGCAAAAAAAGCTTTAAGTTTCATAGTGTTTGTTTTAATAGATTAAATAAAAACGGCAGCTTATTAAATCGAACCACAACCATGCCAGCCCAATTGTTGGAACATCTGTTTAAAACTTTGGACGTGTAAACATTAAAAAAACTATTCATTCTTAGTTTCTTTTTAAAATGAGATCAATTAAATTTGATGCTTGTAGATTTTTAACCCCCTTCGATTAATGATAAGAGCCACTCTTCTTTCAGTATGCATTACTGTTGCCTGCCTGAGCTTTGCCAATGGTAATGAAGTAAAGTATTCGAATGATTCTTCTTTAATTGAGCATGCTGATGTTCGCGAATTGTTACAACAGGTAGTTAGTGTAACTGGCCTCAACGAAAGTTTTGAATTGAAAGAAGCGAATGTGCTGAATATCGAGGCCACAGTAATCCATAAAAAACGATATATTTTATACAATCCGGTATTTATCACAAGTCTCAATAATATTTCTAAGGATACCTGGGGAGTAAAGGCTTTGCTGGCTCATGAGATTGGTCATCATTTGAACGGACACACCATGCGCAGAGGCGGAAGCAAACCCAAATTGGAATTAGAGGCCGATGAATATGCAGGATTTATCTTGCACAAGCTGGGTGCTACGCTTCAACAGGCACAAAATGTTTTTTACCTTATTGCTAAGGAAAAAGGATCAAGAACTCATCCTTCAAGGACTGCAAGATTATCGGCGATTGAAAAAGGTTGGAATAAAGCCGCCGCGATTGAGGATGCAACTGCTAAGCAATAATCTTTAAAGACTCTCCAATATATTTACCAGTGTTTTTTCAACAGGCGATAAAGCAGTTTCAGAAACGGAACCATTTTCTTTTTTAGATAACCATTTTTCTAACTTACCATCTTCATACATTTCAAGCAACGAAGGGTGTACATAATATTTCTTACAAACGGTTCTTGAATTCCCCAATTGCTGGGAAACCCTGTCTAATACAGCGACTACTTTTTTCTTTGAGTCACCTTCGGGTAAACCATTGTCGATGATTGCGGTTAAGGCTTCTACTGTTCCGCACCAGGTGCGAAAATCCTTTGCGGTAAAATCTTCACCAGTCAGTGAACGGATATATTCATTCACCATTCCTGAATCGATCGACTGGCGATTGCCATCTTCATCGATGTACTGAAATAACTCTTTGCCGGGAATATCACGGCAATTCTGAACGATCTTTGCGAGCTTTTTACTTTTTAATGATACTGTGTGTTCCACTCCTTTCTTACCGCGAAAAGTAAATTTTAATTGGTTACCGTTTATTTCCGCATGTTTATCTTTTAATGTCGTAAGTCCGAAAGAACCATACAATTTTTCATAGAACTCATTACCGATCCTTATTCCTGTTTTTTCCATCAGGCTCACTACTACCGCCAGTACTTTATTTTTCGGTAAACCTTGCAATGCAAGATCCTTTTCCAGTTGTTTCCGAATTGAGGGCAAGGATCTCGCTAACGCAGGCAGCCTGTAGAACTTTGTTTTATTGCGGAGTTCATTCCATAATGGGTGATACTTATACTGCTTCCTGTTCCGGACATCAATTCCCGTCGCCTGCAAATGTCCTTCGGCGAGCCTGCAGATCCAAACCTCCCGCCATGCCGGTGGTATTACCAAAGACCGAATGCGTTTTAGTATCTCTTTATCTCTTACTGTTTTCCCGCGATAAACATATTTGAATCCTTTTCCGGCTTTTATGCGTCCTATACCTTCATCTTTGCAGCTTACATAAACCAATTGCACCGCTTTGGCTGTTGCAACAGGGTCCTGCGATAATTTTTTAAGTAAACTTTTTTTAAGTACAGGAATGGATTCGGTCATAGAAAAGGATTGTTGATTTTCAATTTTGCAGAAACTGTACCAATCGGGTTAATAATAATTACGAACCAGGCTAAGTACTACTATTAAGTCCCGATAGCTATCGGGACTTTTACGTTCGGTAATTCCTTCAGCTTTCGCGAGAAGTGAGATGGAACACATGAAATTAATTTTTCTCACGTCTTACCTTTCACGTTCACATCAAAAAAAACCACAGCGGACATGAGATCTGTCACCTCCCTGCCCGCCGCGATCGTAAATTCGTTTATGGGATGAGAAAAAAATTCAACAGTTTTAGCAATTCACATAACCAAGTAACCAAAACACAATAAAGAACACAACGATACCGCCAAGACATCCGCCGCCCCATTTCCAACCTGCATAACCTGCAATAATCGACCTCCAGAAATTGTTCATAGCTGATTTTAGTATCGTTATTAAAAAACTGTGCCAACTAAGGGATAATACTCAAAAATGTCCCTGTTTACACACCTTCCACAGGCACTGTATTTGTTTTAATCATCATAGCAAAAGCTTACAATTATGCGGAACGAGATTTTACAATTAGTAAAAGCCACCGCGATGGTAGCAGGATTTTCCACACTAATGAATCCCGCCTTGGCTCAGCAAAATGTTATTGATAAAAAAGATGAAACGCATCCGGAAGTAGCGCGACAGCAATCTGCTCCGGCAAGAATATATACGTTCAGTGCAGTTCCTATGCATGGATATAATGAAATACAATGGTCGGCTATCGCGGAAGAAGATACACGGCGGTTTATTGTTGAATACAGTGCTGACGGAATAAATTACCAGACGGCAGGTGAAGTAACACCGTTTAATGGTGTGTACAGATTGAAGCATTATACGCTAGATGAGAGAACATTTTTATACCGGATCAGGATGGAGAAAAAGGACGGCAGGTACATTAACTCATCTGAATTTTTACTGGGAGGTGTTGATGCACGACCTGTCAAATTGTATCCAACCATCGTGGAAGGAAATACTGTAAATCTCCAGATGTATTTGCCTGTAGAAAGGGTCAACATCTTTTCAGTTGATGGCAAGCAGGTAATGCAAAAAACTATCGGTGGCAATGCCGGCTTTGTACAAGTAGCGATTCCATCATTAAGCAAAGGGACTTATTTAATGACATTCTATGGCAAAGGATGGCAAAGCACTGAGAAGTTTATGGTTGGGGGCTAACTAATTACACTTCCTACGCTTAATAATCAATAATTATTAATTGATAATTATTGATTATTATTTTTCAGCCAAAACGATTTGTTCCCGGAAAGCCTTAGCAAATTCGGTGAACTCTTTGGCCTGTTGTAAATATTCATCAGCAAATTCCTCAGAAGCAGGCACATCATTCATTCTCATTACGGCTGCTTTGAAGTTTCCAGCAGGATACAAACCTTTATCTGTAAAATGCGTATCAAAGTCCTTTAATATTCCATGCTGAGTATTGCACTGAACGCCATTCTGCAGCAACAATGCTTTTGCTGTATGTATCTGGGCCGAATAAGCATTATAGATCCCATCAGCCCATTTTTTGTTAGCCAGGCATTCTTCGCTTGCCGAAATCTTGTCTTCTGCCTCGAGGATCAAAGTAGCTACCAGGTCGATCATCACACCGGCACATTCACCAACCCCAATTGCAGTAGAGAATTTTTCCTCCTGGCCCCAATCGATATAATCCTCAGCCTGTAATGTTTCAAGGCTTGCCAGCGGTTTTAATAAATCATAATAATATCTTTCACCAGTGCGATGACTGTAATTCAAAAATGTTTCTCCTTCGCTTGCATTGGTTTTATAATCATTCAACACCGTTCTGATGACTTCGGGAGCCCTTTTGCTGGGAACTTTTAATACCTTATCCGCGATGCGGCCTTCACCGCCACCCAGCACCCCGCCACCAATCAATACCTGTAATGCCGGCAATATTTGTCCTTTGGCTTTCATTGAACTTCCGTGAAAACCAATAGAAGCCATACCATGTTGCCCGCAACTGTTCATACACCCACTGATCTTGATGGCAATTTCTTTGTTGTATAAGAATTCGGGAAACTCTTCTTCGATCACTTCGCTTAATACAAGTGCCGTGCTCGTACTGTTACTGATGCCAAGGTTACAGGTATCGGTGCCCGGACAGCTTGTAACATCAGCAACACTCCCAAAACCTGCTGCGGCAAAACCTTCTTCATCTAAAACACGGTACACATATTCGAGGTGTTCAGGTTTTACAAAACGTAATTGCAATCCCTGGTTGATCGTAATACGAACATCATCTGCAATTACATCTTTTAATTTATCAATTAAGCGGCGACTCGCATGTGAACTAATATTTCCATTTGGCACCCGTACGTATATCGCATAATAACCTTCCTGCTTTTGTTTAAAAACATTAGTGTTTTTCCAAAGTTGGAACCTGAAAGGATCAATGGTGAATGGTAAATCGGGAATGGTGAATAAATTGCCGGAAGGCTGATTGCCCATTGCCCATTGCCCATTGACCTCTACTTTATAACGCTGGTGCGTCAACGCCAGCTGTTCCTGGGCTACCAATTCATTGAAAGCATCAATCCCTATTTTTTGAATTAAAAATTTTATTCTTGCCTTATGACGGCTATTACGTTCACCATAACGATCAAATACTCTTAAAACTGATTCCAGATAGGGAATGAGCAGATCTTCTTCCAAAAATTCATGAGTAGTCGTTGCTAAAAATGGTTGAGCGCCCAGCCCGCCACCGACCACAACCTTAAAACCTCTTACTTCTTTCCCCTCGATGACTTTAATTCTGGGAATGGCACCAAGATCATGCATGAATATAAGTGCAGTATCTTTTTCGCTGCTGCTGAAGGCGATCTTGAATTTTCTTCCCATTTCCTGGTTTACGGGTTTGCGAAGAAAATATTCAAACATTGCGTGAGCATACGGCGTCACATCAAATGGTTCATCGGGGTCGATACCTGCCGCATCAGATGCCGTGATATTTCTTACCGTATTGCCACAGGCTTCGCGGATAGTGATATCATTTTTGTCCAGTTCGGCCCACAATTCAGGAGTACGATCCAGGCTTACAAAATGTATTTGGATATCCTGTCTTGTGGTTAAATGAAGGTTTCCGGTCGAATATTCATCTGAAACATCAGCAACGCGGCTCCATTGCGCCAGTGTCATTTTACCATAGGGCAATTTGATCCGGACCATTTGCACACCCTGCTGTCTTTGTCCATATACACCACGGGCGAGACGAAGGCTGCGAAACTTTTCTTCATCCATTTTTCCTTCACGAAAGAGACGGATCTTTTTATCAAGCTCAACAATATCTCTTTCAACAACGGCTTTACCGTTTTTATTTGCGACACTTTCTAACTCGGAGCGGAAACTCTGCATATTCGTTGATTTCGTTTAATGTTCTTTTGAGCGGCAAGCGATGTGGTAAAAACCCTACCTTTTAAGTAGACTAAACAAATGTACAGCAGGAAAGGCTGTCATTCAAATATATTTGAAAGAAATTAACGAATGTAAGTAGGATAATATCCACATAGGGGGAATTTGCAAAATATTTTCATTAGTCTACTAAATAAGTAGGGAAATATGCTATCTTTACCGCTCACGACACAAAGCTGCCGATTGCGTTAAATGATGAATATGGACTATCAATCATTTTTGAAAGAGAAATTACAACAGCTAAAAGACAGCGGCTCCTATCGCTATTTTCTTGAGGTCAATAAAAGCGCTCAGCATTTCCCCAATTTCTATTATAATGATGATAAGGGTGAGCAACATGCAGCTGTGAATTGGTGCAGCAATGATTACTTAAGCATGAGTACTCAGGAAGAGGTGATCGCCAAGCTTGGTTTCATTACACATCGGAGCGGTACAGGCAGTGGCGGTACAAGAAATATTTCGGGAACAACGAATCATCATAAGGAATTAGAAAAAACGCTGGCCGCATGGCATAAGAAGGAAGCTGCATTATTATTCAATGGAGCATACCAGGCCAATGTAACGACGCTTCAAACACTTGGTAAAAATATCCCCGGTCTTATTTTCTTTTCAGATGAAAGAAATCATGCTTCGATCATTGAAGGTATTCGTGGATGTAAGAATGAAAAGAAGATATTTCATCATAATGATCCGGATCACCTGGAGGAATTATTGCAAACAGTTTCCCCGGATAATCCAAAACTGATCGTATTTGAATCTGTTTATTCAATGAGTGGAACGATTGCCCCTGTTAAAAGAATTATTGATCTTGCAAAAAAATATAATGCACTTACCTACATTGACGAGGTACATGGAGTGGGATTGTACGGAAAAACCGGTGCAGGCATTTTAGAACAGGAGGATTTGCAGCAGGGGATCGACATTGTCAATGGTACTTTATCAAAGGCTGTCGGCGTATTTGGTGGATATATTGCCGCATCAGCAACTATTGTTGATTTTATAAGAAGTTTTGGCAGCGGGTTTATCTTTACTACTTCATTGCCTCCCGCTATTTGTGCAGCCGCAAATAAGAGCATTCAATATATTCAACAGAATGATCAGTTAAGAAAACATTTTTTTGAAAATGTGCATCAATTAAGACATGTATTTAGTAGTAACGGAATCGAATTCAAACATAATAATTCACATATAACTATTATCCCGGTGGAAGATGCCACGCATTGCAGACAGGTGGCAAATCAATTACTGGAAAAGCATGGCATTTATCTCCAGCCAATAAATTATCCTACTGTTCCTGTTGGCGAAGAATGCCTGCGCATCATTATTACAGCGAGACATTTGCCAAAACATATCAATCATCTGGCCTACAGCCTAAAAAAAATATTGCATGCAAACGATAAAACTGATTGGCAGGAATTCCCGGCTGTCGCTGTTGCAGATTGATATAGTAACCCAAAAGATTCAATCCGCATTTCCTAATATAAAAGTGGAAGTGATCGAACGCAGCAGTAAAGGAGATGCTTTGCAGAACATTCCGTTGCATACTGTTGAAGGCAGTGATTTTTTTACCCAGGATATTTTTGATGCGCTTACAATTGGCGAAGCAGATATCGCCGTTCACTCATTAAAGGATATGAGCAGTGAACATTTTTTTGGAGAAAATAAGTTTGCGGTTATTGACAGGGATGACACAAGAGATGTAGCGATCTTCAATAACTATATTGAAGAAAAGATAAAACGAGGCGAATCGATCGTAATTGGAACATGCTCTCCACGTCGTGAGGAAATGGCGACTCAATTCCTCAAAAAGGCGTTACCGCAATTGAATGAAGAAGTAAAAATTGAAACAAGGTCGATACGGGGAAATGTAGAGACGCGGCTTCGAAAGCTGGATAAGGGTGAATATGACGCCACGATACTTGCCACTGCTGGTTTAAATCGTTTATTAAGAAATGCGAAGGATGCTCAATTAATAAGAGACCTGCTTGCTCGTAAGAAACTGATGTTGCTTCCTTTGATCGAATGCGTACCGGCACCTTGCCAGGGAGCTGTTGTAGCAGAAGCTCGTCAGTCAAATGCAAAAGCTATCGAAGTTTTGAATATCATAAATAACAAAGAATTGCTTGCTGATTGTTTGGCTGAGAAACAGGAAGCCATAAAGTATGGAGCAGGTTGTATTCAGAAGTTTGGTGTAACTACGATCAAATCAAAGAACAGGGATTATTTATATGCTGCGGGTAAAGATTCAGAAGGAACTGAATTTGTCAAATGGTCTCCTTTGCCCGATGTAAAGATCCAGGGTCAGTTATTTTCCTCAACAGACATCATGAAAGGATTTTTTGACTATGTCCCCCCAACGATTGGGGACAGGGATGAAAAAATAACTTTTGATAAGCCGGTTGTATTTGTTGCAAACTATAAAGCGATCCGGGATAGCGACATAAAAGAACTTTCAGACAAAACAATTTTTGCTTCGGGCACTAAAACATGGTTTGAATTAGCAAAGAAAGGTTATTGGGTTACTGCAAGTGCAGATGCCCTGGGTTTTGAATTTCTACTGCCTTCATTGAACATGCCTCTATTAAATATAAAAGCTGACGATATTACGATATTGACTCATGACGCTGCCGCTGTACGGTGGAGAGCCAAGGGGTATGATGCAATAAGTAATCATAAACTAATTCCTAAAGACGATGAAATCATTCAACAAGCAATAGCCAGTGCCGCAGCGATATTCTGGACCAGTTTTTCGCAATATGAATTTTATAGAAACTATGCGAAGCAGGACGTAAAGCATTTGTGTGCCGGGGGCGAAACAGCGGAATTGTTAAAGCAGGCCGGAATTGAACCTGTGATATTCCCGACAATTAAAGCATTTGAACAATGGAGAAAATATTCTATCCGATCACGCAGCGTCGCCTGAGAGCGGATGCACATATACGGGAGCTAACGGCGTCGGTAAGACTTTCTCATAAGAGTTTTATCCAGCCTTTGTTTGTTGACCAGGCGATCAACGAGCCAAGAGCAGTGAATGGATTGAATAATGTTGAGGTAAATACTGCGTCTTCTGTATTACGAGTAATTGAAGACGCGATCAAAACAGGCGCAAGTAAATTTTTATTATTCCCGGTGCCGGCGAATAAAACTGAAAACAATTTCGATTTTTCTTTTGCTGCCTCCGTCATCAGGTCGATCAAGGAGAATTTTGGAAGTGATGTTTGGATTGCGGCCGATCTTTGTTTATGCAGTTATACGTCACATGGTCACTGTGGTATTTTAAATGAAGATCATTCGAAATTAGTAAACCATAAAACAGTTGATGTATTGAGCAAATATGCAACTCAGCTTGCTATAGCCGGAGCCGATTGCATTGCACCAAGTGATATGACGGACGGACGGATCGCTGCCATTCGTACTTCATTGGATGCACTGGGGCATGACACGGTAAGCATCATGAGCTATTCCGCAAAGTTCAGTTCACAATTTTATGGACCGTTTCGCGATGCGTGTCACTCTGCTCCAAACACAAAAGGGTTAAAAAATCGTAAAACATACCAACTATCACCTTTAAATACCAATGATGCAATTGCGAGTTCGCTGCGTGATGAAAAAGAAGGTGCAGATATTTTAATGGTAAAACCTGCTGCCTTATACACTGATGTGATATCAGCTTTAAGACAACAAACATTAAAACCTTTGGCGGCCTATCATGTGAGTGGTGAATATGCAGCCATTGAATCATTAGCAGAAAAAGGTTTGGTGAACCGGGAGGCTGCACATTTGGAAGTGTGGACCGCGCTGACAAGAGCCGGGGCAGATATTATTATTTCTTATGCAGCAAACAATGCAAAAGAGTGGATCGACAAAATGGAATATTAATGACCGTAATGGAAAACAAAAACGAACATACAGGAAAAATAACAACTGAAATTGATAAGAAAAATCAATTGTATCCGGTTTTCTTAAAGCTGGATCAATTGGAGTTGTTGCTGGTTGGTGGCGGAAATGTTGGTTTGGAAAAACTGCACTCATTGCTGGCTAATTCACCTGAAGCAAAGATCTCAATTGTGGCCCCACATATAAAAGAAGAAGTAAGAAGGTTGGTTTTCAAACATCCTACCTGCAAAATTTTTCAAAGGGAATTTCAACCGGAAGACCTGGAAAATAAAGACCTGGTAATACTGGCCACCGATAAACCCGAATTACATGGAGAGATAAAAGCGCTGGCAACTGAAAAGGGAATTTTAGTAAATGTAGCAGACACTCCTGAATTATGTGATTTTTATCTCAGTAGCATCGTACAAAAAGGAAATCTAAAGATCGCCATTTCCACCAACGGCAAATCACCTACTGCAGCAAAACGTATCAAAGAAGTTTTGCATGATGCGTTGCCCGGTGAATTAGATGATGTGATCGAGAACCTTCACAAAGTAAGAAGCAAGCTCAATGGGAATTTCGAATACAAAGTAAAAAAGCTGAACAAGATCACAGAAATACTTATCGAAAAAGATAATGGCGGTAATGCAAAACGATGGAGAAAGCTCGCTACCTATTCGCTTATCGCTTTTGGTTTAATGCTCATTGGACATTTCATATTTTCTTATGTGCCGTTCGGGCATATGGCCGATGAAACCGTAAAGTGGTATCAAACGCTTGATAAAAATTTTCATTGGATGGTACTGGCTGGCTTCTGCGCACAGATGGTAGATGGTGCCACGAGTATGGGTTATGGAGTAACAAGCTCTATTATTTTACAAACTGCAAATGTTAGCCCTGCTGCAATCAGCGGTGGTATTCACACGGCAGAAATGTTTACGAGTGGCGCTTCAGGTTACAGCCATTACAAGTTTGGGAACGTAAATAAAAAACTTTTTAAAGCATTAGTGATACCCGGTGTTATCGGTGCCGTGCTGGGAGCAATTTTGTTGGTTCAATTAAATGAAACACATATAAAATATTTACGTCCTGCAATGGCCATTTATACATTATTACTGGGCATAAAGATCTTCAGCAATGCATTTATGCCACAAATAAAAAAGAAATTTAAACGGTATAGTTGGCTCGCCGGTGCAGGTGGTTTTCTCGATTCATTTGGCGGCGGCGGATGGGGACCTATCGTTACTTCAACATTGATCACAAAAGGAAGAACGCCCAAGTATGTAGTAGGTTCGGTAAGCCTTACCGAGTTTTTTATCACATTGGCAAGCGCCTTTACATTTTTTACATTGATAGGGGTACAAAACTGGCAGGTAATACTTGCCCTTGTACTCGGAGGTGTGGTCGCCGCACCTATTGCGGCAAAACTGGCAGGTAAGCTGCCACGCAAGGCATCATTTATTTTATTGGGAACGGTTGTAGTGATCTGGAGCATCAAGATCCTCGCTGGTTTATTTTAACTAATGAGTGTTCATGAACGAAAAATATTTTTATAAAATATTAGTCTACTAATTTGGTAGGATAATAACGGAGGCCTATTTTTGTTTTATCAATAAAGAACAATTGAACCTTCAACGAATGCGCCAACTGAAAACATACCTGATTCACCGATGTTGATTTTTCAGGTGAAGGACTCAAGTCTTAAGAACGGGGTAAAAAAAATTGTAAACCAAAAAGAGAAACCAAATTCGTTGACAATGAAAAAGATTTTCTTACTTGTTATACTATCATTATTATTTGCCGCTGCAGGTTATAGCCAAAGCGTATTGAAAGGAGTGATCAAAGATGAGAAGGGAGTAGCCATAGAAGCAGCTTCTATATCTGTTAAGGGTACTCCTATCTTCCGAGTGGCAGATGCAAAAGGAGAATTCACTATCCCGGCGCCTAAAACATTGCCTTTTACTCTTACGGTTACTTCGGTCGGATTTGCTCCTGCCGAAGCAGAGATCACCGAGCTTAAAGATTCAGTTTTCACAATCATACTTTTCACCAACACGGAATTGACTGAACTTGTGATCACCGCAAGACGTCGTGTTGAAACGGCGCAAAATGTACCAATACCTATTTCTGTAGTCGGTGGTGCACAGGTGGAAGAAACCGGTGCATTTAATGTGAACAGGTTGAAGGAACTGGTGCCTACTGTCCAGTTGTATTCATCAAATCCCCGTAATACAACGTTGAACATCCGTGGACTTGGTTCTACATTTGGTTTAACAAATGACGGCATAGACCCAGGCGTAGGTTTTTATGTTGATGGAGTGTATTATGCACGACCTGCCGCTACTACACTTGATTTTATAGACATTGAAAGGATTGAAGTGTTACGTGGACCACAAGGCACTCTTTTCGGAAAGAACACAACGGCTGGCGCATTTAATATAACGACACGAACTCCAAAATTCAAACCTGGTGCAACGCTTGAAGTGAGCTATGGTAACTATGGATTCATCCAGGCCAAAGCATCAATAACCGGAGCGATCACTAAAAAACTTGCCGGCAGATTTTCTTTCTCGGGTACACAACGAAATGGAGTGATCAGGGATATTGTCAGACAGAAATCGATTAATGATCTTAATAATATTGGTTTCCGCGGGCAATTATTATATACACCATCGGATAAAATCAAGATCACAGTGATCGGTGATATTTCTGATCAGAAACCGGAAGGATATGCGCAGGTATTTGCAGGGGTAGTACAAACAAAAAGACCAGGCTATCGCCAGTTTGATTCTATCATTGCTGATCTTAATTATCAGTTGCCAAGTCGCGATCCTTTTGATCGCATTGTAGACCATAACACACCATGGCGTTCAGGCAACCAATTAGGGGGTGTGTCTGTAAACCTCGATGCAAAACTTGGTTCCGGTACACTCACATCCACTACAGCATGGCGTTACTGGAATTGGAATCCTTCAAATGACCGTGACTTTACGGGACTTCCGGTGCTCACACTTTCACAGGCGCCTTCTAAACATAATCAATGGACACAGGAGGTTCGTTATGCAGGTGATTTTTCACCTCGTCTTAGCGGAGTTGCCGGTGTATTTTTAATTGGCCAGGATCTTAAAACAGATCCCGTACATACGGAAGAATCTGGTGCTGCCCAATGGCGGTTTTCTCAAAGCTCTACAAGTAGTGCCTGGAGCACACCGGGACTTTTGGATGGCTATGGTATTCGTACAACTTCAAGGCTGGAAACTTTCGGAGCCGCTGCATTTGGTCAGCTTGACTGGGCGATTACTGAACGCCTTCACTTGTTGCCCGGTGTACGATACAACTATGATAAAAAGAAAGTTGATTTCGACAGAAAAACCTATGGCGGTCTTGAAACCAACGATCCGCAACTGTTGGCAATCAAACGTGCTGTTTATACCGACCAGGCATTTGCTGCTGATGTTGACGAAAGCAATTTTTCGGGCCAACTTACTTTATCTTTTAAAGCAAACAAGAATCTAAATGCTTTTGCCACTTATTCTATAAGTTATAAACCTGTTGGTATCAATCTCGGTGGGTTGCCGACGGCCAATGGACAAATCTTGCTGGACCTCGCAACGATCAAACCTGAAGATGTAAGTCATTTTGAATTGGGAGTAAAGACCAGCCCAACAAAAAACTCTACATTGAATGTGACCTTGCACAATACTGTAATTAAAAATTATCAGACACAGGTACAAACAGCAGAGGTTGGTGTTAATCGTGGTTATCTTGCTAATGCAGAAAAAGTAAGAGTTCGCGGTGTAGAGGTCGATGGCGCTTTTAAAGTCAGTAGTCACTTTTCATTTTACGGAAATCTCGCTTATACTAATGGCCGGTATATCTCATTCACCAATGCGCCGTTACCATTGGAAGAAACAGGAGCATCGCAATCTTTCAAAGATGTTTCAAGAGGTGATCTGCCCGGCATATCCGATTGGGCCGGTTCATTGGGCGGCGAAATACTTTCCGGCACAAAAACAGTTTTCGGAAATAACGGGAATATCTTCTTTGCAACAGATCTCTATTATCGTTCATCATTTTCATCCAGCGCTTCACCTTCGAAATACCTGAATGTTAAAGGTTATGCATTGCTGAATGCCAGAGCTGGTTTCCGTGCACCACTAGGTCTTACATTTTTTGTTTGGGCACGCAACCTGCTGGACAAAGATTACTTTGAACAACTACTGCCTGCTGCAGGAAATGCCGGACATTATGCGGCGGTGTTGGGCGATCCTGGAACTTATGGCATCACACTTCGTTATACGTATCAAAAGCAATAAAAATCCGAACGCAAAAGCAGTTAATCATTGCTGAGTTTACAACAATCAAGTTTTTTTTCATATGGCAAGCCCGCCCGCTGACGCCGTTCGGACGGGCAGTCGTTTAGGCGGCGTCCCGTCCCGATATCTATCGGGATTTCGGGATGCCTTTTTTAAAAACAAAAGCTTTTTATTGTGTTAACCCGATATCAGCCCTGTGGTCCCGCATTTTGCGGAATTCGAATCCAACCGGGGCGTTAAATAAAAACTGAAAGAGATTATTATGAATCCGGCATTATTACTACTATCATCTTCCGTTGCGTCGCACTCTTTTACGTCCCAATCGCTATTCAACAAAGCCGCAAAAGTCTTCTCATTTATATTCTTTTGTTTCCTACTACATCAAAACTCATTTTCACAAACAAAGCAAACTGAAAGCATTCAACAAACATGGTTTGGTTATTTTAATCAAACACGGTTTAGTAATAAATGGGGTGGCTGGGTTGATCTGCATCTCAGAACCAAGGAAGATTTTTTTTCAGATGTTTCGCAAACTATTATCCGGTTGGGATTGACTTATTATATAAAGGATGATACAAAACTTACGGCAGGTTACGCTTACGTAAGCCATTACCCGGCCGATAATCATAAAAATGTAACCATGCCGGAACATCGTCCCTGGCAACAAATACAATGGCACACACGAACATCTAAAATGAGATTGATGCAATGGGTTCGTTTAGAAGAAAGATTCAGAAGAAAGATCTTAAATGATGATGAATTGGCAGAAGGTTATAACTTTAACTTCAGGGTGAGATATAATTTCTTTTCCATGGTTCCCTTGAGCAAAAAGAATTTTCAACCCAAAACCCTGTCATTTGTTGTAAATGATGAAGTGCATATCAATTTCGGAAAACAGATTGTTTACAACTATTTTGATCAGAACCGTTTTTTTGTTGGGTTTGCATATCACGTGAACAAACATGATAATGTACAACTTGGCTATATGAATGTTTTTCAACAATTGGCATCCGGCAACCGGTACCGCAGCAATCATGTAGCACGCCTTTACTATTTTCATAATCTTGACTTAAGAAAAAAATAATTATGGCAAGAATAGAACCATTGACGGCAAAAGATATTTCACCTGGGGTGAAAATTGCCTTTGAAAGACATGTGCAGGAGTATGGAGGCCGCATCACAAATATGAAGGCAACGCTTGGTCGTTCACTGGTTGCCTTTGAAGCATACATGCAATGGTATCCATTGTATACGGAAGTTGAAAAGATATTAGGCAAACGAATGGCGTCTTTATATGCCCATTCAATTTCTTGCGCGGCCGATTGTCCATTATGTTCAACATTTTTCAGAAAAATAATTATAGATTCAGGTGAAACACCGGAGAAGCTTGACCTGACTGAATCGCAAAGGAATATTTTAGATTTCGGAAGTGGTATTGCAAAACATAAAGGAAATATTGCAGATCATCTTTATAGTTCAGTTGCGACGAAGTATTCTGAAACAGAGATGGTCGTCTTAACAGCCTTTGCGGGTATCATGATTGCAACTAATGTTTTTAATAATGTGATCGAGACAGAGATCGATGAATACTTGTCTGCTTACCGATCGACAATGAAATATTGCTAAAGTATATGAGCAATGATCTGAAAAATAAAGTGGCATTTATAACCGGCGCTGCCCATGGACAGGGCCGGGCTACTGCAATTGCATTGGCAAAAGAAGGAGTGCATATTGCAGCGTTTGATATTGCACAAACATTGAAATATCCCGGCTATGCCCTTGGTTCTGAGAATGAGCTTCAATCGTTAAAAAAAGAATGTGAATCGTATGGAGTAAGTTGCCTCGTTTTCGCCGGCGATGTAAGAGTTGACGATGATATTAAAAATGCTGTTACCAAAACTGTCGAACAGTTAAAAAAGATCGATATACTTTTTAATAATGCAGGAATATGTGCCTACGGCCTGGCACACGAGCTTACTGAAAAAGAATGGGACGCAATGCTCGATATTAATTTAAAAGGAGCATGGTTGGTGGCTCGCCGGATTATTCCCGTTATGATAAATCAAAAGTCAGGAGTTATTATAAACAACTCATCCGTCGCAGGGCTACGCGGGATGAATCGTTTAAGCCATTATGCCGCATCAAAATGGGGATTGACAGGATTGACAAAATCATGGGCAATTGAATTGGCGCCGCATAATATCAGGGTTGTTTCAATTCACCCAACTGGTGTCAACACTCCCATGAATGACGGGCTTGCCGAACTGGAAGGATCAACACCAAAAGAAATTGCAGAAAGAAGCGCGGGCAATCTTATTAATGTGCCCTGGGTGGAAACAGAGGACGTTGCTAATGCGGTCATCTTTCTTGCTTCCGATAAATCAAGATTTGTTACAGGCTCACAATTTGTGTTAGATGCAGGGTTATTAACCAGGTAATTTCAAATTCATAGGATATGAAAAAGATACTCATTAAAAGCGTTTGTCTTGTGCTTTTCACTTTCGCGATCAACGTTCTCTATGCACAGGATAAAACCAGCTATTTCACAATTGAAAATTACTACAAGGTAAAATGGGGCTATGCAGATGAATTTATTGACCTGTGGAAAGTAAATCATTATCCATTGCTAAAGAAAGCAATTGACAAAGGCGATATCATTAGTGTGGAAGCGGAAAAACCAAAATTGCACAGCGGTGAAGACACAAGATTTGATTTTAAAGTCACCATCGTTTTTAAAACTGAAAAACTGGCTTTTGATCCAAATCTCACAAAGCAATATGAGAAACAGGTTTACCCTGATGCCGAAAAATTAAAAAAAGATGAACAACACCGCTTTGAGTTGCTGATCGCACATTGGGATGTAATGATAGAAAGGATCCCTTTATAATTAATATCGATGCAGCAAGAGACGATCCATATAAAGTCAAATTTGCCCCTTAAAGAAAAGCGATCTGTTTTATCCGGTCTTTCAGAAGATATCTGGGCTGTGATCATCGGCGGATCGCTGGTCGC
>Ga0075421_100001893_pt1 | contig 24705 bp, 22 predicted proteins | sample SoiMetdeltSBSDD5_FD_75292 | JGI IMG/M metagenome (GOLD analysis project Ga0075421, IMG submission 75292) | Bulk soil microbial communities from a Populus tree surrounding site in Tennessee, USA - Soil MetaG P. deltoides SBSDD5 | ecosystem: Environmental > Terrestrial > Soil > Tree plantation...
CCCTCTCCAGCTGGCACGCCGCTCGTCAGTCGCGGGAGCTGCGACCGGTCGCGAGGCGATGGGGTACTCGGCCCCGGAGCCAGCGACCGGTCGCAGCGAACTCGCGGGACACGCTCCAGCTGCCTGGAATGAGCGCCCTGTGAGCGGAGGCCCAGCCGGACGAGGGGCGCGTCCGGGGGCCTATGAGCCTGGGCCGGTCGCCCGCGCACGCGTCTCGGCGGGTTGGCGAATCGGCCCCCGGACGCGCCCCGCGTCCGGCTGGGCCGGAGCGCGGGTGGGCCGGAACTCAGCTCGCTGGCACCTCGGCCGGTTCAGCCACGCCGGTGAAGGTCAGCCTCTCGGCGTCCGGCGACGGCGCGTCGGCGACGATCTTCCTGGCTCCCTCGAACTCGCCCTTGAGGAGCTCCTCGGACAGGGCGTCCTCGAGGAAGCGCTCGACGGCGCGGCGCAGGGGGCGGGCGCCCATGTCGAGGTTCGTGCCGTGCTTGATGACCAGGTCCTGGGCGGCCTGGGTCAGCTCCAGCGCGAGGCCCTTCTGCTCCAGGCGGTCGCGGATGCCGCGCAGCTCGATGTCGAGGATCTTCACCAGGTCCTCGGACTGCAGCGGGCGGAAGACGATCACGTCGTCGAGGCGGTTCAGGAACTCGGGCCGGAAGTGGCGCGTGACCTCGTTCATGAGGTTGTCGCGCATCTTGCCGAAGGAGCGCTCGGAGTCGCGTGACGCGAACCCGAGGCCGGACTGGTTCTTGATGATGGAGGCGCCGATGTTGCTGGTCATGATGAGCAGCACGTTGCGGAAGTCCACCTGCCGGCCGAAGGAGTCCGTCAGGCGGCCTTCCTCCATGATCTGCAGCAGCATGTTGTAGACGTCCGGGTGCGCCTTCTCGATCTCGTCCAGCAGCACGACCGCGTACGGCCGGCGGCGGATCTTCTCGGTGAGCTGGCCGCCCTCCTCGTAGCCGACGTAGCCCGGGGGCGCGCCGACGAGCCGCGAGGCGTTGTGCTTCTCCATGTACTCGGACATGTCGATCTGGATGAGCGCCTCCTCGGTACCGAAGAGGAACCTCGCCAGCTGCTTGGCCAGGTGCGTCTTGCCCACGCCGGTGGGCCCGAGGAACAGGAAGCTGCCCATCGGGCGGCGCGGGTCCTTGAGCCCGCTGCGGCTGCGGCGCACGGCCTTGCTGATGGCGCCGATGGCGTCGTCCTGCGACACGACCGTGCGGTGCAGCTCCTCCTCCATCTTGAGCAGGCGCTGCGCCTCGCCCTTGTCCAGGCGCGTCAGCGGGATGCCGGTCATCTTGCTGACCGTCTCGCTGATCACGTCCTCGTCCACGGTGCCGTCGATCTCGGTGGCGTTGGTCTTCCACTCGTGCTCGATCTGGTCACGCTTCTTGCGCAGCTTGTCGGCGTAGTCGCGCAGGTAGGCGGCGCGCTCGAAGTCCTGGTCCGCGACGCACTCCTCCTTCTCCTTGTCCAGCTTCAGGATCTCGACCTCCAGCTCCTTGAGGTCGGGCGGCGCGGTCATGGCCTTCAGGCGCACGCGGGCGCCGGCCTCGTCCATCACGTCGATGGCCTTGTCCGGGTGGAAGCGGTTGGTGATGTAGCGGGTGGAGAGCTCGACGGCCAGCTCCAGCGCGCCGTCGGTGATCTGCACGTTGTGGTGCTTCTCGTAGCGCTCGCGCAGGCCCTTGAGGATCTCGATGGTCTGCGCCGGGCTGGGCGGATCCACCATCACGCTCTGGAAGCGGCGCTCGAGCGCGGCGTCCTTCTCGATGTACTTCCGGTACTCCGTCAGCGTGGTCGCGCCGATGCACTGGATCTCGCCGCGCGACAGGGCCGGCTTGAGCACGTTGGACGCGTCGATGGCGCCCTCGGCGCCGCCCGCGCCCACCAGGGTGTGCAGCTCGTCGATGAACAGGATGATGTTCTTGGCGCGGCGCACCTCGTTCATCACCGACTTGATGCGCTCCTCGAACTGGCCGCGGTACTTGGTGCCGGCGACCATCATGGCCAGGTCGAGCACGACCAGCCGCTTGTTCTTGAGGATCTCGGGCACCTCGCCGTTGACGATGTTCTGCGCCAGGCCCTCGACGATGGCGGTCTTGCCCACGCCCGCCTCGCCCAGCAGCACCGGGTTGTTCTTGGTGCGGCGCGAGAGGATCTGGATCACGCGCTCGATCTCGTCCTTGCGGCCGATGACCGGGTCGAGGTGGTTCTCGCGCGCCAGCTTGGTGAGGTCGCGGCCGAAGGCGTTGAGCGCCGGGGTCTTGCCCTTGCCGCCCTTGCCCGTGCCCTCGCCCTCGCCCTCCTCGGCGCCCGCGCCGCCGCCGGCGGCCGGGCCGCCTTCCTTCTCCTCGCCGCCCTCCTGCTCGCCCTGGGGCGCGCCCAGGAATTCCAACACCTCCTCGCGCACGTCCTCGAGCTTGACGCCCAGGTTGGTCAGTACGCGCGCCGCGATGCCCTCGGACTCCTTGATCAGGCCCAGCAGCAGGTGCTCGGTGCCGATGTAGTTGTGCCCGAGCTGGCTGGCCTCCTCGAGCGACAGCTCCAGCACCTTCTTGGCCCGCGGGGTGAAGGGCAGGTTGCCCATCGGGACCATGGTCGAGCTGCCCTTGACGAGCTTCTCGATCTCGGCCCGGATGCGCTTGAGGTCGATGCCCATGTTGCGCAGCACGTTGGCGGCCACCCCGCTGCCCTCCTGCACGAGGCCCAGGAGGATGTGCTCGGTGCCGATGTACTCGTGGTTCAGGCGCTGGGCTTCGCTCTTGGCGAGGTTCATCACCTTGCGGGCGCGGTCGGTGAAGCGGTCGAACATGGTGTCGGGCCCTCGGGGGCGGGATTTCGCGGCCTATAGCATCGGCATCCGGGCGGGCCGGGCTTGCCGCCCGACCGGAAAATCTCCTAGCACGCGGCGAGCCGGGCGCGACCCGCGCGGGCCCCGGGCCGTCACGCCGGAGCGAGAGTATCGCGAATGAGCTGGGCGCGCACCACGTCCCGCTCCTGGGGCCGCAACTCGCGCCCGGCGGCGATCTGCAGGTGCCCCGGCTGCATGGCCACCATGAGGGTGTGCAGGGTCCGCAGGGCCACGTTGTCGATGAGCTTCAGGCAGACCCCCAGCCGCAGGGCCGACAGGTGCGCCAGGGCCTCCCGCGACGACATGCGCCGCGCGTAGCGCAGCGTGGCCCAGGCCCGCCAGACCACGTCCTCCAGCCGCGTGCGGTCCTCCTTGACCAGGATGCCGCGCGAATTGCGCTCGTAGTCGATCACCTGCGTGAGCATGGCCTGCAGGTCCGACACCGCCTGCTCCGGCGAGCGCCCCAGCGTGACCTGGTTGCTGATCTGGTAGAAGTCGCCCTCCGCGCGGCTGCTCTCGCCGTGCGTGCCTCGCACGGTGAGCCCCAGCTTCTGCGCCGCCTTGCTCACCTTCACCACGCCCGGCTCGGGCGAGCTGGCCTTGCTCTCCGGCCGGAAGGACAGCGCCGGCAGGTGCAGCATGACCGACACCCGCAGCCCCGTGCCGGTGTTGGTGGGGCAGCCCGTCAGGTAGCCGTACTTCTCGGTGAAGCAGAAGGGCAGCAGGGCCGAGAGCTTGTCGTCCAGCGCGTTCACCTGCGTGTCCACGCCCGCGAGGTCGAGCCCCGGCGAGAAGGCCTGCAGCCGCAGGTGGTCCTCCTCGTTCACCAGCACCGAGACCGTGCCGTCGCTGCTGTAGGCCACGCCCCGCGGGTGGCTCTCCTGCACGTGCTCGGCTGACACCATGTGCCGCTCGAACAGCACGTCGCGCTGCACCGTGGTGAGCTCGTTCATCGAGGCGTAGGACAGGTCCGGCCGCGCGGCCTTGAGCGCGCCGCGCAAGTGGCGCTCGAGGCGCTCGGCCTCGTCCGTCCGGAACCGCGACTTGAAGTGGAACCCCTGCACGTTGCGCGCCAGCCGCATGCGCGACGACACGACCACGTCCTGGTCGCTCCCCTCGCGCAGCAGCCAGAGCTCCCCGAGCGGCGGCAGCGGGTCCCGCGGCGGGCTCACGCGCCGGCTCCCGACCCGCCGTCCCCGGGCTCCTCGGTCAGGCGCCGGATCTGGTCGCGCAGCCGCGCGGCCTCCTCGTAGTTCTCGGCCTTGACGGCCTCGTCGAGCAGCCCGCGCACGCGCAGGATGTCGTCGCGCGTGGCCGGGGCGTGCACCGTGCCCCCGCCCGGCTTCTTGCCCGCATAGCGCGCCGAACCGTGGATCCGCTTGAGCAGCTTCTCGATCTGCTCGCCGAACACCTCGTAGTCCTTCGCGCAGCCGAAGCGCCCGTGTTGCCGGAACTCCGCATAGGTCATGCCGCACTCGGGGCAGGCGCGGGTGGCCACCGCCGGCCCCTGCGTCGCGAGCGCCAGCGCCGGCTCGAAGCTCTTCAGCAGCTTGGCCAGCTCCTTGCTCGCCGACGGCACGTGCAGCCCGGCCGCGCACTTCTCGCACAGGTGCCGCTCGGTCTTCTGACCGCCCTTGATCTCGGTCAGGTGCACGGTCGCAGGGTTCTCGCAGCGGTCGCAGTGGCCGGACATGGTGGAGGTTCTAGCACTACCGGCAGGCCGGGGGGAGGGACCGTCACCCTGCGGCCATCTCCTGCTTGCCAGCGGTCTCCAGCACTCCTTGGCGAAACCTCGCCGCTCGTGCCTCGTAGTTGGTGAACTGGTCGTGGCTGCTGTAGCCGGGGGAGAGCAGCACCGTCTCGCCCGGGCGCGCCACCTGCGCGGCCCGCGTCACGGCGGCGTCGACCGTCGCCACGGCCTCGGCCGCGACGCCGCGACGCGCCAGCTCGCGCAGCAGGTTGCCGGCCTCCTCGCCGATGGTCAGCACGACGCGCGCCCAGCGTCGCGCGCCGTCGAGCAGCGGCTCCGGGTCGAGGCCCTTGTCGTGCCCTCCGGCGATCAGGATGCAGCCGCCGCCCACCGCCTCGAGCGAGCCGCGCGTGGACTCGGGCGTCGTGCTGCTGCTGTCATCCACCCACGTGATGCCGTTCCAGGTGCCGACCGGGTCCAGTCGGTGCGGCGGCTGCTCGTAGCGCGCCAGCGCCGCCGGCAGCGCGCGCGCCGCGCGCACCTCGTCGGCCAGCACGGCCGCCGCGGCCAGGAAGGCGGCCGCCACGTTCAGGCGGTTGATCCGCCCGGGCAGCGGGATGTCCGCCGAGCGCAGCAGCGTCCAGCCGCGCCGATCGACGAGGTCGCCCGTCTCGCTGATCGCGATGTCCCCCTTTCGACCGAACCACAGCGTCTCGCCCGTGTACACGCGGGCCACGTCGCGCACGTGCGGGTCGTCGCCGTACAGCACGGCCCGCCGCGCCCGGCGCAGGATCTGGCGCTTGGCCTCCTTGTAAGCCTCGAAGGTGCCGTGGCGGTCCAGGTGGTTGGGCGTGATGTTCGTGAGCACGGCCACGTCCGGCCCCAGGCCCGCGGGCGCCAGCAGGTCGAGCATGAAGGACGAGATCTCCAGCACGGCGATCTCGTCCGCGCGCGCCTCGGCCAGATGGTCGAGCAGCGAGCCGCCGATGTTGCCACCCAGCACCGCCGGCGCGCCGGCCGCCACGAGCACGGCGTGCGCGAGGCTGGTGGTCGTGCTCTTGCCGTTGCTGCCGGTGACCCCCAGGACCGGCCCCGGCCAGCGCTCGAGCAGCAGGCCGATCTCGCTGCTGATGCGCACGCCCGCCGCGCGCGCCGCGGCCACCGGCGGGGCGGAGAGCGGCACGGCCGGGTTCACCACGAGCAGGTCGGCGGCCGCGAAGTCCACGCCCGCGTGCCCGCCGAGGCGCAGGTCCGCACCCAGCGCGGCCAGCTCGGCAGCCGGCCCGGCCAGAGTCTGCGCGTCGGCGCGGTCGGTGACGATGACGCGCGCGCCCTGCGAGAGCAGCCAGCGCGCCGCGCCCAGCCCGCCGCCAAAGTGCCCGAGGCCCAGCACGATGACCCGGCGCCCCGACAGGTCGCCGCGCACGCTCAGGGCTCCTCCTCGTCGGCTGGCGGCTCGGGTCGCGCCGCCTTGGCGCGCTTCCACTCGGCCTCGGCCGCCGCCCAGTCGTCGGCCGCCGGCTGCCGCTCCGCCAGCACGAAGCTGAAGTGGCGGTGGTCCTCCACCGTGAAGGGAAGCAGCAGGTCGGTGACCATGTCGAGCGGCCAGTACTCGTACCAGGGCGTGGGGAGCGGCAGGTCCCGCTCGAGCCGCTCGTAGCCCGGGAGCTCCAGCACCAGCCGGCGCGTGCCGTAGGCGGGCAGCTCCTCCTCGTAGGGCGTCGTGCCCACCGGCCGGCCGTCGAGGATGACCGTGGCGCCGGCGGGTTCGCTGCGCACGAACAGCTTGCGCGAGATGCAGCCGGGCAGCAGCAACGCCAGCAGCATCAGCACCATCCACGGCCGCGACGCCACGCTCATCGGCGCCTCCTCTCGCTCGCCCGGGCGGACAGCACGCCAGCCCGCGCACGGCGTCCCCGGCGGCGCCGCCCCGCCGCCGGTCGACCCATCTTGCCATTGGCGGACAGGGAGGGATTCGAACCCTCGGACGGAGAAAACCCCCGTCAACGGCTTAGCAAGCCGCCGCAATCGACCACTCTGCCACCTGCCCGCGCCGGGCAAGAGGGCGGATTGTTCGCGCTCGCGGCCGGCCTTGTCAACGCCGCGCTCAGAGCCGCACCTCGGGGTCCGGATGGAAGATGCCCTGCCACCACTCCCAGTTCCCGCGGAAGGGCCGGCGCCACTCCCACTCCGGCGACCAGCCGAGGTACTTCATCCAGCTGGTGATCAACGAGCCGGTCAGGCCCCAGTGCCACTCCGAGTTTGAGCGCGCGAGCTCCGGCTCGGCGGAGAAGATCTTGAACACCGCGTCGCCCGGATCCGGGTGCAGCTCCTGCTGGTGCCGCGCCGGTATCCCCGGAAGGAACGCGCCGCAGTTCGGGAAGGGGAAGCGCGCCTCCGGCAGCACCGAGACGGAGAGGACGATCGTCCGGCTCGCGGCCGACGTGAGGCCGTACAGGGTGTAGAGCGGCACGGCCTGGTGCATCAGCACCTCGAAGCAAATCGCCGTCTCGACCCTCGGAAACGAAGTGAACACTCCGGGGTCGTTCATGTCGCCCTGCACGAAGGCGATGTTCGGCACGTGGGAGCTCCATGCATCGAACTCGGGCGTCCGCAGCGTGTCGAGCAGGACGACGCGTTCCGCGCCGTGAGTCGCGGCGTGCAGGGCATACGAACCGTGCACGCCCCACATGCCGCCGGCGTCCAGCAACGACCTGGTCGGCAGGACTCGGTCGATGAGCTCACGCTTGAAGGGATCGCCGAGCGTGCGAATGCGGTCGAGAAATTCAATCATGGCGGAGTCCATCCGGTGGTCCTGTCGTGCACGAGCAGACGATGGCGGAGGGGGTGGGATTCGAACCCACGAGCCCTTGCGGGCCAGCGGTTTTCAAGACCGCCGCAATCGACCACTCTGCCACCCCTCCCGCTCCGTCCGGCACCGGATCAGTTGCTGCCCTCGGTCTCCTTGCCCTCGTCTCCCGCGGGCTCCTCGTCCTCCACGATGCCGATGTCGTCGAGGATCTTCTCGTTGGCCCACACCGGCGCGCCCAGTCCCGTGGCGATGGCCACCGAGTCGCTGGGCCGCGCGTCGATGCTGAACTCGCGGCCGTGCTCGTCCTTGAAGTTCATGCGCGCGTAGAAGACGTCGTCCTTCAGCTCCGTGATCTCCACCGACGCGAGCCGCAGCCGCGCGGCCTTCATGAGCGCCACGAACAGGTCGTGCGTCATCGGCCGGCGCGTCGCGATGCCGTGCACCTTGCGGTGGATCTCGGCCATCTCGTTCATGGCGATGATCACCGGGAACACCCGGCCGCGCGCCTTGCCCTCGGCCACCCGCTCGCGCAGGTACATGTGGCACTCCGGCGTGCTGTCGCTGTGCACGATGCGGAAGAGCTCCACTTCCTTCATGGCCATGGCGGGGAGTATAGCCACGGGTCCCGCGCCGCCCGGCGCGTTGACGGCCTGCGCCGTCGGCCGTACACCTGCGCGCATGACCGCACCCCAGGTCCTGCCCGCCGGCCTGCAGCCGCTGACGCTCCCGTCGCTGCCGCCCCGCGCGCGCGACTCGCACAAGGGCGACTACGGCACGGTGCTCGTCGTGGCCGGCAGCCGCCGCTATCCCGGCGCCGCCATCCTCGCCGCGCTCGGCGCCGGCCGCGCCGGCGCGGGCCTGGTCCAGCTCGCCCTGCCCGAGTCGCTCGTGCCCCTCGTCGTGCCGGCCGTGCCCTTCGCCACCGTGCTCCCCTGTCCGCAGACGCCCGGCGGCGGCTTCGCGCTCGCCGCCGCCGACGAGCTGTGCACCGCCGCCGCCCGCGCCTCGTCCGTCGTGCTCGGCCCCGGCCTCGGGCAGGAGACCGACACCGGCCGCCTGCTCGTGCGGCTCCTGCGCGACGTGCATGTGCCGCTGGTCCTGGATGCCGACGCCCTGAACCTGCTCGCCGAGCTGGGTGACGAGCCCCTGTCTGCGCGCCGCGCGACCACCGACGCGCCCACCGTGCTCACGCCGCACCCCGGCGAGTTCGCGCGGCTGACCGGCGGCGCCAAGCCGCGCGGCGACGAGCGCCTGACGCAGGCCGCGCGCTGGGCCAGCCAGCACGGCGCGATCGTGGTGCTCAAGGGCGCCGGCACCGTCGTGACCGACGGCCGCCGCGCGTGGGTCGAGCCCGCCGGCAACCCGGGCATGGCCACGGGCGGCATGGGCGACGTGCTCGCCGGCGTGCTCGGCGCGCTGCTGGCCGTGCCACGCATGCTGCCGGATCCACTCGGCGCCGCGGCGCTGGCGGTGCATGCGCATGCCGTCGCCGGCGACGAGGCGGCGCACGCCCTGGGCGAGGCGGGGGTGCTGCCGGAGGACGTGGCGCGGCGCGTGGGGAAGGCGCTGGAGGGGGCGCGGGCCGGCGCGTCCGCCTGAGGCGGGTCCAGCGCGGGGCACGGCTGAGCAGTTTTGCAAATGCAATGCGTATGCACTGCATCTGCATCGCATTTGCAAAAAGCGACGCCCCCTCTCCTCCCCGCGATCGAGCTCCTACCGCGCCCGCGCCCGCCACGCGGCCGCACGCTCCTTGTCCTGCAGCAGCCGGATGAACAGCCCGCCCACCACGCTGCGCGCCTGGAACCCCACCTGCCGCGCGTCGCCGGTCTCGTACCAGTCCGTGAGCGGCACGCGCTGGGGCGTCGCGCCCGCGAAGCGCCACAGCGGCTCGAAGGCCGCCTCGAAGCCGGCGCGGTCGGGGGCGAAAGCTGCGGTCCACGCCGACCAGTCCAGCTTGGCGTAGCCGCGCCGGCTGTCGAGCGGCGGTCCGAAGGGCCCGGCGACGGCGCGGTAGTGCGCGAGCTCGCCGGCCGCGAGCTCCGGAGGGAAGAGGTGCAGGTCGAGCAGCCCGTCCCACACGAGGTTGTACTTCTGGCTCCAGGTGTCGGGCTGGTCGAAGGCCAGCGGCGTGGCTGGGGGACCGGCCTCCGCCTGCCAGCGGGTTGCGAAGTCGCGCGCCGCGCCGGACCAGCGCGCCGCCTCGGCTTGCCGTCCGAGCGCGGCGCAGGTGCGCCCCCACGCGCCCAGCGCCAGCGTGGCCTTGAGCGAGAGGTTGGCGTTGTGCGCGAGGTGGCCGGCGAAGTCGTCGGTGCAGAGCTGCTCGCCGGGATCGAAGCCCGCCGCGAGCAGGTCGTGCGCCCAGCCGTCGAGCTGCGGCGCGAACTCGCGCGCGAGGGCGTCGCGGCCGTCGAGGATCTGCAGCGCGCCGACGAGCAGCAGCAGGTTGCCGCACTCCTCCACCGGCATCTGGTCCTCGGCGCTGCGCTCGCCGCCGCCGTACACCTGGCCGTTCGCGAGCGGATACGTGCCCAGGTCGTGCGGCGCGAAGGGGTGCGGCCAGCGGCCCGATGCGGCGTAGTCGAGCACGGGCCGCAGCTGCGCCTCGAGCAGGCCGGGGTTGAAGACGAGGAAGAACGGCGCGGCGGGATAGATCACGTCCACGGTCGAGATGCAGCCGTTGCTGAAGCACTCCTTGGGGAAGTGCGCGGGGCGGCCGCGGCCGTCGACCGAAAGGGCGTGGGCACCGAGCACCTGGCGGAAGGCCAGCTCGCAGAGCTGGGCGTAGTGCTCGCCACCGACGGCGACGAGGTCGGCGTGCAGGTCGCGCTCGAACTCCGCGACGGCGTCGCGCAGGGAGACGTGCTGCGCGGCCGCCCCGGCGAGCACGATGCCGATGTCGGCCCGGTCGTGCTGCCACCAGGGCCGCAGCGGCTGCTCCATGAGCTCGATGTTGCGCACCTCGTCGCAGCCGATGAGCACCGGTCCGAGGGTCGCCTCGCGGTCATCCACGCCGACCTCGCGCGTCGAGACGGCCAGGACCGGCCAGTCGTCGCCCGCGGCGCGCGGCTGCCGCAGGTCGTCCCACGGCGGCACCTGCCCGGAGCGGATGAAGCTGCCGCGGACCTGCGCGTGGCCGCCCGGGGCGAGCCAGGCCCGCGGAGACCCGTTGTCCGGGCCCGGCGGCTCACCGTCGCCCGGCTCGTCCTGCAGCGCGAGATAGAGGTGGCCCCAATCGAGGCGCACGTCGTCGCCGCTGCGCTGCAGCACGCGCTGCTCGTCGCGTCCGAGCCGCAGGGCGGCCAGCTCGCCCAGCCGCACGCGTCCCCACTCCACCTCCTGGTCGGGCGTGTTGACGACCCACTCGGCGCTGACGTCGAAGTACAGCGCCAGCCGGTGGCTCCTTCCGTCCAGCGCGCGCGCCTTCCAGAACACGTGCGTGACGGGCGAGCCCACAGCGTCCAGATCCCACGGCAGCGCCGGCGAGAAGAACGTGACGCGCAGCTCCATCCCGCCGCCCTGCAAGGCGTACTCGGTGGAGAGCGCGCCGACGCGCAGGCCGGTCTGCTCCATCGTCGGCACCTCGGGCACGCCCGCCGGCTGCGGCCCGCACCAGCGGAGGGTCCGGCCGTCGATGCGCGCGAGGCCGCACAGAGCAGCCACCTTGCCGGTCCAGTGCCGCGGCCAGTCGTCGGTGAGATGATCCGCGAGGCACCAGCACGACACGTACGGATCGTGCACCACGAGCGGCACCGCCGGCGGGCGGAAGGGCGGTGCCTGGGCCGCGGCACCGGGAGCGAGGCAGGCCAGGGCGATCGCCAGCCGCAGCGTCAGGAGCCTCACGGCGGGCGGTGACCTCGCAGCTCCCACGTCCAGTGGCACGCGGGGCACTCGCGCGCCTTCTCCGGCAGCGGGGCGCCACAGGCGAGGCAGGCCTCGGGCGGCGGCCGGCCGCCGCGCGCGACGTGCTCGGCGTCGTGCTCGGCCACGAGGCGCGCCGCCGCCACGGCGTCCGAGGCGTGCACCTGCAGCCGGATGTCCAGCAGGGTCCCGAGTCGCAGCGACTGCATCGTCGCCAGCTCCGTGCCCTCCAGCACCGATTCGATGCCGTGGGCCCGCAGGTGGCCGCGCATGAGCTCGGCTTCCCAGGCCCGGCCGTAGTGCGCGACGGTGACCAGCTCCTGGCTCACGCGGGGCATGCTAACCGCACGTTCCCTTCGGCGTGGCTTGACCAAACCGGCCCGATTGGCGTACGACGACGCGGTTGGGTCGCTCGAGCGGCCCATGCACCATCTTCCTCGTCTGAGGACTTGTCATGAGCATCCGCCATGTCGCCCGCGCCACCCCCGCCGCCCTGGGCCTGCTGCTCGCCGTCTGTGGCTGCGCCAGCGACTACGGGAGCACCAGCACGACGTCCCGCAGCCTCGCGCCCGTGGAGATCATCAACGAGATCACGGCCACGGCCGAGGTCACGAGCATCGACGCCACCACGCGCCTGGTCACGCTGCGCCGCGAGGACGGCAACCTGTTCCAGATCGTCGCGGGGCCCGAGGTGCGCAACTTCGACCAGATCTCCACCGGCGACAGGCTGAAGGTGCACTTCAAGGAGTCGATCAAGGCCTCGCTGCGGCCGCCGGGCGAGGGCGGCCCGGACTCGGGCGCCAGTGTCGTCGCCACGCGCGCGCCGCAGGGCGGCACGCCGGCCGCCAGCATCGGCATGGGCGCCAGCGTGCGCGTCAAGATCGAGTCGATCGACATCGACCGTGACATCGTGGTGTTCTCGCTCCCCTCGGGCGAGCTGATCACGCACCGCATCGCCACGCCGGAAGGCCGCAAGTTCGTGAAGGGCCTGCACATCGGCGACAAGGTGCAGCTCGACTACGCCAAGGCCCTCGCGCTGTCCATCGAGAAGGCCTGACGCGCACGGCGCGAGCGGCTGCAGCCGATCCGGCCGCTGCCGCTCCGCCGGGCGGGCGTCGCGGCGGCGTGCGGCGGCGCGCGGCGCTTGGCTCAGCGGTTGCCGTCCAGCCGGGCCGTCACGTCCGCGAGCAGGCCGGTGAGCAGCGCGTCGCGGCGCACCATGCCCTTCAGCCGGCCGTCGGCGTCCAGGGCGGGCAAGGCCTCGGCGCCGCTCTGCTCGAAGCGCCGCAGGGCCTCCTGCCTGCTGGCCGTGGCCGGCAGCGCGTCGCGTGCCGACACGAAGCCGGGCAGCTCGCCCGCCAGCCAGGCGCGGTCGTCCTCCTCGCCGGAGTTCAGGCGCTCGGCGATCTGCTCGGCCGAGAGCCGGCCCGAGCGCGTGACGGCGTCCACTTCGCGCGCGTCGGCGAGGCCCCAGAAGCGGCCGTCGGCGTCCTCGATGACCACCCACCGCAGGTACGGTGCGGCGGTCAGCTCGTCCAGGTACTGCTGCACGGCGAAGCCCGCGTAGCCGCGCGAGCCGAGCCGGAAGGTGAGCGCCTCGGTGCGGCGCGCCACCAGATCGGGGATGCGCGAGACGGCGGCCTTGGCATCCGCGCGCACGTCCTGCACGAGCAGCGGCTCGACGGGCCGGGCGTCCGTGCCCGCCGGCTCGGCGGCCGCGCCCCGGAAGGCCTTGATGGTGAGGTCGCCCACGGTGAGCGACTCGAGCCTGCCCGTCGCGAGCATCCACAGCGCCACCGGCACGGCGGCCAGCACGATCTCCGACGTCTTGATCTCGAGCTTGCCCTCGCTGCGCACGCGCAGCAGGACGATGACGGCCAGGACGGCCAGGAACGGCAGCAGGATGGTGAGGGCGTCGGTCACGGCAGGTCCCCCCGCGGAAGCTCCGGATGCCGGACCGCCACCCGCGGCGGGCCGTGGCTCCCTGAGGAGGAGAGGATAACGGCCCGTCCTGCGAAGGCCGCGGCCCCGGGCGAGGGGAACCGCTGCCTCAGCGCAGGGGCCCGACCGGGACGCCCGCGCCCCGCCGATCCACCACGACGCGTCCGTCCTGCAGCACGAGCGCCGGCCGCCGCAGGGCGCCGACGTCCGCCAACGGGTCGCCGCGCACGAGGACGAGGTCGGCGCCCGCGCCCGGCTCGACGCGCCCGAGGTCGCTGTCGCGACCGAGCACGGCGGCCGCCGTCGCCGTGGCCGCGCGCAGGGCCTCGGCCGGCGACAGGCCGCACTCCACCAGCAGCTCCAGCTCGCGCGCGTTGTCACCGTGCGCGAAGACACCCGCGTCGCTGCCGCAGGCCAGCGTCACGCCCGCGGCGCGGGCGGCGCGGATCAGCTCGCGGGCCTGCAGCAGCCGGGCCGGCTCGGGATCGCCGGGCTTCCAGCCCTCGTAGCGCGCCATGGCCTCGGAGGCCGCCAGCGTGGGACACAGCACGGCGCCGCGCTCGGCCATGAGGCGCAGCGTCTCGGGCGTGGCGGCGGTGCCGTGCTCGATGGTAGCCACGCCCGCAGCCAGCGCGCGGCGCATGCCCTCGTCGGTGCTGGCATGCGCGGCGACGCGCAGGCCCGCGCTGGTGGCCTCGTCCACCGCCGCGCGCAGCTCGTCCACGGTGAAGGTCGGCGTGGCGGCCGCTCCGGCGCGGCCGTAATCGGCGTAGACCTTGATCCACTCCGCGCCGTGGCGGATCTGCTCGCGGACCGTGCGGCGCATCGCGTCGGCGCCGGTCACCTCCTCGGCGCCCTGCGGCACGTCCCAGCGCGGGTCGAAGCCGGAGGGGCCGTAGCAGCCGGTCGCCACGATGGCGCGCGTGACCGGGACGACGCGCGGCCCCGCCACGAGCCCCTGCGCCACGGCGTCGCGCAGCGCCACGTCCGCGTAGCCGGCGCCTTCGGTGCCGAGGTCGCGGATGGTGGTGAAGCCCGCCTCCAGCGTGGCGCGCGCCGCCGCGACGGCGCGGATGGTGCGCAGCTCCAGCGGCTCGCGCAGCACCTGGTCGTCCCAGCTCGCCTCGTCGTAGGGATGCAGCAGGAGGTGCGTGTGCAGGTCGATGAGGCCGGGCAGCAGGTGCAGGCCGGCCACGTCCAGCACCTGCGCGTCGGGCGGAGCGCGCAGCTCGGCGCGCGGCGCCACGGCCGCGATGTGGCCGTCCACCAGCATCACCGCGCGGCCGTCCAGCCAGCCGTCGCCGGCGGGCGACAACACGCGCGCGCCGTCGAGGATCAGGGGGCGGGGCAGAGCAAGGAGCAGTGCGGCGAGCAGCGGAGAGAGCATGGTGGGACTCCGCGGGGGACTCAGTTGTGCAGCGCGCGGAAGGCCACGAGCGCCATGGCGGTGCCGTACGCGCGGCCGAGGCTGGGCATGTCCGCGTAGGCGCCGTCGGCGTCGCGCACGGCGAGCAGGTCGGCGAGCAGGGACTTGCGCCAGCGAGCGCGATCGGACGGCGGCAGCTCGGCGACGGCCTGCGCCGCGAAGGCCCAGTCGTAGAACAGGTAGTGCGCGCCCTGGCCCTGCGGCCCGGTGTGGCAGATGTCCTTGCCCCACTCGTGCCGCAGCGCCGCCCGCTGGGCATCGAAGGCGGCGAGGGCGACGCGCAGGTCGTCGCGCGTGCCGGCGCCGCCGCGCAGCAGCGCCAGCGCGCACACCGGCCCGCGCCCGCCGCCCTCGGGATTGCCCACGGCCTCGGGCACGTCCGCGAAGTAGCGGAACGCGCCGTCGGGCTGGCGCAGCCGCTGCAGGAAGGCGAGGCCGCGGTCGATCGGGCCCTGCGGCACGTCCACGCCGGCGGCGCGCACGTCGAGCAGCGCGAGGATCACGCCCGCCGTGAGGAAGCTCGCGGAGGGATCGAAGCCCTCGGAGGTGTGGCCGGTGATCACGACGTACGGCCAGCCGCCGCGCTCGTGCTGGCTGTCGAGCACGGAGGCCAGCAGGGCCTCGATGTCCGCGTCGAGCAGGTCCTCGCCGGAAAGGCCCGCCCCGCGGCACTGCGCGAGGAAGCGCAGGGCGCAGACGCGCGCCCAGATGGAGTAGACGCCCAGGAGGTCCTTGCCCGCGTCCAGGTGGCCGGCCGCGCGAGCCGCCAGCAGGAAGTCGCGCGCGCGGCACACGGCGGCGTCGACGGCCGGGTCCTTCACCCGATCGGGCAGCAGGCTGCTGCCGCACAGGGCGGTGACGGCCAGCGTGTAGCCGGTCGACGCGACGGAGAAGGCGTCCATCGGGCTCACCCACGAGCCATCGGCCTGCTGGCCGGCGAGCAGGAAGGCGCGCGCGTCCCGCTCGGCGCGCGCGGCGTCGCTGGTGGCCAGCGACGCCTTGTCCTTCCCGGCGACCGCCGCGAAGACCTCGGGCGCGGGCCAGTCGAGTCGCTCGCCGCCGTTCACGAAGGCGCCGCCGTCCAGCACGTTGGCCGCTGCCTTCCAGGCCCAGCGTGAGTCGGGTCGTGCCAGGGTGAGCGCGCGCCAGCGCCCGCGGCCCGCGGGGAAACCCTGCGTCAGCATCTCCACGCCGCCCAGCCAGAACTCGGCCTCGGCGGCACGCGGGCCGTCGGGCCAGCGCTCGAGCGCCGCGCGCAGCGAGCGCTCCGCCTCGGCCCAGCGCGCGAGCCGCAGCTGCACCACCGCCTCCTCCACGGCCATGTCCGCGAGCAGTGCGTCGTCGGCGCCCTCTCGCGCAGCGGCGAACTCGGCCAGCGCGTCGTCGCCACGGCGCTGCTGGCGGCGGAGCGTCGCGAGCAGGCGGTGCGCCCGCGGCGAGTCGGGCGCGGCCAGGAGCGGCTCGGCGCGCACCAGCTCGCCGCGGCGCAGGCACTGCTCGGCGAGATCGAGGCGCGCCTCGCGCCCGCGCGGCGCCGCGGGGGGTCGCGGCTCGCCGTCCACCTCGGAAAGCAGGCGGCGCAGCGTGTCCGTCAGCAAAAAGGCGCTGTTCAGGCCGACCTGGCCGAGGACCTGGCCCTCGGGGGAGACGATCAGCGTCGCGCCGCCCCACGAGTGCGACCCCATCCCCCACACGGCCTCGTCGCGGAAGGGCCCGGGGTCGTCGATGTCCACGCGCAGGGCCACGCAGCGCTCGCGCGCGAGGGCCACCACGTCCTCGTCCATGAGGGCGCCCGAGGCCAGCGTGTGCGGCACGTCGAGCACGGTGAAGTGCTCGAAGACCACGAGCACGAGCCGGCCCTCGGCGCGGGCGCGCGCGGCGGCCTCCGCCCAGCTCGCGACCCAGGGCAGCTCGCTGCCGCAGCGGTCGGCCAGCGCGGCGAGGCGCTCGCGATCGGGGTCGGCCACCGCACGCTCGGGCGGGAAGGTCTCGAACGTGTCGAAGATGGATTGCAGCGACTCATCCCGGTCGCCTGCGTCCGGCTCCCAGGCGACCTGCACCGCGTACACCAGCGGCGGCACGACCAGGTAGCGCAGCTCGGCCTCGTAGCTCCGGCCATCCGCCGGCGCGGCGCGCACGTGCAGGCGCGCCGACGTCCGTCCGTCGAGCGGCGCCTCGTCCAGCTCCAGCACCGTCTGCCCCTGCGCCTCCACCTGCTTCACGGCGGCGGCGCGCACGTCCTCGGCGGTGGACTGCCCGTCGTCCTCCTTGACGTAGATGACGGCGCTGGGCAGGCCCTGCGTGCCGCGGCGGAACAGGGAGAGCGTCCACGCGGCGCCGGGCGTCGCGCCCTCGTCCGAGTAGGACAGCCACGAATCGTCCGGGCGCGTGACGCGGAAGCCGTGGGCCGCGTCGGAGATGAGCAGCTCGTCGCCCGCCGCGCGCGACGCCGCCGCGAGGAGCAGGCCGGCCGCCGGCAGCAGGACGAGCGTGCGCCGCCTCATGCAGGCCTCCGATCCCGGGCCCGCACCAGGCGCGCGGCCCGCGGCGATCACGCTAGCACGGAGCGCCCCGGGCGCGTCAGCCGGGCGTCCCGCCGCGCAGCAGCGCGCCGCGCCAGCACCAGCGCCGCGAGCGCGAGGCCAGCACCACGAGGCACAGCAGCACGAGGCCCGTGTTCTCGGCCAGCTTGCGGCAGGCGTTCTGCACGCCGGCGCCGCAGCCGCAGTCGAAGGCCACGGCGCACAGGGCCAGCGAGCCCTGGTGCGCCAGCTCCGAGGCGCGGGCCGCGATGGCCGTCGTGAACACGGCCAGCAGCACCAGCAGGAACAGCGCCGCGCCGCGCACGCCCACGCCCAGCATCAGCAGGAGGCCGCATGCGATCTCCGCGCCCGGCAGCGCCGCCGCCGTGGCGTTCATCAGCCACGGGTGCGCGGGCGGAAACATGTCGTACTCGCGCAGGGCCTTGAGGAAGGCCACCGGGTCTTGCAGCTTCAGCAGCCCCAGCCAGATGAAGGCGCCGCCCACCACGAGGCGCGCAACGAGCAGCGGCACGCCGCTCTCGTCGACGCGGCGCAGCCCGGACGGCATGCCCGTCAAGGGCCCTCTCCGCCGCGCGGGCCCGTCTCGACCGGCAGGCCGGCCGCGGTCCACGCCGTCCACCCGCCCACGTACACCGCGATGCGCGACTCGTCCACGCCGAAGCCGACGAGGTCCTGCGCCGCCAGCTCGGAGTCGTTGCAGTCCTTGCCGTGGCAGTAGACCACGACCTGCGGCGCGTCGCGGGCCACCGCCAGCACGTCGTCGAGGCTGCGCTCCAGGTGGTAGTGGTCGAGCGGCCACGCGCCGGGCACGTGGCCGGCGCCGTACTCCTCGTCCTTGCGCGCGTCCACGAAGAGGGTTGCGCCGGCGGCGTGCATCGGGTTCTCGAAGGCCTCGACGGCCTGCGCGTGCGTCCACGGCTGCAGGCCGCGCTCGCGCAGGCGCTCGGCCGTGGCGGCCTCCTCGGCGTCGGCGAAGGCGGGCGCGGCGCTCTCGGCCGGCGCGGATTCGGTCTTCCCGCGCGGCGTCGCGTCGGCAGGTGCGGGCGCGCCGTCCGCCTGGCGCGCGACCGGCGGCGGCGCCGCGGGCGCGGGCTCCGCCGTCCGGAAGTAGTCACGCCGGATGGCGAGGCCGTCCGGATTGAGCGCGTTGGCGGCCAAGCCGAGCCCGAGCGCGACGGCCCCCACGAGGCAGGCTTCCAGCAGCGTGCGGGGTGGTTCCTTCATGGCGCGGCCCTCTACGGGCAGGGACCGACGCATGATAGCGGCGAGGGGGCGTGCGGCAGTCCGCCGGGGTCGACGCATCAACCGCCACCGCCAAGGCCGTTGCTCGACGAGGCGACTGGCGTCCCGCAGCCGCCAGTGCCTGGGACGGTTCCGTCGGGATCACGCGCCCGGCCGTCGCCGCTCAGCGCACCGCAGCTTCCCGGCGCTGCGCCTCGATCTCCGCGAGCCTGGCCGGCAAGCCCTCGACGCTGCCGAGCAGGACGGAGCCGAGCATGATCTCGCGCACGGCCTCTTCGTAGCGGTTCTGCTCGAGGAAGATCTGGCCGAGGATCTCGTGCGCATGGCCGAGTGCCGGCGCGCCTGCGATGGCCGTCCGCAGCGCCGCCTCGGCGGCCGGCTGGTCCAGCGACTCGTGCGCCAGCAGGCCGCGGGCGAAATCGGACAGGGGCCCCGTGCCGGCCGCGAGCGTCCTGAACTCCGAACGCGCCTCCTTGCGGCGTCCGGCGTGGCGCAACTGCCATGCGCGGTCGTAGCGGGCCTCGCTGTCGCCGGGATCGAGAGCCAGGACGGCGTCCAGCAGCACGATGGCCGCGGCCGGGTCGCCGGCCTGCATCGCCGCGCCCCGCCGCAGGTCGAGGCGTCGAGCCGGCAGGCCCAGCTCCGCGGCGAACACGCTGGCCGCGCGGCAGCTGGCGACGCGGTCGGACGGACGGCTTTCCGCCTCGGGCAGTGCGCCCGCGGCCGGGTCTGGACAGAAGGCCAGCAGCGGGTCGTCCGGGCGGATCCACGTCCGGATCTCCCGGCGCCGTTCGCGGTCAGCGGCGAAGAGGCTGCGCGCCGCGCAGGCTCGGCCCACGACCGGATCCCAGTCGAGGGCCGCCGGCGGGAGCCCGGCTTCGCCGGCGGCCAGTCGGAGGTCGATGTCGGCGCGCTCGTACAGCGCCAGGATCTCGCGGAAGCGTGGCGGACCAGCGGCACCGCCCGCGACGGAGACATCGGCGCCAGGGTCGGCGCCGCGAGCCGCGAGGAACGCGTTCGCCCAGGCGCGGCGTGCCTGCGGCAGCTCGAGCGTCTGCAGAACCGCGGCGAGCATCGACCGCGCGATCACCTCGTGTCCCACGACCGTGGGGTGCACGGTATCGAGGTACAGCGGGTAGGGCAGGAGGTCCTCGACGTCCCGGCGCGAGTCCGCCAACGGCACGTGCAGCTCGACGGCGACGTCGCGCACGGTGTCGGCGATCCGGTCCACGTCCGCCGACTCCGCGCGCTGGAACTGCGACTGGAAGATGCCGAAAATCACGCGCCCGGGAAGCAGGCCCGCCATCGCGTGCAGGTTCGCGCGGACCTCCGGCACGGACACCCGCGGGCGCGCCGTCGGCGAGCCCGCGGACGCGCGCGGTGGCACCGAGCCGTAACTCGCCGCCCGGCTGCCGAGCAGGCGCGCGATGCGCGTGTTCGCCAGCCGGCCGCCCAGCGAGTTGCGCGCCTCGACGACCTGCGCGTCGCCCGGTCCCTCGATCAGCGTGGCGTCGTTGCCGCCGGTGACCAGCACGATGATCAGATCCGGCTGGAGCGGAAGCAGGTCGCGCTGGATCTGCAGGCGGTTCTGCAGCGTGGAGTAGCCGGGCACGCCGGCGTTGATCACCTCGATGGGCTGCACGTCGCCGAACAGCCCGGCCAGCGCGCGCCGGAGCACGGACGACCAGCGCTGCTCCTCGAGCACGCCGAGGGCAAAGGTGGTCGAGTCGCCCGTGACGACGATCCGCAGCGTGCCGGGCGGCTTGCGGTCGGAGAACTCCGGCGTGCGGAAGCCGTGGCCGTCGATCTGGAACCATTCATAGGTCCGTGCGTGCGGCGCGATGGAGTAGATGAGCAGGTCGTCGGACCGGCAGAAGGCTTCGCCGGCGTCGAGCAGACCGGGAAGCGCGATGGGCGCGAGCGCCTCGGCTCTGGCGACGCCCATCGCCCGCAGGCCGAGTTCGAGGAGCAGGAGCCCGGCGGCCAGCGTGACGACGGAGAGGAGCAGCCGGCCGGCCAGCGCGCGCACGCGGTCCATGGAACTCGAAGTCTACCCGGGTGCGGGCGCGCCGCCGCCGCGGCCGTGCCTTGAGGGCCTCGCGACGCACCGCTACGCTGCGACGCTCGTGCCACAGCGGCGGGACGGGCGCGCCGCCGCCTGAACGGAGTCCCTCATGACCGAGACGGGGCATCCCCGTGCGCGCCGCGGCCGCTGGCGCCGGCGGCTGGCCGGGTCGGCGCTGCTCGTGCTGGCCTCGCTGGTCGCCGCCGAGCTCGTGCTGCGCGCGCGCGTCGAGCGGGTGCCGCTCGTCGTGGAGACCGGGCCCGGCCGGCTCGGCGTGTTGCCACGTCGCAGCGGCTTCGCCCCGCTGGACGTGCCGGCGCGGCCCGAAGCCCTGCGCATCGTCTACATGGGCGCGTCCATGGAGGTCGGCTTCCCCTTCACCCCCGCCTATGCGCCGGCTGCGTGGGTGGAGCGCATCCTCGCCTGGCGCGGCGTCGAGGCCGAGGTGCTGTGCCTCGCGTGCGCGGGCCTCTCGGGCCGCGACACGCTGAACGTGCTCCCCGACGCGCTCGCGCTGCACCCGGCCGCCATCGTGGTCGGCATCGGCCACAACGAGTACCTGCGCACCGACGAGCTGCTCGCACCCTGGTGGCAGCGCCTCGAGCTGGTGCGCCGGCTGCACGCGCTGTGGGCGCCGACCGACGTGGCCGACGTGGCGCCGACGCTGGACAGCGACTTCGACCGGTCGGCCGTGGCCGACGGGCTGCGTGAGACGCTGCGCGAGTTGGAGGCCATGACCGCGGCCGCGGGCGTGACGCTCATCGTGACCGTGCCGGTCTGCAACCTCGCGGACTGCCCGCCCATGCTCGGCGACGACGCGCGCCTGGCCGAGTCGCCGGACGCGGCCTGGGACCGCGGCCGCGCGCTGCTGGCTTGCGGCGACGTGGTCGGCGCGCGCGCAGCCTTCGACCGGGCGCTCGACACCGACCGCTGGCCGCACCGCACGACGACGGCCCTGATCGGCGTCATCCTGGAAGAGGCGCGTCGCGTCGTGCGCACCGACCTGGCCTTCGACAGCGCCTCCCTCACGGGCGTGCCCGGCGACGACCTGTTCGTGGACCACTGCCACCCCGTGCCGGCCGGCTCGCGCCTGCTCGCGGTCGCGGTGTGCGATGCGCTGGAGGAGTTCGGCGTCGTGCCTGCCAGCGGACGCGCCGGGCAGGCGCCGGACCTGGCGATCCTTGCGGAGCAGGCCGGCGTCACGCCGGAGCTCGTCGCGCAGCGGCGGGCGGAAGCCGCCCGCGCCTACACGCTCTTCGCGCTGCACACGGGGCGGCACGGCCGCATGGCGGACGTGGCAGCGGCGCGCATCGCGGCCAGCGCCGAAGGAGCCTTCTCGCCGGGCGAGGCGCAGACCATGCGCGCTCTCCTCGCCCTGCTGCGCGGCGATGTCGAGGACGCGCGCGCGCGCCTGCAGGAGGTGCGTCGCACGTCGCCCCAGATGCTCGACACGCTGGCGCACGGTTTCGCCGGCTACCGCTGGATCCGCCAGGCCTTCGAGCAAAATGGCCTCTCCCTCGACGACGCGGCGCCGGCGCCCGGGCCTTGAGGCGCCGGCCGCCGGCGCGGGGCCCGGCGGCCGCGGGCTGCCGACGCCTCGACCACGGTCAGCCCCGGCACCACCTCCACGCGAACCACAGCAGCCCGCCCGCCCAGCCCGGGAGGAAGAGCCACCACGGATAGGGCGCCGGCATCGCGCCGGCATCCACCGGCCCGGCGCTCCAGACGAACGACCACAGGATGAGCGCGGCGCCGGCGGCGAACACGCCCCAGTCCCGCGGACGCAGCGGGCTCGGCCGATCGTCGTTCAGGCCTGCCAGCACCAGCGCGGCGGCACCGACCAGGGCCAGCGACACCAGCAGCGGAGCGAGCACCGGTGCCGCCCACGGTCGCGGGATCAGGAACAGCACGTCCCAGTCGAGCAGCGAGGCGGGCCAGCCGATCGTGACACGCAGCACCGCGTAGTAGACGAGATCCCACATCCCGAAAACGAAGGCGAAGGCCGCGAAGCGCCGCAGCGGCCGGCGCTCGGCGAGGAAGGCCACGCCCAGCAGCATGAGCAGCGTCGCCGCCTCGCGCGCCATCTCGGTGTGGAGGAGCGGGTCGTCCACGTCGGGCAGCGGAAGGAGCGGCCCCGACGCGGGAGCGTCCGGATAGCAGAGGCGGCGCAGGTACACCACCACCGCCGCTTCCGCCACGCCGAACGCCGCCGACCAGAGGGTGAGCCAGACGAGCGGAGCGCGACGCATGTGGTGCGAGGATGGCCGGCGCCTGCGCGGCGCGCAAGCTAGTGCGCGACGTCCATGTCCTCGAAGAGATTCATGCTGTGCAGCATGGGCGGCGCTGCCGGCGTGTAGAAACCCAGGCCGCCGCCGAACTGCAGCGGTCCGATGCCGATGCCGATGCCCAGCAGGCCCAGCTCCAGGTGCAGCAGGCGCCACACGTCCAGGGTCACCAGCGTGCCGCTGTTCGGCCCGCCGAGGACATCGGCGGTCAACAGCTCGTCGGTCGCGGTCCAGCCGAGGGCTGCATAGCCACCGGCGCCATCGAACTCCCAGTGAGCCTGTCGACCGACGCCAAGGTCCACGACGGTGCAGGAGGTCAGGGCCGAGCAGAGCACGAGCAGGATGCAGGCACGAAGCATGGTGGACTCCATGAGGGGAAGCGAAGCAGCCGAAGCCTTCGTCGAGCCTGCAAGGAGCGTGCCGCGGAGCGGGACTCCGCCACCAAAACAGCTTGACGAAGGGATCGAGTGTCAGGTGTAACGATACTGCTTCCGCTTTCTCAGGGCGGAGCGGGGAGCGTTGCATCGCCTTCTGGTCCCGGCGGCAGCCGGGGAAGGAGGACCCATGGAGGCGAGCAGGAGTGGCCTGGGTCGCTCGATGGGCGTCGTCGTCTGCGCCTGCACCAGGGCCCCAGCCGCAAGCGTCGCCAGTGCCAGGACAACGAGCTTCATCGGAGGTCCTCCGCTCTCTTCCGGTCACGAGCGGCCGCGGCGCCAGCGATCCGGCGGTGTTCGTTCAGCCCTGCCGGCTCACCATGTACTCGATCCAGATCGGCGCGAAGGGCGACGTGCAGCCCTTCGAGACGGGGTAGCCCCGATAGATGCCCAGCTTCTCGCCGACGGCGATGGCCCGCTGGCGGAGCTCGGGGAAGTGGATGCCGATGGCCGCGAGCGTGTTGTTCATCGTCCATGGGTGGCGCAGGTCGATGCCCAGAGGCGGTGCCGCCTGGTGTGGCGCAGTGCTCGTGGCTTCCAGCGACCTGTCGAAGGCTTCTCGATGAAGCCAGGTCAGAACGGCCCGAGGCCTCCATAGAGGATGTGCCAGACGAGGTAGAAGACCAGGCGGAAGGCGACCGGGGCGAACCAGCCGAAGCGCAGCAGCAGCCAGCCTTCGAAGACATTGGTCCAGTAGAGAGGCTGAAGCGGTGTCGCCACCACCGCGCCCCAGTCGCCGTCCGCGGCAGCCTCCATCGTCATCGGCAGGATCTCGTACAAGGCGACGACGAGGTTCACGGTCCAGAACACCGGCATCAGCCAGCGCCGCCGCAGAATGACGACGTGGACGAACCAGACCAGGATGCAGAGCGCGCCGAGCCGCAGCAGAAACTCGAGGAAGATCGCCCCGAACGCATAGAAGGGCACCGACCAGGGCCAGGCGACGTGTGGCCATTCGGCGAAGACCAGCGGGTTGCTGCCAGGCAGGACGATGGTCAGCGCGCCGTAGGCGAGGCCCGTGGCGACAGCGATTAGCAGGCCACGCCGCTCCAGTGTCCAATCGGCAAAGGCGTCCGGAAAACCAATCGACCGCTCCGCGCAGCGGCCGAGCGTGCCGAGGAGGAGAATCGCGCCGACCAGAGGCCAGGTGAAGGCCTCGGTCTGGCCGCGGACGGGAAAGTCGCCTGGATAGTATTGGAACAGCAGCGTGATGACGATGAACAGGAGGCCGGTGGCGATGAATGCGATCGTCGATCGCCGCGCAAGCCAGCCTGATGTCACCATGAGGTCCCAGTCACACGACCTGAATGGGAATGGCCTAGCACGCATTTCACAATCAGTGACGCCGCCAAGGCCTGTACGCGCCGCCCGAGGCTCCGCGAGCAGCGGCGTCCGCGACTCAGACCGCTGCGGTGCTCACGCTTTCCGCCGCCCTCGCGATGAGCGCCGCCACCGCCTTGGGCTTCGACACGTAGATCGCGTGGTTGCCCTGCTCCTCGACGACAGTCGAGCCGGCGCGCTTCGCCATGAGGCGTTGAGCAGCCGGCGGAATCAT
>Ga0075421_100001894_pt1 | contig 24704 bp, 27 predicted proteins | sample SoiMetdeltSBSDD5_FD_75292 | JGI IMG/M metagenome (GOLD analysis project Ga0075421, IMG submission 75292) | Bulk soil microbial communities from a Populus tree surrounding site in Tennessee, USA - Soil MetaG P. deltoides SBSDD5 | ecosystem: Environmental > Terrestrial > Soil > Tree plantation...
ACGATTGCCCCCGGCGGGCCAGCGATAATGGCACCGATCCCTGCGCCGATAGCAGCGCCGGTCACGTGTCTTTCGCCCGCATTCCCATCGTGAGACGTGACCGCCAATGCCAGCATGGCGGCCCCAACAAGCAGCGTTCTGTGCAAATTCATCGGAAGACTCCCCTCTTCGATGTCAACACCCTAGCTTATTCATCACCGGCCCTTCCTGCAACGGCAAGCAGGCGGAACTCTTCACGATTCCAGCAGGTCCAGCCACAGAACCGCCGCAAGATTTGCATGAAATACGCAATCCTGGCGTTTGTTGCGTGGTGTCGTGAATGGTGAAACTGGCCGCAGCGCTTCTGGCTGCGTTCATGATTCTTACTCAAGCTGCCGACGGGCTCGCCCAAACGGCGCAGCCCGGCCCGGTTGATCGTGTCCTGGCCTGGATCAAGGGTTACCGGGCAAAGCCCGAACGCCATCTGCTGCCAGAGGCGGTCAAGGCGCTGGCCGAGAATGGCGCTTTCCAGGAATCTGACGCAGCCGGGGTGTTCGTTGGCTTCATGGCTGGGGTGCTTGCCTCAAACCCCGACCATGCGGAAAAGCTCGTCATGAAGATGCTGGCGATCACCAGCCCTGAGGACAATTGGGCCGTCGTTCGGGCGGTTGCCTATTCCGGTCTTCCCCAGTGGCGCGAGCTGATGGCCAAGATCCCACGTAAGGCTCCAAACCGGCAGACCATGGTTGATGCGTATCTCAATGGAAAACTTCCGACACTGGAAAATTTCGTCGTCAAGAATCAGCCGTCGATGTGGGCGCGCATGGGTGCAACATTCAAGCGGAGCGAACCGCAGAAACTGGAGCTCGAGCCCAGTCCAGTGGTGATGGATACGTTCTGGGGATATTATTACGCGACAGGATCCCTCTTGCCGCTCTCACACATCGTGGCGCTCCTTCCCTGGGCGGGCGATCTCAACGATGCCGCCAGGCTCACACTTGGCAGCACCGCCAAATTTTCGCTAGCTCATAACAGCGCCCGCGACAATGAGCTGCTGCTCGCACTCAAGGAATCACGCGCACACCAGCCAGATGCAGTTGCTCCCCATCTCGACGAAGTCATTTTTGCGGCCGAGACGGCTGAAATCGGAAAGCTGAAGAATGACGCCGCGGCGGCACTCAACGACCTGCGTATGAAGGGTCCCGCCTATAAGCGCAAGATCTCCTGGTGGGGGAAACTTGGGGAGGGTGCCATTTCGCTGGGCTGCGTTGCTGCTGCCGCCACCGGGCAGGTCCAGCTTGGCATCCCCTGCGTGATCGGAGGGGCAACCTATTCGGGCGTACTCCGCTACCTCTCCGGCGGCTGATTTGTTTCCGAAGCTCCGGAACTCTCCGCTTCGATGGAATGTTCAGTCCGTTAGTCAGGGACGGACGAATGAAGTCGATTTTCACGGCCATAGCGGTTTGCGCTTTTGCGTTACCGCTGCATGCGGAACCGACGCTCGACCGCGAAGCAGTAAATCAAGCCGACTACACCGGGGGCAAGCCGTCGCCGGCGCAGGTGCTCAAACTCCAGGTTCTCCTCGATCGCGCCGGCTTCTCTCCAGGCGTCATCGATGCCGTGGAGGGTATGAACCTCGAAGTCGCCCTCAAAGCCTTCGAACAGAAGGCGGGCCTCGCCGCCGACGGCAAGACCGACGCGGAAGTGTGGAAGGCCTTGATTGCGGACACGTCAGAAGTCCTGACGACGTACAGGCTTACCGAGGATGATGTGAAGGGTCCCTTCGTCAAGAAAATTCCGGAAGACTACGCCGAAATAGCCAAGATGGAGGCGCTTTCCTATACGAGCCCCGCCGAACTTCTGTCCGAGAAATTTCATATGGATGTCGAACTGCTCAAGACCCTTAATCCGGAGAGCAAGTTCGATGAGGCAGGCGAGGAAATCGTCATTGCTGATGTCGGAACGAAGGTCGACAAAAGGGTCGACCGCATCGAGGTGCACAAGCTTGAGCGGCTCGTTCTCGCTTTCTCGCAGGATGAACTCGTCGCAGCATACCCGGCAACGATCGGAAGTGAGTCTACTCCCAGTCCCAGCGGAACCATGGAAGTCGAAGGGGTGGCCAAGAACCCCGATTACTCATACGACCCTGAGGAACACGCGGGCAAACACGGCGATAAGCCACTGATACTGCCTCCCGGCCCCAATGGCCCCGTTGGAACGGTGTGGATAGAACTCACAAAGGAAACCTATGGCATCCACGGCACGCCGGAACCCCAGCTCATCGGCAGATCATCATCGGCGGGTTGCGTGCGCCTGACCAATTGGGATGCCGAGGAGCTGGCTGCTCTCGTGAGGCCCGGAACGGACGTGACGTTCCTGGAAGACTAGGCTGAGTAAGCCTGCCGCCCCGAGTTTGGCGAAGTTATCGGGAGACGTGGCAACACAGTATTCCTGCCGTCGACAAGTTACGCTATTCGATTACTTTCCGGAAACTTGCGGTGCCTGGATGAAGGATTGGCCGGCCGAGAAATTGACTGTGACCGTCGGCTCGACGCGAGTCTCGGCCCTGTTGCTTTGCCCCCACGAGGCACGCGCCTGCTATGTCCTTGCGCATGGGGCGGGCGCCGGAATGGCTCACCCGTTCTTGGAGGCGATCGCCCGCTCTCTGGCGGACCGGCAGATTGCCACGTTCCGTTTTCAGTTTCCTTATATGGAACTTGGTGGGAAACGACCGGATCCGCCGAGGCTGGCGCAGGCGACAGTTCGCGCTGCAGTTGTTGTAGCCCGCGGACGCCTGCCGGACCTTCCCCTAGTCGCCGGTGGCAAATCTTTCGGCGGCCGCATGACCTCGCAGGCACAGGCGTCCGAGCCACTTCCCGGCGTGCGCGGCCTTGTCTTTCTCGGTTTTCCTCTGCACCCGGCAAACAGTCCCTCTTCGTCGCGCGCGGAACATCTCGATCAGATACAAATCCCCTTGTTGTTCCTCCAGGGCACGCGCGACGCCCTGGCGGATATCGACTTGATCCATGCGCTCATCGCGAGGCTGGGCAGCAGGGCGATGCTGCATGCCATTAATGATGCTGATCACAGTTTCCGGCTGCCCGCCCGGGCTGGACGCACGGCATCTGAGGTCACCGTTGAGCTTGCTGGCCAAATCGCCGATTGGACCCACACTCTCAATAAGACTCGGGGAGCTGTTGGAAGTGAAGAAGGATAATGGGCCAAGCAAGGCGAACGAGCCTGCCGAGGCCTAATTGGAGCGGACCCAGTTCTTTATTTTATTCGACAGGGAATCGAGCACGCTAGACCGCTTGCGTCGGAATTCCACAGGCTTTTCCACCTCCTCCTGCTCAACCTGTTCATAGCGAAGCCGATAGTTTCGTCTTACCTTGACCACTTTCTTGGCAGTGACCGGCGGGTCCGGTTCGGCGGATGCCACTCGCCCTGCACCGTAGTCCGTTTTGCCGTCGCAAGATATTTGGTCATGGCGGCGCGCATAGCATTCCAAAATTGCCCGGTTCTTGAAAGAAATCGCATCGATTACATCTGGTTCAGCGTGGCTTTTGATTGGCTGGGAATTTTCCCCGCCGCTCCTGATCCAGATGACCTTCCTGATGCATCGCCCCCTCACATCATATGTCTTGATTGCCGCGATTACGCCTGAGGAACAGCTGGCCTTCAGGCCAAAGGTGTAAAGCTCGGACCCGGCCGATTGCGGCTGGCGCAAACATGGACTCATGTCGCCGAGCCTCGTCGAGGAGCAACGGGCCGTTGCAACCAGACGCCCCGGGTCTGGCCCATCATGTGCAAATCGGGAAAGATCGCCCTCGATTTGAGGCGATGATTCCTTCTTGGGCATCACCACCGCGGCGGCTGGAGCAGCTTTGAGCTGCGCCGATCTCTTACCCCAGGCGTCCTGCAGCTCTTTCACATGCACGGCGAATTCCGGCGGCAGTACGTGCTCGCGGGCACCGGCAAAATCGTCCAAGGCCGATGCGCCGTCATGCCAGCAGCGCGCCGCTGCCTCCTGGGCCTCTGCTTTTTCCCTTTGCAGGCAGCGTTCCATCCATTTTGTAACCAGAGTTTGCAAATCATCCAGCACGGGCGCTTCTGCATCGGCCTTGCGATAATGGGTTGACTGCAGGCCTCCCACCGGTGGCTGCACAACCTTCAGCTCACCGGAAACCGTTTCTTCCGGCGAACTGAGGACCTTGAAAACGCAGATGCTTCCAGCTCCGTGATCCCGCTCGAAATGAATGAACCGGGCGCCGGGCGTCTGGCGGCACTTTTCGGAGAGGCGCTCCTCGGGGGTATCGGGACTTTGCCATCTCACGTAACAAGCCGATCCATCCGCCCAGAAGGTCCATTCGGGCGGGGGCCCCTGGAGGGCGCCGGGATAGACACGCCCGCAGCTCGACCCAGCAGCAGACTCGGCTGCCAGGACCATGGCAAAGATGAATGCCAAGGGCGTAAAAATGAGCCGGGGCGTCGAACTCTTCACCGCAACTAACCGAATTCACGCCGCACCAAGCTTAAGCATGTCCCTACAATAGGCGTAAATATGGCGGGGCCAATTGCGCTGGTGGAACAGACTTAACGTGTCGAAGGTTCTGTGATAGTCTCAAGCCGTGTGAGTGGGGTTGAATGGCACGTCTGGGAATAGCCTTTTTGGCCATCTCGGTTGGGTTCGGGGTCGATTCGGCCTCGGCCATGGACCTTTCTTCATCCACGCCAATCCCCGAATCAAGCGAAGTCTTGGGCTGGTATGGCAGCCTGGCCACCGCCCCCGGCCGGGGTTCTGATTTCTCGGTCTGCTTCGATCCGGGCGTGTATGCCGACGGCGACTGCACCAGGCCCAACTCTTTTGACAATGTGGCCGGCGCCTCGTTGGGCTACAGTTTCAAGAGCGGCTTTCGCCTCGAAGGTGAAATGACCCAGCGTTCCTACGCACGGCCCGGAACTGATGGTGTGCCCGATCCCCTGGGCCTTGGGCTAGGGCCCGCAAGCGAGCTGTCCGTCATGCTGAATGGCGTTTATGACTTCGACGCCAAATCGCCCTTAACCCCGTTCATCGGTGCCGGGCTCGGGGGCGTACGCATCGACCAGCAGGATCCCGGCCTGATCGGCGAGGGGTTTGACTTCCAATCACAGGACTCGCGCTGGAACCTCGGCTTGCAAGGCTTTGCCGGCCTTGAGTACGAATTCTCCCCCGACCTCAGGCTCGGTCTCCGCTTCAGCCAAAAGGTGGTGAAGACCAATAAATCAAGCTTCGATGGTGGGACAGAAACGAGCGGTGAAGGCATCAAGAGCCGCGCGATTATGCTCACTCTCACCTATGAATTCGGTGGTCCTTGATCAATCTGGGCCTTCCTGGGGATTTGTGATCACCCGCCGGTTCTGAGACTGGCACTCGATATCCGCACAATCGCCCACCAGGCGATCACGCCCGTAACCCTTGGCCTTCATCCGGTCAGGAGCTATCCCCCTTGAGGCAAGATAGGTTTTCACCGCTTCGGCGCGCTTCTGAGAGAGCGCTTTCTGCTCACCGGCACCGCCTGGGTCATCGGCAAAGCCTTGCAGCTTCACCTTCCACTGAGGATACTGATTCAGCCACATGGCCTGCTTGTCCAAGGTGACCTTGGCCGTTTCATCCAACACCGCCGATCCTTCCTCGAAGAACGTTCGCCGCCCCACATTGACGATGAAATCCTCCTCGGTGCCGCCCTGCACATTGACGCTGCCCTGGACCGGCTCATTTCCTGGCGAAGCAGAAGTGGTCTGCAACGAGGCGTTCTGGCGGCCCGAGCTCGCGCAGCCCGCAACGATGGCCATTATCGCCAGCAACGCCGCATATCGCGATAAGCACATCAAGATCTTCGGCGTCATGATCCCTCCCCTGCCCTAATCCGCGGCAGCGTCAACCGGCGCTGCCTCATTGATGACGGGCGCCCCCAAATGCTTGAGAACCAAAACCCTCGTTCCGACCGGGCAGCGCTGGTATAGATCGATAATATCCTCCGAGAACATGCGCACGCAGCCGGAAGACACATTGGAGCCGATCGACCAGGGCTCGAGCGTTCCGTGTAAGCGGTAGCCCAGATCGCGACCGTTCCTGAACAGGTACATTGCGCGTGGACCCAGTGGGTTGTCGGGACCGCCGTCCATGTACTCGGGGAGTTCCGGCTGCCTCTCGCGCATTTCCGGCGGCGGCACCCAGCGGGGCCAAATGGCTTTGCGGTCGATCCTTGCTCGTCCATACCAGCGAAAACCGTCACGGCCGACGCCAACGCCATAACGAAGTGCTGTCTGGTTCTCGAAGATCACATAGAGGAAATGATGCGCTGTATCGACGACCACGGTGCCCTGGGGCTCGCGGCTGTTGTATTTGACAAGCTGCCGGCGCCACTTCGGATCGATCTTCGTCCAATTCGTCGTCCGATAAAGAAAGCCGTTGTCCTCGCCCGTGCCGGCGAAATAGGCAAGCGCCGCCTTGCTGGGCTTGGTGGCTGCACTAGCCGGCGCAAACAAACCCTCCGCTGCAAGAGCAGCAGTGCAGGCGATGAATTCCCTGCGACTCATCGACATTGATGCTCTCCCCTCCATGCGCTGGTCTTTTAAGCCAATACTCACATAATTGCGAGGCCGGTCAACATTCCCTCATCCCGCCATTATTTGCCTTTGCCGTGATTCTGGCGATAATAGTCTCTCCAATTCCACCACCAGGACAGGACAATGAAGAACTTCAAATCCTTAGTGATTTTCCTCACGATACTCGCCCCCTTGGCGGGGGGAGCGCCACTATCGCCCGCCAATGCCGCCTCGGGCGTGAAAGTCGGCTCTCTCAATTGCTCAGTGGCCGGCGGCGTAGGCCTCATTCTTGGTTCTTCCAAGGGGATGAACTGCATCTTTCATCCCGTGGGCGGCGAGCCGGAGGATTATACCGGTTCTGTAACGAAGCTCGGCATCGACATCGGCGTCACCGGCACTACTTACATCGCCTGGGCCGTCTTCGCACCGGGACGGGTCAACCGCGGCGCGCTTGAGGGAAGCTACAGCGGCGCCTCCGCCGAGGCGTCCATTGGCTTGGGCTTGGGTGCGAATATCTTGATTGGAGGGTCGAAAAAAACAATAGCGCTTCAGCCGCTCAGCGTTCAGGGACAAACCGGGCTGAACATCGCCGCAGGTGTTGCCCGAATGGATCTGGACTACGTGGGTCCGTAAAGGTCAGCCGCGCGGGCCAAGTCCGCCTTCTTCGATCTCTTCTTCGTTTTCGGAAGTACGGTCGTCTTCGGAAGAACGGTCGTCTTCCACTCTGTCGGCGATATGCTCTTCATCCTCGAGGGGCCGGGGTGAATCAATCGGTGTGGCGGGAATGTGGTCCTTGGGCATAGGTCCCCCGCGATTACGTATTGATCCAGATCAGTCCTGCAGCCAAAGCTGCGGCAAGGAACAGATACAGACTCTGCACGAATGCGATCTCCAGCAGGTGCCTGTCGATTTCGCGACGCGTAGCAACGGCAACTCGAACGCGGTTTCTGCTCATAGGTCTATCCGTCTCATTCGGCTGAGCGGTAAACGACAGCGGGCGCCAACGAGTTCCCTCTCCAAGCGGTAAGACTCGTCAATCCGCTTTCGTTAACTTTGCCCAGATGCGCGTCAGCTCGGTCTCGACATTGGGCGTGATGGGCAGCAAGACTTCCAGCCTGGACAGCACCTCAGTTGGCGGGTAGAGGCCGGGATCGTCCATGAGCTCCGCATTGATGTAGGGAGCAGAAGCCTTGTTCGGGTTGGCGAACCGCAAATAGTTGGTGTTCGCCGCCGCGACTTCCGGCTCCAGCAGAAAGTTCAGAAACTTATAAGCTGAATCGACGTTTTTGGAATTCTTCGGAATAACCATGAGGTCGAACCAGAGCTGGCTCCCCTCAGAGGGAACATAATAAGATATTTTCCCTTTGCCGGCCTCCCGCGCCGCATCGCGCGCCATGTACATGTCGCCTGAATAACCTACCACAGCGCAATATTTGCCTTGTGCAAAATCATCGATGTAGCGGGCCACCGAGACGGTCTTGATATAGGGCGCAACCTTCGTCAAAGCCTGATCGACTGCTTCGAGGTCGGCGATGCCAATCTTGCCAATGTCGCCACCGAGATAGGCGACGATGGCGGGCACCACGTCGGAGGGTTCGTCGACGAAGGCCAACCCGCACTGGGACAGGGTTTCCGCCGTCTTGGGGTCGAGGAACATGGAGAGGCTGTTGACCTTCGCTTCGGGCACGAGATTCTTCACAGCTTCTTCATTCACGCCGATGCCGACCGTGCCCCACATGTAGGGCAAGGAATGCTTGTTATCGGGATCAAGCCGACCGGTATAACGAAGCGCCTCCGGATCGAGATTGTCGTAGTTTGGAAGTTTCTTGTGATCGAGCTCCCGGATCGCGTGCTGATCGAGAATTGGCCGAAGCTGCGAACTGCCCTGTACGATGACGTCGTAATCCGACGAGCCGGAAAGGAGGAGTTCCTTGGTTTCGTCGGAATTCTGAAACACGTCATGCACCACTTGAATCTGCGTCTCCTTGGTAAAGCGCTCGAGCGTGGCCGGGTCAATGTAATCCGGCCAATTGAGAACCCGCACCTGGCCCTTCGCCTTTTGACCATTGAAAGCCAGCGTCCGAAGCACGGCTTCATGCGTGTTGCGGGTCAGCAGGCCGTCGACCTTCATTCCAACGTCCTGCTGAAACACCTCGACCGAGGCGAGCGTCGCCGGGCCGAATTTGCCATCCACGGGACCAGGCTCATAACCAAGCTTCTTGAGCGCTTCCTGCGAGGATTTGACCTTGTCGCGCTCGACGATCGTATCTTGCCCCTCGGCCTGACCCCTGCCCCAGCCTTCGTTGTTCCAAATGGAAGTGAACATGAGACGAAGCAGCGCCTCATAATCGGCAGGCTCGGTCGAGGGGTTGGTGCCGGAGACGAAGCGGCTGATTGCCGCCTTCGTCTTTTTGTCGAGCGAACGGCTCATGTCCGCTTCCTTGAGATAGCCGAGGCGTCGCAGCAGCCTCTGCAGCGTCGCTACCTGTCGCTTGTTGATCGTTTCAATCTTGCCGAGATCGAAGTCGACGGGCCCGCTGGGGGAGGAAGATGCCGACCGCATACCCTGGGCAATCGCAGTGGGCATGGCCGCAACAGTGAGCAGCATAGCCGCCAGTGCGGCAGCTAGTGTGGCAGTAGAGCGCATATTTCCCCCAACTATCGAATGAAGCCGCTAGAGTTCTCTGACGACGCGGAACCCGATGCTCCGGTTACGTCCGCTCGGCTGGTTCCATCCCCTTGTGGCGGAACGAAGCTTGGGGATGTCGCTGTTCCAGGATCCGCCACGGACCACACGGCTCGTGCAGTCACCTTCGGTCCAAGCCTTGCCGTCCACGGGTGCATTGTCATAGCTCTCGTTCCAGCAGTCCTCGACCCACTCCCAGACGTTGCCGTGCATGTCGAAAAGCCCGAACTGGTTCGGCTTGAAGGAGCCGGTGGGCGCGGTCGTGGCATAACCATCCCGGCAATCCGCTCCTGTTCCTCCGCCATTCTGCTCTTTAGCGGTCGCGTCAGCCCCATTGCCGAATCCGCAAAGCTCATTGCCATCATTGCCAAAGCTGAACCTTGGGGCCAGAGAATCGGAGCCCATGCTGGCGCGCGCTGCATATTCCCACTCGGCCTCGCTGGGCAGGCGATATTTCTTCCCTGTTCTCTTCGACAGCCAAGGCAGATATTGCGTACTGATATCTTCCCAGGACACGTTAATGGCGGGATGCTTGTCCCTGCCCCAGCCCTCATCCTTGATCTGAAGCTTGCAGCCGCCATCCTTCACGCAGGCATCCCAGTCGCTGATCGTGATCTCGAACTGGCCAATCGCAATGGGCCTGGACAGCTTGACGAGCCTTTGCGGTCCCTCGTTCGGCTGGTGCCCTTCCTCCTCTTCGGCCGAACCCATGGTGAATTCCGCGGGCGGCAGTTTCACCATGACAGGACAGAGATCACAGTCGCGGAAGGTCTCGACCGAGCCCGGCACGAGAGTGTTCCTCGCGGGCCCTGTTTGCGCGGCCGGGTCGACGGCCGCGACCTTCGCAGGCTCATCGGCGCTGACAGAGCTCTCCGCGTCCTCGGTTGCCTGAGGCTCGGCAGCTGGCGCCGGCGGCGGTTCCTCCGCAGCCGCGTTCGCTTCGTCAACGGTCGTTTTGTCCTGCGGTGGTGCCGATGGAACTGGGAGAGGTTCTTCGTAGTTCGCTCCCTCGACGTCATCAGCCGGCCTCGCCTCCTCTTCGTCCGAATAGGCAGCAGGCTGCGTGCTGGCGCGGGCCTCCGCCACATCCGGCACTTCAGCAGCGGCGGGTTCAATCTGACTTCCTGTCGCCCGTTCCGGCGCCGCATCCATATTCTGAGCGCTCAGGCCGCCACTGAAATAATCACTGGCCACATAGGCCAAGGCCGTCCCGCAGATCACGCCCGCAATTGCAGCGGCGATGCCTAGCTGCAAGCCTTTGGACTTGCGGACGGGTTTGCGGTCGGGCTTGGCTGCTCGGGCAGGCGCAGGCGCGGGCTTCTTCTGAATGACGGGCTTCTCAATAGCGGGCTTCTGAATAGGGGGCTTCTGAATAGGGGGTTTCGCGCTCGCACGGTCGGGCGCGGACGCAGCAGCCGCACTGCCTGAAATGCGTTCGGCGCGAGCCTGACGGATCAAGGCGCGGCGCAGGATCAGCCGGGTTCGCACATTCGAGGGATTGGGCGGACCACCGTTTTCCGTTTGAGCTCTTGGATGTGGCCCTTGCGCGCTGTTTGGGTGCTGAACCGGATCGGGCGCGAAAATATCGTCGAACTCGTCGGGCTTTGGAACAAGCTCCCGCTGACGCAAGCCCTGTGCATTGCGTTTGGGACCAAAGCCGATCATACGCACCCTCCGCCCCGGAATACACTCACCGCATTATACTCTTGCCAACTTGGCAGAGACGCCGAATAGCGGCGCCCTCCGCTCGCGAAGCTCTCCGCCGCGTAAATAGATACCACCTCCACTTGGGCGGGAATGCGGCAGAGTGGTGGCACGGAGACTAATCGACTGGCTCGACTGCTTCAATCCTTGACGATTCGAGCCTTATATGGGGGTTAACGCCGCAGAAAATTCATTTCAGGGCATTCAAACAGCTTTGTTCCAGGAGCTGGCGCCGCGCCCGATCTTCGAAGGCTGTCATGACCTTGCGCATGGCATAGTCGAATAGCCCGTGGAGCAGGAACTGCAGCGTGCGGCTGACCAATTCATATTCCAGCACCATCTCGATCTCCGTCCCGCCTCTCGAAGGCTCAAGTGCCCAGACGCATTCGAGATGCCTGACGGGAGGTCGGCGCGAGGAGGCCGTCACCCTCAAGCGATGATGATCGGCAAGAACGCTGCTCGTAAACAACTCGTGGATGCCGAGCCTCGGGTAATGAATGGTGAGTTCAGCCTCAAATCGCTCGGTCCCGTCGGAGCCTGTATGTCGATCCCATACGCGCGATTGGCTGCAGAGAGGCAGGAATTGATCGTAGTCCTCGACCCGGGCGATGACATGGAACAATTGCTTCGGCGAAAAGGGAACCCAGCGGGCAAGCCGTGCCCGCTTCATGCCTTGGCCAGGCGCGCCGCGCGCAATCTCGCGAAGTCCTCGCCGGCGTGATGGGACGAGCGGGTGAGCGGGCTCGCTGCCGCCATGAGGAAGCCCTTGGAGCAGGCGACCGATTCATAAGCTTTGAATTCCTCAGGCGTGATGAAACGCGCGATGGCCGCATGTTTTCGCGTCGGCTGCAGATATTGCCCGATGGTGATGAAATCGATGTCAGCGGAGCGCATATCGTCCATCACCTGCAGCACTTCCTCGCGCGTTTCGCCGAGCCCGACCATGATGCCCGACTTGGTGAACATGGTGGGATCGAGCTCCTTCACCCGCTGCAGCAGGCGGAGAGAATGGAAATAGCGCGCGCCCGGCCGAATTGACAGATAAAGCGAGGGGACGGTTTCCAGATTGTGGTTGAACACATCGGGCTTCGCTTCCACAACGCGCTCGAGTGCGCCATCCTTGCGCAGGAAATCCGGCGTCAGCACCTCGATGGTCGTCGCCGGCGAGCGCTCGCGGATCAGCCGGATGACACGCACGAAATGGCCTGCCCCGCCGTCGTCCAGATCGTCACGATCGACCGAGGTGATCACGGCGTGGCTCAATTCCATGCGCGCCACAGCGTCCGCAACCCTTCGCGGCTCATCCAAGTCAAGCGGCCCGGGTCGGCCCGTCCGCACGTTGCAAAAAGCACAGGCCCTCGTGCAGGTATCACCCATGATCATGAAAGTCGCGTGTTTCTTCGACCAGCATTCACCGATGTTGGGACAACCCGCTTCCTCGCAGACGGTGACGAGCTTGCTGTCACGTACGATCTTCAGCGTATCATGATAGGCCTGAGAGCCCGGCGCCTTGACCCTGATCCATTCGGGTTTGCGCAGCAAAGGCGTATCGGGGTTATTCGCCTTCTCGGGGTGGCGCGGACGCAGGCGGCTGTCGAGCAACGTGACCATGAGTTCCAGTCCTAGGCGGTCCTTCTTCCCCTGATCATTCTCCACAGCACCAGGAGGACGACCGCCCCAAAAACGGAAACGAGCAGATTGCCCCAGAACCAGCCCTGGAAAATCTCCTCGAGCCTGATGCCCAAGGCATTGGCAATGAATGCGCCGATGAAAGACCCGACGATACCGACGATGATGTTCTTGATCAGTCCCATGTCGCTACCGGTGAGCTTTTCGGCGATCCAGCCGGCCAAGGCGCCAATGAAGATGGTGCCGATTACACCGACTCCGCCGCCGAGATCCATGAGTGTATTTGGCTGCATGATGAAACTCCTCCGCATGTTCAGGCGATGATCCGGGCGAGAAGAACGATGATAACCGCTCCGATCGTGGCCGTAACGATGTCTCGTAATACCTCGTTCCTGATGCCGAGCGAAATGCCGAAATGGTTGAGCAGGAAGGAGCCGACGAAGGAACCGATAATGCCGGTGAGCAGATAGCGCAGGATGCCGCCAGCGCCGCCGACGATCAGGCTTGCCAGCCAACCAGCCACCAGACCGATCAGCAAAGCAATGATGATGTTCCTGAATTCCATGGTCGCTTTAGATATGGATGGCGCGGTTGTAAGCATCAAGCACGCTTTCGTGCATCATTTCCGACAGTGTCGGATGGGGGAAGACGCTTTGGATCAACTCTTCCTCGGTCGTCTCGAGATTCATGGCGATGACGAAGCCTTGGATGAGTTCCGTCACCTCCGCTCCGACGAGATGGGCGCCAAGAAGCTCGCCCGTCTTGGCATCGAAGATCGTCTTCACGAGCCCCTGATCTTCGCCAAGCGCGATGGCCTTGCCATTGCCCACGAATGGAAACCGGCCCACGCGAATCTCGCGGCCAGCGGCCTTCGCCTTTGCTTCGGTGAGGCCAGCCGAGGCCACCTGCGGATGGCAATAGGTGCAGCCCGGAATCTTGTTCTTGTCCATGGGGTGGGCGTCGAGCCCCTTGATTTTTTCCACGCAGATCACGCCTTCATGCTCGGCCTTGTGGGCGAGCATCGGGGGCCCGGCCACATCCCCGATAGCGTAAATGCCTGGAACATTCGTGCGCCCGAAATCGTCCACCACGATGACGCCCCGGTCGGCCCTGACACCCAGCGCCTCGAGCCCCAGATCTTCAGTGTTGCCGGTGACGCCGACCGCGGAAATCACCTTCTCCACCGTGATCTCCTGCTTGACACCCTTGGCCTCGATGGCCGCCGTAACACCATCGCCACCCTTACGCAAGGAGGCGACCTTGGAGCCGGTGAGAATCTTCATTCCGCTCTTCGCGAGCTGCTTGCGGGCGAGTTCGGCGATCTCCGCATCTTCGACGGGAAGGATCTGCTCAAGGATCTCGACGACGGTTACCTCGGCGCCCATGGTGCGGTAGAAGGAGGCGAATTCGATGCCGATGGCACCCGAGCCGACGATCAAAAGGGATTTCGGAATGCGCTCCGGCACCATGGCCTCGAAATAAGTCCAGACCTCTTTGCCATCGGGCTCCAGTCCCGGGAGGATCTTTGGACGCGCCCCGGTCGCAATGATGATGTGCCTGGCCAAGAATTCGCCGACAGCTTTCCCGTCCTTGGTGACCGTCACCTTGCCTGGAGATGCGATCCTGGCGCGGCCGTCTATGACGGTGACCTTGTTCTTCTTGAGCAGGAAACCGACGCCCTGATTGAGGCGCTTCGAGACGTCTCGCGACCGTTTGACCACGGCTCCGGCATCGAAGCCGACCTTCTCCGCGAGGAGACCATAAGCTTTGGCGTTGGTTATGTAGCGATATATTTCAGCGCTTCTCAACAGCGCCTTCGTGGGAATGCAGCCCCAATTGAGGCAGATGCCGCCCAAATACTTCTCTTCGACGACGGCCGTCTTGAAGCCGAGCTGTGCCGCCCTGATGGCGGCAACATAGCCTCCCGGGCCCGCGCCGATGATGAGGATATCGAATGACGTGTCTGCCATTGGCTACACCAGCATCAGGGACGGGTCCTCGATATAGGTCTTGAAGGCCCGCAGCAACTCCGCTCCCAAAGCGCCATCGACGGCGCGGTGGTCGCAGGAAAGGGTGACATTCATCATGGTTTTGATCACCACGCGGTCCTCCTCCACCATGGCGCGCTTCTCTCCGGCGCCGACGGCAAGGATCGTCGCATGGGGCGGATTGATGACTGCCGAGAACTCGCGGACGCCAAACATGCCAAGGTTGGAGATGGCAGTGCTGCCGCCCTGATATTCATGGGGCGCAAGCCGCCGCTTGCGGGCCCTGGCAGCGAGGTCCTTCATCTCGGCCGAGATCTGAGTCAGGCTCTTCGTTTCGGCTTGGCGAATGACGGGGGTGAAGAGACCGCCTTCGATTGCGACGGCGACGCCGACGTCCGAATGCCGGTGCTTGAGCATGCCCCCTTCCGTCCAGGTGACATTGGCCATCGGCACCCGCTGGAGCGCCAGCGCCATTGACTTGATGATGAAGTCGTTGACCGAAAGCTTCCACTCAGGTGCCTTGTCCTTGCCCGCGGGGGCATGGGCGTTGATCTTTTCACGCACGGCCAATAGCTCGTCGAGCGCACAGGCTATGGTGAGATAAAAATGCGGAATCGTCTGCTTGGCCTGCATGAGACGGCTGGCGATAATCTTCCGCATGGCATCGTGCGGCAGGATCTCGTAGCTGCCGGGCTCGTAGAGCTTCATCACGGATTCATCCGGCATGGGAGCCAGGGTCGCGATGGCCGGAGCGGCAGGAGCCGGAGAGGGAGCTGCCGAGCGCGGCGCAGAGATATCGCGCGCGACGATCCGCCCGTGCGGACCCGAGCCCTTGAGCGTGGCGAGATCGAGCTTTCTCTCCCGGGCGAGCCGCCGCGCCAAGGGTGAGGCGAAAATCCTGCCATTCAGCTTTTGCGTTGCGGTTTTCGCCGCACTTTCCGATGCCGCTGCAGCTGGAGCAGCAGGCTTCTGCGGCGCCTCCGCCTTCTCGGGCGCAGCCTGGGGTGCAGCCTTGGCCTGCGGCGTGGATGGCGCCGCCGTCTTGATGGCCGATGCATCCTCGCCCTCGCCCAGAATCACGGCAATGGGCGTGTTCACCGCAACGTCATCGGTGCCTTCGGCCACGATGATCTTTCCCAGCGTTCCCTCGTCGACCGCTTCCACTTCCATAGTGGCCTTGTCGGTTTCGATTTCGGCGATGACATCCCCCGACTTGATCGCATCGCCTTCCTTCTTGAGCCATTTGGCAAGCTTTCCCTTCTCCATCGTGGGGGAAAGCGCCGGCATCAGAATGTTGGTGGGCATGAGCTTAACAGCCTCTAGGCATAGAGCACCGACTTGGCGGCTTCGACCACTTCCTCGACCGTCGGCAGCGCCAGCTTCTCGAGGTTGGCGGCATAGGGCATGGGCACGTCCTTGCCCGTCACGCGCGTGACCGGCGCATCGAGATGGTCGAAGGCGCGGGACATAAGCTGAGCCGATATCTCCGAGCCGACCGAGCCTTGCGGCCAGCCTTCCTCGACCGTAACGCAGCGGTTGGTCTTCTTCACGCTCTCGACCACCGTATCCAGATCGAGAGGCCTGATCGTGCGCAGATCGATCACCTCGGCCTCGATGCCGTCGGCAGCAAGCTTGTCGGCCGCTCCCAGGGCATAAGTCATGCCAATCCCGAAGGAGACGATCGTCACATGCTGACCAGCTCTTGCAATTCGCGCTTTGCCGATCGGTACGAGCCAATCCTCGACCTTGGGGATGTCGAAGGTTTTGCCGTAGAGAATCTCATTTTCCAGAAAGATGACGGGGTTAGGATCCCTGATCGCCGATTTGAGAAGGCCCTTGGCATCGGCGGCGGTATAAGGCACCACGACCTTCAGCCCCGGAATTTGGCTGTACCAGGCGGTGAAATCCTGACTGTGCTGCGCGGCTACGCGGGCGGCGGCGCCATTGGGCCCCCGAAACACGATCGGGCAGCCCAATTGACCCCCTCCCATATAGAGGGTCTTGGCCGCCGAATTGATGATGTGGTCCATAGCCTGCATGGCGAAATTGAAGGTCATGAACTCGACGATCGGGTGAAGCCCGGCATAGGCGGCGCCAACCGCAAGGCCGGTGAAGCCCATTTCCGTGATCGGCGTATCGACGACGCGCTTGGGGCCGAATTCATCGAGAAGCCCCTGGCTCACCTTATAGGCGCCCTGGTATTGCCCGACCTCCTCGCCCATCAGGAAAACATTGGCATCACGCTTCATCTCCTCGCGCATCGCATCCCGCAAGGCCTCGCGAACGGTCATGGGCACCATTTCGGCACCTTCAGGGACTGAAACATCTTTCGGGCTTGCGGATTTCGGTGTGGACGGTTGAGGCTGCGGGGCGCGCGCTTCCACCGCTGCGGGCGCGGAACGCTCCCCTTTCTGTACAGGGGCTGGGGCAGCGGCGGCAGGGGACGTTGGCTTGCTGGCGATCTCGCCCTCGCCGTCGATTACGGCGATGGGCGTGTTCACCTTCACATTCTCAGTGCCCTCGGGAATCAGAATTTCGGACACTTTGCCCTCGTCGACCGCTTCGACTTCCATCGTCGCCTTGTCGGTCTCGATTTCGGCAATCACGTCGCCCGATTTCACCGGGTCGCCGACCTTGACGTGCCATTTTGCCAGTTTGCCCTCTTCCATCGTCGGTGAAAGTGCGGGCATCAGAATTTGCGGCGCCATGCTCGAAGCCCCTCACGCGGTCTTGTAGATGTCGGTCCACAGCTCCGATGGATCAGGCTCCGGATCCGATTGGGCGAACTCCGCCGCCTCGGTGACGACAGAACGGATTTCGGCATCGATTTGTTTGAGCTGATCTTCGCCGAAGTGGCCCTCGGCCATCAGCCGGCGCTTCACCTGCTCGATCGGATCATGTTCTTCGCGCATCTTCTGCACTTCGTCCCTAGTGCGGTACTTGGCTGGATCCGACATCGAATGGCCGCGATAGCGATAGGTCATCATCTCGAGAATATAGGGACCCTGCCCTCCTCGGCCGTAGGCCACCGCCTTCTCGGCTGCCGCCTTCACCGCCCGCACATCCATGCCGTCGACCTGCTCGCCCGGAATACCAAAGGACAGGCCGCGGGCATAAAGCTCCTCCGCCTTGGCGCTGCCGCGGGTGATGGGCGTGCCCATGGCGTAGCGATTGTTCTCGATGACGTAGACCACCGGAAGCTTCCACAGGGCGGCCATGTTGAAGCTTTCATAGACCTGGCCCTGGTTCGAGGCCCCCTCGCCGAAATAAGTAAGGCAGACGTTGTCGTTGCCGCGATAATAATTGGCGAAGGCCAGGCCCGTGCCAATCGGCGCCTGCGCGCCGACGATGCCATGACCGCCATAGAAATTCTTCTCACGACTGAACATGTGCATGGAACCGCCCTTGCCCTTGGAATAGCCGCCGCGGCGGCCCGTGAGCTCCGCCATGACGCCGCGAGGGCTCATGCCCGTAGCCAGCATGTGACCATGATCGCGGTAGCTGGTGATGACCTGATCCCCCTCCTTCAGCGTCATCTGCATGCCCACAACCACCGCCTCCTGGCCAATGTAGAGGTGGCAGAAGCCGCCGATGAACCCCATGCCATAAAGCTGCCCGGCCTTCTCCTCGAAGCGGCGTATGAGCAGCATCATGCGATAGGCCTTGAGCTGATCGTCCGCCGACATGGCTAAGGGCGACGATTCGGCAGAAAATGACTTTTTGGCTTGAGTGCGGGTGGCCATAGGCGTCTCCAAAGCGGGCTCTTTTGAGATTTCGGCCCGCATCAATCGACCATATCATTAAATAATTACGACAAGCGGAGGGTAGGAGGAAGGTAACTGTTAGATGGTTTAAATATCGATGAAACCTATCATTTTTGTAACACCAGCTCTCGGGGGTCCACAAAATCCAGCGTGCGCCTTGCTACCTCGTCGAGAAGGTCGAGGTCAATATTCTCCGGCCGGAGCTGATTGACCCGCGCCTCAAGATCGAGGCGCTTCCTCGCCTCCGATTCGAGGTCCTGGCGCAGCCCCGCCTGGCTCGCCTCAAGCCGCGCTTGAACGGCAATGCTCCGCGTCCCGTAGAAATAGTGCCACCCCAGATACCCGTAGAGGAGCAAACAAAACACCAGGACCAGGCTGTCGAAGGCCGATTTCCGCATCCCATCATTCCCGGTTCGACGTTAATAAGGATTGGTTAATGACCTGTTTGCACCGCCCAGACAGTTATATGATTGAACATCGCGTGACCGGTATTATGTAACGGACGGAGTTACCGCTCATGCTGGGCAGCAGCCGTTTTGTCATCGGAATTCATGTCTTGGCCATTCTGGCGCGCGCTCAAGGCCAGGGACCGGTGTGCTCAGGCTTCATCGCGCAGAGCGTGAACACCAACCCGGTGGTTATCCGCCGACTCATGGCCAACATGGAGCAAGCACTGCTCGTGAGATCAGTTGCCGGCCGCAAAGGAGGGTTCGTGCTCGCGAAATCTCCTAAAGAGATTACGCTCCAGGAAATCTTCAGCGCTCTTGAAGGCTCCGAGATTTTCCGGATGCATGCGCGCGAGCCCTCAAGGGAATGTCCCGTGGGTTCCTGCATTTCGCACGTCATATCGAGGCCGCTCAAGGTCGCCGAGGAAGCGATGAGCGCTGCCCTGGCGCGCACGACCCTCAATGATGTGGTGGCGCAGATACCGCTTCCAGCCGGAGGAAGCTTTCGCGCCTAGTACTTGGCGGAACTGATGAGCTTCAGGTCGCCGATGATCGTTTCAGCTGCACCGGGCTGAGCCGCGATCCTGATCCAGGCTCCTTTTCCTTCTGCCGGGGGAAGAGCAAATTTCTGGATTCCGCCGCCGGGGCGAATGTCGAAGCTCGTTACCGCGCGCCCGCTTCCCTCCATGCTGCCCGACGGCAGAATCATCACTTCGAGTTTCCCCGGTGCCGAGGCCTGGGCCTCGCCCGTATCGATCTCCATGCCAGTGATGGTGACCGGTTGAGCGAAGGGGAATTCGAGGATGAAGTCGATATCTTCCTCGGGTGCGGAAAGCTTCACATAAGTCGCAGGGTTGCTGTCGAAGAGCGCCGGCAACATGTATCGCGAAGGCGTGTCCGGCCGCGTCGCCGGCAGAAACTTCGCCCGATCGAGCGAAGCAACAGCAAAGCCCGCGGGCTCGCTGGGGGTGACCTCGGTGACATTCGGGCCGAGCGAGGGTGAACCGTCCGTCTTCCCATCGCCATTGACCGCGGCGGGCGATGGGCTCTTGGCAGCAGTTTTGGCGCCACTGAGTTCGACCTTAACTTCGACGGGCACGGTGTCCGAGGAGCCGAAGGTCTGGATCGCCGCGATCAGTACGCCCGCAACGGCGCAGAAGGCGGAGATGACGACATGAATGTTCTTGATGCGCATGACCTCAAATCGAGAATCGCAAGATCGATCTGCCGGCGTAGACCGCCTGGGGGCCGAGCTGTTCCTCGATGCGGATGAGCTGGTTGTATTTCGCCGTTCGATCGGACCGCGCCAACGACCCGGTCTTGATCTGCCCGCAGTTTGTGGCAACAGCAAGGTCGGAAATCGTGGCATCCTCGGTCTCGCCCGAGCGGTGGGACATGACAGCGGAATAGCCAGCCTTATGTGCCGTCTCGACGGCTTCGAGGGTCTCGCTGAGCGTACCGATCTGGTTGACCTTGACCAGAATCGAGTTCGCGACGCCCTTCCTGATTCCCTCCTTCAGCCGTGCGGGGTTGGTGACGAAAAGATCATCGCCCACCAGCTGGCACCGCGAAGCCAGGGTTTCCGTCAGAAGCTTCCAACCGTCCCAATCATCTTCCGCCATCCCATCTTCAATCGAGATGATGGGATAGGTCCGAGCGAGATTGGCGAGATATTCCGCCTGCTCCCTGCTCGACCTGCTCTTCCCCTCCCCCGCATAGACATAGGACCCTGATTTAAAGAATTCCGTTGCGGCGCAGTCGAGCGCCAGGAAGACTTCCTCACCGGCTTTGTAACCCGCGAGATCGATAGATTTCATGATGAAGTCCAAGGCCGCCTCCGCCGATGGAAGATTCGGCGCGAAACCGCCTTCATCCCCCACATTGGTGCCATGGCCAGCCGCCTTGAGGGCGGCGCGCAGCGTATGGAAAATCTCGGCACCCACGCGCAGGGCCTCAGCAAAGCTCGCCTCACCCACCGGCATGATCATGAACTCCTGGAAGTCGATGGGATTGTCGGCATGAACCCCGCCGTTGATGATGTTCATCATGGGAACGGGAAGAAGATGGGCCGAACTTCCACCGATATAGCGGTAAAGCGGCAAACCGGACGACTGGGCTGCGGCCTTTGCAATGGCAAGCGAAACGCCAAGGATTGCATTCGCGCCAAGCCTGGCCTTGTTCGGCGTGCCGTCGAGCGCAATCATCGTGCGATCAAGCGCAATCTGCTCTTCGGCATCCATGCCGGCTATGGCCTCGAAGATCTCGCCATTAATGGAAGCAACGGCACCGGAAACGCCCTTGCCCAAGTATTTCTTCTTGTCTCCGTCGCGGCGTTCGACAGCCTCATGGGCCCCGGTAGAAGCGCCCGAGGGAACCGATGCCCTCCCGAGAGAGCCGTCCTCGAGGAGCACATCCACCTCGACCGTGGGATTGCCGCGGCTGTCGAGGATGGCGCGGCCGGTGATGTCGGCAATGGCGGTCATGCGTGCTCCTTAGAAAATCGGCGGGCTGCGGGGGCACTTCTAATCGCGCTTGCTTTCGCCCGCAACCGGCGGCGCCGGGAAATGGAGGGCCGCGAACTCAAATTCCCTAACCCTAGAAAAATAGTCCTTGACAGCGTGACGCTCGAGAGGCATGTTTTGGATATGCTCCCCAAGGTGGGTGAGCGGACTTCGTCCCAACACATGAACCTCACACCATCGCCGGACCCTCGGGCGACCGGCGGTTTCTGCAACCTGTCGCAAGCCTGGCGTTTCACATAGCTTACCAGCCGTTCCCGGAGAATTTCTTGCCCGTTCCCGACAGAAAACATCCAAGATCAATTGGCGTCATCGGCGCCGGCATCGTGGGGCTCAGCAGCGCGCTTTATCTTCAGAAGGACGGGCATCGCGTTCAGATCATCGATTATCGGCAGCCGGGATCGGCAACTTCCTTCGGCAATGCCGGAGCCATCGTCACGAGCGCGATTGAGCCAACAAGCACGCCCGGAGTCCTCCGAGATATTCCGCGCTATCTCCTCGATCAGACGAGCGCGGTGCGCGTCAAATGGAGCTATCTTCCACGAGTTGCTCCCTGGCTTCTCCGGTTCATACTGGAAAGCAGGCCGGCACGTGTGCATCACGCCGCCGTCTCGCTCAAGCCCCTGCTAGCCCAAGCCTATGCAGCACATCTCGAGCTGGCGGGTCTTGCCGGCACCTGCGATGTCCTGCGCCCCACGGGCTGGCTCAAGCTCTTCCGAAGCGAGCGCGGTTTCGCAACGACCGCACTTCAGCGCCGGCTCATGGACATGCATGCCATCCGTTACGAGGTGCTTGAACCCGATGAAATTCATCAGCTCGAGCCGCATCTCGCCCGAATTTTCGTGAAGGGGCTCTATCATGGAGATTCCGCCTCCATAAAACTGCCAAAACGTCTCCTCGAGGGCTATGCCCGCACTTTTCTCAGGTCCGGAGGCGAGTTCATCCAGGAAGAGGTCCAATCCCTGCACTTGCTTGAGGACGGGCGTGTGGCACTGCGCTGCGATCTTGGAATGCGTGTGTTCGACGAGGTGGTGATCGCGACCGGAGCGTGGTCGAAGCGCTTTTGCCAGATGGCAGGCGACAAGGTGGTGCTCGATACGGAGCGGGGTTATCACCTGAACATCGAGCCGGGAGACGCGAGGGAGATCCGTCGACCGCTCTGTTTTCCGGAGGACAGCTTCGTCATCGCCCCGACGGACGAGGGAATTAGGTTGACCAGCGGGGAAGAGTTTGCCGGTCTCGACGCCGAACCTGACTTTTCGCGCATCCGCCAGCTGCTGCCCAAGGCGCGAGAAGTTCTACCGGGCTTGAGCGACCGCGTCACGCGCGAATGGATGGGACGGCGGCCATCGACGCCCGATTCACTACCCGTGATCGGCCGTTCGCCCAGGGTGGCGCAGGTGATCTATGCCTTCGGCCATCATCATCTCGGCATGACCTTGGGGCCAGTGACGGGTCGCATCGTCGCTGAAATCGTCCGCGGCGATCAGCCAAGTATCGAGCTCACCCCCTACGCGATCGACCGCTTTCGCCTCTTCGGCCGGCGATCTTGAGCCTAGACGAGTCGGCTTTGCTCGACGGCGGCGTGAATGAATGATGCAAACAACGGATGGGGCTCGAAGGGGCGGGATTTCAGCTCGGGATGGAACTGCACGCCGATGAACCAGGCGTGGCCCGGAATCTCGACGATTTCCGGAAGAAGCCCGTCAGGCGAAAGGCCGGTGAAACGAAGGCCGGCGGCTTCGAGCTGGTTGCGATAACGCGTATTGACCTCATAGCGATGACGATGCCGTTCCGAAATGCGTGTGGCGCCGTAAATCTCGGCAACCCTGCTGTCCTTGGCGAGCAGGGCCTCATAAGCTCCAAGCCGCATGGTGCCGCCGAGATCGCCGCCTTTGCGGCGCATCTCGAGCTCGTTGCCTTTCATCCACTCGGTCATGAGCCCCACCACCGGTTCGCTCGTGGGGCCGAACTCGGTCGAGCTCGCCTCCTTGATGTGGACGAGATTGCGGGCTGCCTCGATGACCGCCATCTGCATCCCGAAGCAGATGCCGAAATAGGGAACGTTGTGCGTGCGGGCGAAGGTGGCTGCCCTGATCTTCCCTTCCGAGCCGCGTTCGCCGAAACCACCCGGTACCAGGATTCCGTGCACGCCCTCAAGATGGGGCGATGCATCCTCCTTTTCGAAGATCTCAGATTCGATCCAATCGAGGTTGACCTTGACCTTGTTGGCAATTCCCCCATGCACGAGCGCTTCGTTGAGCGACTTGTAGGCGTCGGGCAACCCCGTGTACTTGCCGACCACCGCGATGTTGACCTCGCCCTCCGGGTTGAGGATGCGCTCGGATATCATCCGCCAGCGCGACAAGTCGGGCTTTCTGGCGTCGGGAATGTGGAAGGCATTCAGAACCTCGGCATCGAGCCCCTCGCGATGATAAGACATGGGTACGTCGTAGATGCTCCTGACGTCGAGCGCCTGGATCACGGACGAGGGCCTGACATTGCAGAACAGTGCGATCTTGCGCTTTTCATTTTCGGGAATGGGCCGATCGGTCCGGCACAGAATGATATCGGGCTGAATGCCGATAGAGCGCAGCTCCTTCACCGAATGCTGGGTGGGCTTCGTCTTGAGCTCCCCGGCGCTCGGGATGAAAGGCAGAAGCGTCAGGTGAATGTAGATCACCGATCCACGCGGCAGCTCGTTCCCGAGCTGGCGGATGGCCTCGAAGAAGGGCAGACCCTCGATGTCGCCGACGGTGCCGCCGATCTCGACCAAAACGAAGTCGAAGCCTTCATTGCCGGTGACGACAAATTCCTTGATAGCATCGGCGACATGCGGGATGACCTGCACCGTGGCGCCCAGGAAATCGCCCCGGCGCTCCTTGGCGATGATGTCGCGATAAATACGGCCCGTGGTGATGTTGTCGTCCTTGTTGCAGGAACGACCGGTGAACCTCTCGTAATGCCCGAGATCGAGATCGGTCTCCGCACCGTCGTCGGTGACGAACACCTCGCCGTGCTGATAGGGACTCATCGTCCCCGGGTCGACATTGAGATAGGGATCGAGCTTTCGCAGCCGAACCTTGAAGCCCCGCGCCTGCAGCAATGCGCCGAGAGCTGCGGAAGCAAGACCCTTGCCGAGAGAGGAGACCACGCCGCCGGTGATAAAGATATACCGCGCCATGGGCCCTTAGAATACACCAACGGATCGCGATTCGAAGACAACCATGTTCAGCCTTCGCCTAAATCCTTCAACCTTGATTAACAAAGAGAAAGGGCCCCTTCCGAGGCCCGTCAATCTATTGTCCAACAGGAACCTGGGGCGCCTGATTGGCCGGAGGCAGGTTCGGCAGCACACTCGGGCCGCCACCCGTCCCCTGGGGCGGCTGCTGCTGTTGCTG
>Ga0075421_100001897_pt1 | contig 24694 bp, 21 predicted proteins | sample SoiMetdeltSBSDD5_FD_75292 | JGI IMG/M metagenome (GOLD analysis project Ga0075421, IMG submission 75292) | Bulk soil microbial communities from a Populus tree surrounding site in Tennessee, USA - Soil MetaG P. deltoides SBSDD5 | ecosystem: Environmental > Terrestrial > Soil > Tree plantation...
CTACGGCGCGGATGCCGTCCCGCGCGACGCGCTCTGGATGCGCGTGATCCGCTCGCCGCATCATCGCTGCGGTTTCCAGCTCGGCAACGTCGATGCGTTCGCGAAGCGCTCGGACGGCATTGCGCGCGTATTGACGGCTCGCGATGTGCCGTCCAACGGCTTCGGCATCTATCCCAGCATCAAGGATCAGCCGGTGCTGGCCGATCGTGAAGCGCGCTTTCGCGGCGAGGCGATCGCCGCAGTGATCGGTACGCGCGAGGCGATCGAAGCGCTGGACCCTGAACAGTTTCCGGTGACCTGGGACGAGCTTCCCGCAGTGATGGGCCTGGACGCGTCGATGGCAGCGGGTGCTTCTCTCGTGCAGCCCGACAAGCCGGGCAACGTGCTGCTCGACGGAGCGGTGAAGAAGGCCGATGTAGGTAGCGCCTGGAGTGCGTGTGCAGCGGTTGCCGAAGGTGTGTTCGAGACGACGTTTGTAGAGCATGCCTATATCGAGCCCGAAGCAGGATGGGCGCAACGCGTCGGCGAGCGGATCGAAGTCCACGTCAGCACGCAGACGCCGTATATGGACCGCGATGAGATCGCGCTGGTGATGAAGCTCGCGCCGGCGCAAGTGCGCGTCGTGCCGTCGGCGTGCGGGGGCGGATTCGGCGGCAAGCTCGACATGGCGGTCCAGCCGCTGATCGCGCTCGGCGCCTGGCTGACCGGCCGCCCGGTCGCCTGCGTGTACACGCGGCCGGAGAGCATGGCGTCGACGACCAAGCGCCACCCGGCGCGCATCGCGGCGAAGTTCGGCTGCGACTCCGCGGGAAGGCTGCTGGCATGCGAGGTCGACGCGATTTTCGACACCGGCGCGTACGCGAGCTGGGGCCCGACGGTCGCAACGCGCGTCCCGATTCACGCGACCGGACCTTATGCGGTGCCAAACGTGCATACACGGGGCCGCGCGTTCTTCACTCATTGCCACCCGTCGGGCGCATTTCGCGGCTTTGGCGTCCCGCAAGGGGCAATCGCGCACGAAGCGCTGATCGACGAGCTCGCGGACCGGCTCTCGATCGACCGGCTCGAATTCAGGCGCCGCAACGCGTTGCGCCCGGGCGATGCGACGGCTACCGGCCAGGTGCTCGAGCATTCGGCCGGGCTCGGCGAATGCCTCGATGTGCTCGAGCCTTACTGGCGGCGCGCACGCTCCGAGTGCGAATCGTTCAATCGGAAGAATCGCACGCTGAAGCATGGCGCGGGTATCGGCTGCATGTGGTACGGCATCGGCAACACCGCGCTGTCGAATCCATCGACGATCCGCATCGGCCTTTCGGCCCGCGGCGTCCTGACGCTGTACAACGGCGCGGTCGACATTGGGCAAGGCTCCAACACTACGCTGACGCAGATCGCGGCCGACGCCGTCGGCCTGCCGATGTCGCAGTTCACGCTCGTCATGGGCGATACCGATCGCACCGCGGACGCGGGGAAGTCTTCCGCGTCGCGCCAGGCGTTCGTTTCGGGCAAGGCGGCGGAACTCGCCGGGCTCGATCTGCGCCGCAAGCTCTTCGCTGCCGCCGGCGCACCCGAGGGGGAGTGGCTGGATCGCACGTACGCGCTCGCGCTAGAGGGGCCTTCGATCGTCTTTCGCAGGGGCGGAATTGCGCACCGGGTCCGGATCGATCGCGAGATCGTCGGCGAAGGCTACTTCGATCCGCCGACCACGCCGGCGGATCAGAATGGCCAGGGCACTCCTTATGCGACCTATGCGTTCGCGGCGCAGGTGGCGGTCGTCGAAGTCGATATCGAGCTCGGCACGACGAAGGTGTTGCATCTGTACGCCGCGCACGATGTCGGCCGGGCGATCAATCCGATCCAGGTCGAAGGGCAGATCCACGGCGGCGCGGTCCAGGGCCTGGGATTGGCGCTGATGGAGGAATACGTGCCCGGGCGCACCGAGAACCTGCACGACTACCTGATCCCGACGATCGGCGACGTTCCGGCGATGACCTGCATGCTGGTCGAGGATCACGAGCCGCTCGGGCCACACGGCGCGAAAGGCGTGGGAGAGCCGGGACTGATCCCGACCGCCCCTGCGATCCTCGGCGCGATCCATCATGCAACCGGTATTCGCATGCGCCAGGTCCCCGTGCTCCCACATCGCCTGCTCGCTGCGCTCGACGATGCGCGATCCTGAAGACGCACCCGAGAGCGCAGAGCCGATCACCGGCGACGTGATCCGCTGCGATGCGTGCCCGGTGCTGTGCCGCATCCGCAAGGGGCAGGCCGGCGCATGCGACCGCTACGCGAACGAGGATGGCAAGCTGGTGCGCCTCGATCCGCTGCTGATTCTGCAACGCGGTTCCGAGGCGGTGCCGTTCCTCGAGACCGGCAAGGCGTGGAGCGGAAATCTGATCTCGGGCGTGGACACCTTCATCACCGGGATCGGCGCGACCACCACCTACCCGGACTACAAGCCCGCGCCGTTCATTGTCTCTTCGAAGCTTGCCGGCGTCGACGTGATCACCGTCGTCACCGAGGGCATCTTCAGCTACTGCGGCCTCAAGGTGAAGATCGACACCGACCGATTCCTCGGGCCGGAGCTGGCCGCGGTGCGCGTCGACGGCGAGCCGATCGGGCACGTGACGACGGCCGAATACGGCTCGCAGATGCTCTCGCTCGGCGGAGTGCGCCATCTGACCGGCGGCTCGAAGAAGGAAGGCAATGTCACCTGCGACGCGATGCTGCGGCTGGCGAACAAGCAGCCGGTGGAAATGAAGATCGACGCCGGTGCGAGCGTCGTCGTGCAGGCGGGCGCGGCGCCGGTGGTGAACGGCGAGCGCGAAGCGCGGATGCGTGTCGGCTGCGGCTCGGCGACGATCGGCATCTTCGCCAAGCAATGGCACGGCCACGCCGACGAAGTGATCGTCGTCGACGATCACATTACCGGCGTGCTCACCGAGCACCAGGCCGGGCGCTTCCTCGAAATGCCGCCGGCGGGCGTGCGGGTGCGCGGACGGCGATCGACGCCCGGTCGCTACTTCAAGGTGGCCGAGCCCGGCCTGGGCTGGGGCGGCACCGACATTACCGATCCGCTCGCGATCATCGAGAAGATCGATCCGCGCAAGGCGTGGCCGGGGATGCGGCTGCTGATGGTGTCGACCACCGGAGACGACGCGGAATGGTTCGTGCTCGACGACAAACTCGTTCCTGTGCGCCAGCCGATGCCCGGCGCGATCCGCACGGTCGTCGAGCGCATCGTCGAGAACTGCGAGCCGGCGCTCTGCACCGTGCTTTTCATGGGCGGCGCGGGTGGGAGTCTGCGCGCGGGCGTCACCGAAAATCCGGTTCGGCTGACGCGCTCAGTGAAGGAACGGATCACCCGCGTGACGTGCGGCGGCGCGCCGGTGTACGTCTGGCCGGGCGGCGGGATCACGTTGATGGTGGACGTGCTGCGCATGCCCGACCGCTCCTTCGGCTATGTACCGACGCCGGCGCTCGTGCTGCCGATCGAATTCACGCTGACGCTACGCGCCTACGCCGAGATCGGAGGCCATGTAAGTCGCGTCATTCCGATCGAGCGGGCGCTGCGGGAAGCGCGCGTCAAGGCAGAGGCCTGGAGCGCGGAGAACGCATGGCCTGCACAGACATGAATACGCCCTCGCGCTTCCGGCTGCCCGGAAGCCGCCTGCATCTGCAGCACGGGCCGATCGACCTCGTGATCGAGGCCTGGGGCGAGCACCGGGAAGTCGAGCAGGCCTATGAGCAAGCCTGGAATAGGTTCCAGGACATCCTGGCGGCGCTCGTTTCCGAGCTTGCGGTTCTTCGTGCGCCGTTGCGCGAGCCGTATCCGCTCGCGCGAGGACCGGTGGCGCGGCGCATGGTCGCGGCCTGCTGGCCGCATCGCAGCGTTTTCATTACGCCAATGGCCGCAGTCGCCGGGGCGGTCGCCGACGAGATGCTCGCCGCACTGCTCGCCGGGCGGACGCTCGCCAAGGCCTACGTCAACGACGGCGGCGATATCGCGCTGCAGATCGCGGACGGAGAACATCTCGATGCTGGCGTCGTCGATGACCCGCAGCGTCCGCAGCTCGCCGCGAGCGTGCGCATTGCGTCGCAATCCGCGGTGCGTGGCATCGCGACCTCGGGATGGCGCGGGCGGTCACAGTCTCTCGGCATCGCCGACGCCGTCACCGTACTTGCCCGCACCGCATCGGCCGCGGATGCGGCAGCGACGCTGATCGCGAATGCGGTCGACATCGAGCATCCGTCGGTCCGGCGGTTGCCGGCGAGCGCAGTGAGGCACGACAGTGATCTCGGCGATCTTCCGGTGACGGTCGCCGTGGGCGCCCTTCCCCCGGCTTCGATCATCGAGGCGCTGGAGCGCGGCCGCGCGGCGGCGTGCGCGATGCTCGGCACGGGGCTGATCGAGGCGGCCTATCTCGCGCTGCAGGGCGAGACTCGGGTAGCCGCACACACGCAGCACCCATGGAAACTTTCCGCGTGAGCAACCGTCTCGGAGCGCTCTGGCTTGCAGCTGCCGCAATGCTGATCGGAGTCACGTTCGCGATCGAGAGCCGCACGCAAGCCCCTGCCCCGCTCTCGGCACGCATCCTCGAGTCGGTGCGACCGGACAGCAAGCTGGAAGTGTTTTACCTGGGTGCGCCGGATTGCCCGTACTGCATCCAGTGGGAAAAGAAAGCACGCGGCGACTTGCTGTTGTGGACAGGCGGAATGTCGATCGGGTTCGTCGAGATCCGCGGCGAAACGCTCCGCGAGCCGATCAGCGAGCGGAACTACCCTCCCCAGTACCAGTGGGTCTACCAGCAGGTCGGACCAAGCCACGGCGTGCCGCGCTTTCTGCTGGCGATCGACGGGAAGGTGAGGCTGAGCACGCGCGGCGTCAGTCGCTACGAGGAAGTCTTCTTTCCGATCCTCAAGGAAGTGGCCGCGCGACGCGCGAACCCGCAGTAGTGGCAAGGGCTGCCCTCCTCGCTGCCGGAGGATGGGTCGCGGCCTTTCCGCTGGCCGCTTTCGGCCATACCGGCGAGCGCGCATTCGTCCTTCTGCTGCCGACCGGCGCGTACATCGCGGGCGGCGCGGCCGCAGTGGCGCTGTCGTTCGCGGTGATGGCGTGCATGCCGTCGCGTTTCTTCGCCTCGCTCGCGACGCGCAGTTCGGCGATCGCTCGCCTGCCGCGCTGGGACGCCAGCGTTTCGAGCGCCGCCGCGCTGGCCATTGCCACGCTGCTGGTCGTCGCGGGTTTCACCGCAAGCCGCGACCCGCTCGACAATCCCCTGCCCCTCGTCGTCTGGACGCTGTGGTGGGTCGGCTTCACGTTTCTGGTGGCAATCGTCGGCAACCTCTGGGCGATTCTCAATCCGTGGCGCGCGCTCTACCGGCTCGTCGCTGCGCTCGTTCGCGTTGTTCCTCGCGCCTATCCCGATGGGCTCGGCTACTGGCCCGCAGTGCTTCTGCTGCTGGCGTTCGGATGGTTCGAGCTCGTCGATCCCGCGCCGCAGGATCCGCAACGTCTCGCTTGCGCGATCCTGGTGTACACGGTGATCACGGTCATCGGAATGCTCGTGTACGGCGAGGAGCTCTGGCTGGAGAGAGGCGAAGCGTTCTCGGTGTTTTTCCGCATGGTGTCCTGGCTGTCGCCGCTCCAGGTCAGCGCAGCGCGCGAGCTGCGGCTGGGCTTGCCATGCCGCGCGCTGATCGACGCGGGTCGCACTCCCGCCGGCGGCGTTGCGTTCATCCTCGTCGCGCTCGCCTCGGTTTCGTTCGACGGCTTGTCGCGTACGTTCTGGTGGATCGGGCTGGTGGGCGAAAATCCGCTCGAACACCCGGGCCGCGGCGCGTTGATGCTCGTCAATACGCTCGGCCTGCTTGCGACCGCAGCAGCGCTGGGGTGCGCTTTCGTTGCGGCCGTCCGGCTCGGCAGCGTGCTCGCGTCCGACGGCCGCAACGCAGGGCCGGTCCATGGCGACTACATCGTCGCGATCGTGCCGATCGCGTTCGGCTACCACTTCGCGCACTACCTGCCGACGTTTCTCGTCGACGCGCAGTATGCAATGCGTGCGCTCGCCGATCCGTTTGCGCTCGACTGGAATCTGTTCGGTGGGCGCGGCATCGAAGTGACGACGTCGTTTCTTTCGCACCACGCTTCGGTGCACGCGATCTGGAACGTGCAGGTCGCCGGCATCGTGCTGGCGCACGTCGCCGCGGTGTTCATCGCGCATGTGCTCGCGCTGCGCCGGCACGCCCGGGTCGGTGCGGCGCTAGTCAGCCAGCTTCCGATGACCGCGCTGATGGTCGGCTATACGATCTTCGGCCTGTGGCTGCTCTCGACGCCGGTCGCGGGATAGCCGCGATCCCAGCGCGAGGGCGATTGGTATGATGCCGGGATGATGTTCTCGCCGGACCGCTACGTCGCCGCGCTCGAGTTCGCGGCGCAACGGCACCTGACGCAGAAGATTCCGGGCAGCGACCTGCCCTATGTCGTGCATGTGACGTCGGTCGCGGCCGAAGTGATTGCCGGGCTCGCGACGACGCCGGTCGACCATCCGGAGCTCGCAGTCCTCTGCGCATTGCTGCACGACACGATCGAGGACACGCCGACCACGCACGCGGAAATCGCAGAGCGGTTCGGCACAGCGATTGCCGATGGCGTGCAGGCACTGTCGAAGGACGCAAGCTTGCCGAAGGAAGACCAGATGGCCGACAGCCTGCGGCGGATCCGCCTCCAGCCGCGCGAGGTCTGGATGGTCAAGCTCGCCGACCGGATCACGAATCTCGACGCGCCGCCGCACTATTGGAGCCGCGAGAAGCGGCAAAAGTACCGCGACGAAGCGATCACGATTGCCGAAGCGCTGGGCGCGGCGAGCTCAGCGCTCGACGCACGAATCCGCTTGCGCGCGGCGGAGTACGAGCGCTACTTCTGACCGGGGCGCAGAGCGATGAAGGCAGCCTATTTCATGAAGAACGGCGGGCCGGACGTGCTGCAGTACGGCGATGTCCCGGATCCGGTAGCCAAGCCCGGCGAAGTGCTCGTCGACATTCATGCGGCGAGCGTGAACGCGGCCGACTGGAAAGTGCGCGCCGGTCATTACGCGCCGATCACCGACTTTCCTTATGTTCCGGGGCGCGATTTCTCGGGCGTCGTCCGTGCGCTCGGCGATGCAGTGAAGGACTTTGCGGTCGGCGATGCGGTGTTCGGCGTCTGCGACGTCGGCCGGGACGGCGCGTACGCGGAAAAGATCGCGATCCGGTCGGCGATCGTCGCGAGAAAGCCGGAAAGCCTGTCGCACGTGGAATGCGCGGCGCTGGCGTTGACGGGCCTTACGGCGCTCGTGGCGATCGAGGACACGCTGCGACTGAAGGCGGGCGAGACGATCCTGGTCCAGGGCGGCGCGGGTGGCGTCGCCAGCGTCGCGATCCAGCTTGCCAGGCATTTGGGCGCGCGCGTGATCACCACCGCGAGCGAGACCAATCACGACTATCTGCGCCGCCTCGGCGCCGACCAGATCATCGACTACAACGCGCAGGACTTCACACAGGTGGTGTCCGGCTGCGACGCGGTGTTGGACACGGTCGGCGGCGACGTGGCGACGCGTTCGTTTGCCGTGCTGCGCCCCGGCGGACGCGCTGCATTCATTGGCTCGGGGAACACCGCACCGCCCTCCCCGCGCGCCGATCTCGTATCACTGCGTCCGAAGGTCGGACGTGACCGCGCGCATCTGGAGCGGGTTGCCACCCTGGTCACCTCCGGCGTGGTGCGCGTCCCCGAGATCACGACGTACAAGCTGTCCGAAGCCGCGAAGGCTCACGCGGTGAGCGAAGGCCGGCACCTGCGCGGCAAACTGGTGTTCAAGGTGCGCTGACCTGGGCTGAATGTAACCGGACGGTATCAATGGTATCGCCCGGGTAACTCCGGCTGCCGGCCGTCGCCGTCGGCGCTAGACTGCCGGCCTATGCAGGATCGAATCGAGCTCACCGAAGCGCTGCGCGACGCCGCGCTCGCGGTTTCGACTGCCCAGGGCGAGCGCGTATTCGACGAGCTGGTCAGCGGCCTTGCCCGGATCCTGCGCGTCGACTTCGCGCTGATCTCGGTATACGTCGAGCCGCAGCGTACCCACTTGCGCACGCTGGCGACCTTCTTCGGCGGACGCCTGGCGAAGAACGTCGAGTATCCGGCCGCCGGCACGCCGTGCGAGAAGGCGATCGGACGCGCCTTCGGCTTCCATCCGAAGAGCGTGGCGAACCTGTTTCCCGAAGACCGGATCCTCGCCGACAACCGCATCGAAGGCTATGCCGCGACCACGCTCCACGACGTGCACGGTGCGCCGATCGGGGCGCTCATCGTGATGTCGCGGCACGAGCTGACCGATCCGGCGATCGTCGAAGCGATGCTCAAGATCTTCGGCGCGCGGGTGGCCGCCGAGATCGAGCGGCGCCGCTCGGAGGCGAGCTATCGCGCGATCTTCGAGAGCGCCGAAACGTGCCTCTTCATCTACGACTTCCGCAGCGGCGCGATCGTCGACGCGAATCCGAAGGCCTGCGCGACCTATGGCTACACCGTGGATGAGCTGAGACAGCTGCCGCTCGAGCAGCGCAGCTCCGGCGAGCGGCCGTACACCAGCGAGGATGCGGCACCGTTCTTCGAGCGCGCGCGGCAGGGCGAGATCGTGCGGTTCGAGTGGCGCCGCCGCAACAAGGACGGCAGCCTGCACTGGGACGACGTCATGCTCAAGCGCGTGGAGATCGACGGCAGCCCGCACATCATGTCGGCGACGCGCGAGATCACCGAGCGCAAGGCTGCCGAGGAGCAGTTGCGCGCCAGCGAGGAGCAGTACCGCGCGATCTTCAATGCGACCGCCGAGTCGCTGCTGCTGCGCGACGCGGAGTTTCGCGTCGTCGACGTCAACCCTGCCTACGAGTCGATGAGCGGCCGCCGGCGCGAAGAGGTGCTGGGCAGCGCGGAGCTCACGGTGCAAGTGCCGAAGCTGACCGACCAGCGCCGCGAGCTGCATCGGCGCGCGCTCTCGGGCGAAACGGTGCATTTCGAATCCGAGGCCGAGCGCAAGAACGGCTCGCGCTTCCGCATCGAGATCTACGGCGTGCCGATGATCTACGGCGGTGAGCCGCACGTGCTGTACATCGGACGCGACATCACCGCGCGCAAGGCCGCCGAAGAGCAACTGCGGGCGAGCGAGGAGCAGTACCGCGCGGTGTTCAACGCCACCGCCGATTCGCTGGTGCTGCGGGACGCGGAGTTTCGCGTCGTCGACGTCAACCCAGCCTATGAGTCGATGAGCGGCCGCAAGCGCGGCGACGTAATCGGCGGGCAAGGCGTGACCATGAGCAACCCGGAGCTGCACGCGCGAATCCGCGAGCTGCACGACGTTGCGCTCCGGGGCGAACCCGTACAGTGGGAGGGAAAGGGAGCGCGCAAGGATGGCGAGCCGTTCGACCTCGAGGTGCGCGGGGTGCCGATCCAGTATCAGGGCCGGCCGCACGTGCTGTATATCGGCCGCGACATCACTGCGCGCAAGCGCGCGGAAGCCGGGCGCCTGGGGCTGGAGGCGCAGCTGCGCCAGGCGCAGAAGATGGAGGCGATCGGCCAGCTCTCCGGCGGCATCGCGCACGACTTCAACAACATCCTGCAGAGCGTGCTGGGCAATCTGGTGCTTGCCCAGGAACGCGAGGCGGACCTGGCGGACGAGAAGCTCGCGCGCTATCTCGGGCGCGCGCAGGCTTCGACGCTGCGTGCGCGCGACCTGATCCGCCAGATGCTGACGTTCAGCCGCGGCCAGCGCGGCGACCGCCGGCCGCTCGAGCTGCCCGCAGTGCTGCAGGAGGTCAACGGGCTGCTGCGCTCGACGCTGCCGACGACGATCGACTTGCGCGTCAAGGCCGACGGCCGCTACCCGGCGGTGCTTGCCGACCGGATCCAGGTCGAGCAGGTGCTGCTCAATCTCTGCATCAATGCGCGCGATGCGATGGGCGGAGCCGGGCGCATCGGCGTCGGCCTGCGGCTCAACGAGCACCGTGGCGCAGTCTGCGCCTCCTGCCGCCAGCGTGTGGCCGGCAAGTTCGTCGAGCTTCGCGTCCGCGATACCGGCCCGGGGATCCCCGCGCCGGTTCTCGAGCGCATGTTCGATCCGTTCTATTCGACCAAGGAGATCGGCAAGGGCAGCGGCATGGGGTTGTCGATCGTGCACGGCATCGTCCACGAGCATGGCGGCCACGTGCTGGTCGATCCGGGCTGGGGGCGCGGCGCGCTGTTCCGCGTGCTGCTGCCTGCGGTCGAGGCGCCCGACGCCAGCGAGCGCGCAGGCAACGGCAGCAGTGCCGCGAGGACGCGCGAGCCTCCGCGTCTGCGCGGTCGGGTGCTGCTCGCCGACGACGAGCCGATGATCCGCGAGTTGTTGTGCGACCTGCTGCAGGGCTGGGGGCTCGAGGTCGAGGCGCATGCCGACGGCGCCGCAGCGCGCGATGCGTTCACCGAGGACCCGCAGGCATTCAATCTGGTGCTCACCGACCAGACGATGCCGAAGCTCACGGGCCTGCAACTCTCCCGGCACGTGCAGCAGATGCGACCCGAGATTCCCGTGATTCTGTGCACCGGCTATGGCGACGAGCTGCAGCCGCGCGACCTCGAGGCCGCGGGCGTGCGCACGCTGGCGCACAAGCCTGTCGAGCCCGCGGCGCTGCGAGCACTGCTCGAAGCGAGCCTCGCAGCGCGCTGATACGCGCGTGGCGGAGCAGAACTCAGCACTCTCCAGCGGCGTCACCTTGAATTGACTCGCTCCCCCATGCTATAGGTGTCCCCGCGTCATCCACAGGAGACCTAGACATGTCAAAAGAACGCACGGGAGAAGGCTTTTCCAGGCGACGCACGCTGGGCACGCTGGGCAGTCTTGCAGGCACGGCGCTGCTGCCGGGTGCGCCGGCTTTTGCGCAAGCGCCCAAGGGCAAGCCGATCCGCATCGGTTTCCAGGTGCACCGCACCGGGATCGGCGCGACCTACGGGCGCTGGTACGAGCGCACCACGACCGCGGCAGTGAAGCTCATGAACGAGAAAGGCGGTATTGCCGGGAGACCGGTCGAGATCGTCGCCGAGGATGACGGCACCGACCCGAAGCGCGGGCCCGAGGTCGTCGAGAAGCTCTGCAAGCAGCACAAGGTCGACTTCGTCTACGGCACGCTGTTCTCGCACGTCGTCATCGCTTCGGCGCCGCGCGCGGGCGAGCTGAAGATTCCGTACTTCGTCGTCAGCGAGGGCTACCACGTCGCCTCGGGCAAGCTCAATCGCTACGTCTTCCAGCCGGGCATCACCGACGTGCGCGCGCAGGTCACCGCGATGTCGTCGTGGATCCTCGACAAGCTCGGCAAGAAAGTGACGATGATCTACCCCGACTACGCGTTCGGCTACGATCACCGCGACTTTTTCGGCCAGGCGGTCGCGAAGCGCGGCGGCACCGTGCTCGAGAAGCTGGCGATCCCGCCGACCGAGAGCTCGTTCACCAAGTACTTCGCGCGCGTGCCGGCGGACACCGAGGTGCTGTACCACGTGATGGTCGGGCCCGGCGTGCTGACGTTCGTCAAGGAGATGGGCGAGCATTTCGGCAAGAAGCGCCCGCAGATCTTCGGCTTCATCGATTCGCTCGAAGGCGTCGACATCGCGAGCCCGGGGCTCGAATTCCTCGACGGCACGTATTTCTGGGAAGCGTTCCCCCGCTACGCCGACAGCACCACGTCGGCGCACGCCAAGAGCTACCGCAAGCTCGTCGGCGTCAACGATTCCGGTGCGAGCACGGCGGATCCCAAGGACGTGTCGACGTTCTCGCACATGTTCGGCTGCTGGGAGACGCTGCACGTCATCAAGCAGGCCGTGGAGAAGAGCGGCTACAAGGATCCGGCGCCGGGCGACTACAAGAAGCTCGTCGAGGCGCTCGAGTCGATGACCGACTTCGCCGAGGGGCCGGGGCATCCGCAGGGCCCGAAGAAGTTCAACGGCAAGCTGCACCAGTGCTACGGCCACCAGTACGTCTCGAAGGTGGAGGACCGCAAGCTCAAGGTCGTGCACCGCACGAAGATCGAAGACAGCCTGTACGACCCCGAGGCGGACTACACGAAGCAGCCGCTCTGATCCGCGCATCCGCGGCCCGCTGGCCATGAGCTTCGGGCCGCATCTTTTCCTCGCGTTGCTCGAAGGGACGGTGACCGCGTTCGTCCTCGCGCTCACCGCGCTCGGGCTGTCGCTCGTCTTCGGCGTGATGCGAATCGTCAACGTCGCGCACGGAGAGTTCTTCATGCTCGGCGCGGTGCTCGCTTGGGTCTGCGCGAGCCTGGTCGGATCGCCGCTCGGCGGTTTCCTGTTCGCGCTGATCGCTGCGCCGCTCGCGGTCGGCGCGATCGCGCTGGCCGCCGACCGGCTGGTGCTGCGCCGCGTCGACTATCACCCCGAGAGCACGATCGTGGCGACGATCGGGCTGCTCTACATCCTGCAGCAGGCAGTGCTGACGCTCTACGGGCCGGATGCGCGGCCGGTCCCCGCACCGGTGTCCTTCACGCTGCAGTTCCCGTGGTTCGGATATTCCGGCTACAAGCTGGTCGTGGCCGCGATCTCCGCGGCGCTGCTTGCGGCGACCTGGTGGCTGCTCGCTAACACGCGGCTCGGGTTGTACATGCGTGCCGCGCAGCAGGACCTGGAAATGGCGCAGGCGTTCGGGGTACCTGCACGTCGTGTCTACGCGATCGTGTTCGCGCTGGGCGCGATGCTCGCCGCCGCCGCGGGCGTGCTCGTCGTGCCGATCCAGCAGGCGCACTACCTGATGGGGCTCGATCCGCTGCTGCTTTCGTTCATCGTCGTGATCCTCGGCGGGCTCGGCAGCGTCCGCGGCACGCTGGTGGCGGCGTTCGTCGTCGGCATCAGCGACGGCGTCGTGTCGGTGTTTTTCTCGCCCACGCTGGCAAAGATCATCGCGACGCTGCTCGTCGCCGCGGTGCTCGTGTTCAGGCCCGGCGGCCTGTTCGGCGAGGAGCGGGCGTGAGCAACCGTGCGCTCCCTCAAGTGCTCGCGCTGCATCTCGGCGTCCTCGGGCTGGTCTTTCTCGCCCAGTTCATCCTGCCGCCGTATCACCACACCAACGTCGCGCGGATCCTGGTGCTCGCGGTGTATGCGCTCGGCTACAACGTACTGCTCGGCTACACCGGCCTGATGAGCCTGGGCCACGCGATGTTCTTTGCCGCGGGGATGTACGGCGCAGGACTGCCGGTCTACTACTTCGAGTTCGGCGCGCTGGCGGCGCTCGGTACCGGAATCCTCTGCGGAGTCGTGGTCGCAGCCTTGTTCGGCCTCGTCGCGCTGCGTACGAGCGGCGTCTCCTTCCTCATCGTCAGCCTGATGTTCGCGCAGGCGTTCTACCTGGCGAGCCTCTACTTCAACGAGGTCACGCTCGGCGACCAGGGCCTGATTCTTTCCGGGAAGCTCGCGCCGCTCGCGCTCGGCGGCGCATCGATCGGCTTTCACGAGCCGGCGCTGAAGTACAACGGCGCGCTGCTCGTCTTCGCCGTATGCCTGCTCGGTACGCTGGCGCTGCGCCTCTCGCCGATCGGCCGCGTGCTGATCGCGATCCGCGAGAACGAGGAGCGTACGCGTCTGCTCGGCTACGACAGCTTCCGTTACAAGCTGCTCTCGCTGGTCGTCTCGGGCGCGCTCGCGGCGGCGGCAGGTGCAACCTATGCGCTGCTCTTTTCGTACGTCGGCTCGACGTTCGCGTCGATCCTCTACTCGATCTATCCGCTGCTCTGGAGCCTGCTCGGCGGAATCGGCACGATCCTCGGGCCGCTCGTCGGCACCGCGTTCATGTTCTATCTGGTCGACGTCGCGAGCGGGTGGACGTCGGCCTACCTGCTCGTCGTCGGCGTGGCGCTGGTGGTGCTGATCCTGTGGTTTCCGCGCGGCATCCTCGGTACGGTGCGCGCGAAATGGCTGCCGTGGCTGCCGTGACCCCGCTGCTCGAAACGCAAGCGCTCTCGAAGCAGTTTGGCGGGCTCACCGCGGTGAACGCGGTCGACCTGAGCGTCGCAGCGGGAGAAATCCGCGCGCTGATCGGGCCGAATGGTGCGGGCAAGACCACGCTCGTCGGCATGATCTGCGGCCGGCTCGCGCCGACATCGGGTCGCATCCTGTACCGTGGCGAGGACATCACGACGCTGCGCCCGTGGGAACGCGTCAAGCGGGGCATCGTCTATACGTTCCAGGTGACCAGCATCTTCAAGGGTCTGAGCTGCTACGAGAACGTGGCGCTGCCGGCGCAGCGAAAGTTGCTGCATGGATTCGCCGCGCGGATCGCACTGCCCGAGCGGGCCGTCGCCGAGCGCGTAGACGCGGCGCTTCAGGCGGTCGGCCTCGCGGGCGAGGCAGAGAAGCGTGCCGATGCCCTCGCCTACGGTCACCAGCGTCTGCTCGAGCTGGCGATGGCGCTCGCTGCCGAGCCGCAGCTGCTGATTCTCGACGAGCCGACGCAGGGTCTCGCCGACGCGGAGATCGCCCAGCTTTGCGAGCTGGTGCGGACGATCGCGCAACGCGCCACGGTGCTTCTGATCGAGCACAACATGGAGGTCGTGCTCTCGCTCGCCGGACGGGTCACCGTGATGGATGCGGGCGCGATCATCGCCGAAGGAACGCCGGCGGAAGTCGAGCGGCATCCGGACGTACAGAAGGCGTATCTCGGCCGATGAGCCTCGATCTTGACGCGATTCACTGCGGGTACGACAACGTCCGCGTGCTGAAGGGCGTGAGCCTGCAGGTAAGGCCGGCAGAGGTCCATGCGCTCCTCGGTCGCAACGGCGCCGGCAAGACCACGACGTTGAAGGCGATCATGGGGCTCGTGCGCTGCAGCGAGGGCAGTATCCGGCTCGATGGCGAGGAGCTGACGCAGCGGGCGGCGCATCAGATCCCGCGCCTCGGGCTCGCGTACGTGCCGCAGGGCCGGCGGCTCTTTCCGCAGATGAGCGTGGCGGAGAATCTGCGCATGGGCCTTCTCGCCGGCAGCGGCAGCGCGGACACGATGCAGCAGGTGCTCGAGCTCTTCCCGATCCTGCGCGAGCGGTTGAATCAGCAGGCCGGCACGATGAGCGGCGGCCAGCAGCAGATGCTTGCGATGGGACGCGCGCTTTGCGTGCAGCCGAAGGTGCTGCTGCTCGATGAGCCGTGCGAGGGCCTGCAGCCGACGCTCGTAGACAAGGTCCTCGCAACGATCGCGCAATTGCGTAGTCAGGGGGTCGCGGTGCTGCTGGTCGAGCAGAAAGTAGACGCAGCGCTGCAGGTGGCCGACCGCGTCTCGTTCCTCGAAAACGGCGCGCTGCGCCATGAAGCGCTTCCGGCGCAGCTCGTGGCCGACCCGGAGCCGCTGCATCGCTATGTCGGAGTGCGGCGCTGACATGGCCTGGATCGCGGGCATCGACGTCGGCGGCACCTTCACCGATCTGATCGCGCTCGACTCGACGACCGGCGAGGTGCGGCTCGCGAAGGTGCCGACCACCGCGGAGAACCAGGCGTTCGGCGTGCTCGCTGCGCTCGACCAGGCAAAAGTTCCACTCCCCGCGCTCGGCATGCTGGTGCATGGCACCACGACGACGACGAACGCGCTGCTCGAGCGCAAGCTCGCCAAGACCGGGCTCATCACGACCAGGGGTTTTCGCGATGTGCTCGAGCTGGGGCGTCGCACCCGTCCCAATTCGTATGGCCTCAAGGGCTGGTTCGAGCCTCTGATCCCGCGGGAGCTGCGCATGGAGGTGCCCGAGCGGATGGATGCAGAAGGCGAAGTGGTCACAGCGCTCGACGAGCAGGCCGTCCGCGATGCAGTCCGGCAGCTGGCGGCGGCGGGATGCGAATCGCTGGTGCTGCATTTCCTGCACAGCTACATCAATCCGGCGCACGAGAAGCGCGCGCTCGCGATCGCGCGCGAGCTCTGGCCGAACCGCCACGTCACGGCCGGCCACACGATTCTGTCGGAATATCGCGAATACGAGCGGGGCGTGACGGCCGCAGTCAACGCCTCGGTGCAGCCGATCCTCGCCCGCTACCTTGCGAAGCTGACCGAGGAATTGAAAAGTCGCGGCTTCGCGAAAGACCTGCTCGTCATGCAGGGCAACGGCGGAACGGTCTCGGGCTCGATCGCAGCCGAAGCGGCGGTGAACACCGTGATGTCCGGTCCCGCGTCGGGCGTAATTGCGGCCGCGTATTCGGCGGGCGCCGCCGGCTTCCCGCACGCAATCACCTACGACATGGGCGGAACGTCTACCGACGTCGGGCTCATCCTCGACGGCGTGCCGCAGGTTTCGTCCGAGCTCGAAATCGAGTACGCCATGCCGGTGCATGTGCCGATGGTCGATGTCCACACGATCGGCGCCGGCGGCGGATCGATTGCATTCGTCGGCGAGGACGGCATGCTCAAGGTCGGGCCGCGCAGCGCCGGCGCGCATCCCGGTCCGATCTGCTACGGCCGCGGCGGCGCAGAGCCGACGATCACCGATGCAAACCTCGTGCTCGGCCGGCTCAATCCGGAGCGACTGCTCGGTGTAAAAGGAGCCGCGGACATCGCAGCGATCCGCGCGATCCTCGCGCAGAAGCTCGGCGCGCCGCTCGGCCTCGACGACGTGGAGGTCGCGGCGGCGATCGTGCGCATCGCCAACGACCGGATGGCAGGCGCGATCCGCATGGTGTCGCTCGCCCGCGGGCACGATCCGCGCGACTTCGTGCTTTTCCCGTTCGGCGGCGCCGGTCCGCTGCACGCGGCGGCGCTTGCACGGGAGCTGGGAATTCCACGGCTGCTGATCCCGGCGCGCCCGGGCATCACCAACGCGCTCGGATGCGTGGTCGCGGACCTGCGCCACGACTACGTGAACACGGTCAACCGGCCGGTCGAAGCGCTTGATGTGGAAAGGACAAGAGAAATCCTGCAATCGCAGATCGCCGCAGGACGCAGAATGCTGGAGCGGGAGGGCGTTGCAATCGAAGGCGTGCGCCTGCTGCACTCGGCCGACATGCAGTTCCAGGGGCAAAGCCACATCCTTACGGTGCCCCTTCCCGCGCCGGAGGTCACGCGCGAGCAGATCCAGAAGCTGTTCGACCGCGCCTACTGGGATCGGTTTGAGGTCGAGCTGCCGGAAATCCGCGCGGTACTGGTAAATCTGCACACCGCCGTTATCGGCCTGCGCCCCAGACTCGATCTCAAGGTTCTCTCCGATCGCGGCGCGTTTCTTGCGCCGCGAAACCGCAGCGTCTGGTTTCACGACGGCGGCTGGCTGAATGCCCCGGTTTATCAACGTGAATCTCTGCCGCCCGCGCTCGACGGACCCGCTATCATCGAGCAGCTCGACTGCACGATCGTGCTCGAGCCCGGCAACGTCGCGAGCACGGATGCGCTCGGCAATCTGATCGTGGAGGTGAAATGAGCAACTTCGGGCTTCTGCTGACGATTACCGAACCGCGGCCCGAGCTGGAGGCGGAGTTCAACGCGTGGTACGACACCGAGCACATCGCGGAGCGGCTGTCGATCTCGGGCTTTCTGTCGGCGCGGCGCTGGGTCGCGGACGTGCAGCCCGGCGAGGGCAAATACCTGGCGACCTACGAGCTGGTGACGCCCGGGGTGCTGCAGACGACCGAATACCTGGAGCACTATCGCAACCAGAGCCCCTGGAGCCGCCGCACCCTCGACAACACGATCGTGCTGCGGCGCTGGGCGTGCGAGCAGATCAATCCCGGCGATGCGCCGCCGCACATGATGTCGCATGCCCAGTTCGTCGTGATCGGCGACTCGCCGCCGGAGCACGAGCAGGAATTCAACCGCTGGTATGACGAGGAACACATCCCGCTGCTGTCTCGCGTACCTGGGGTGTTGCGCGCGCGAAGGTTCTTCGACCCGAACGGCAAGCCGCGCTACGTGGCGCTCTACGACCTGGCCGACGAATCGGTGACGCAGCATCCCGAGTGGCGCGCGGCGACGCAGACCGAGTGGGCGAGGAAAATCGGCAAACTGACCAGCGGCGTCGAGTGGGTCCTGCGCCTGTATCGCAGCTACACGCCTGCGGCGTAGCGCTGTTGCTCGCCGCCGGCATGGCGGTCGCGGAGGCCGCTTTCGCCGCGAGCCCCGAGCTGCTCGACGCGCTGAACGCGGTGCGCGCAAGCGGCTGCAGCGGGCGAGCCGGCGTGACCCCCCCGCTACGCGAGAATGACCAGCTGAGCGAAGCAGCGAAACGCAGCACAGGCCCCGCGTTGAACGACGCTCTCGCCGCGGCCGGCTACCGCGCCAACCGCTCGATGCTGATCCGGGTCAGCGGAGCCGCGGGAACGGCGTCGGTCGTCGAGTTGCTGAAGCGAGAGTATTGCGCGCACCTGCTCGATTCGGCCTTTACCGACGTCGGCATTCATCGACAGCTGCGTGAAACCCGGATCATTCTTGCTGCGCCGTTCCTGCCGCCGCCGGCCCAGGCAGCCGACGCGGTCGCCCTCCGCGTGCTGCAGCTCGTGAACCAGACCCGCGAGCGTGCCCGCACCTGCGGTACGACCCGCTTCCCGGCAGCGCGGCCGCTGCAGCTGAACGACCTGCTGAGCCGCGCATCGCTTGCCCACGCGGCGGACATGGCGCAGTACAACTATTTTTCCCACGAAGGGCGGGACGGCAGTTCCCCCGCGGACCGTCTCACCCGCGCAGGCTATGGCTGGAGAACCGTGGGGGAGAACATCGCGGCCGGCCCAACCACTCCGGAAAGCGTCGTCGAGGGCTGGACCCGCAGTCCGGAGCATTGCGCGAACCTGATGGCGGCGCAGTTCCGCGAGATGGGCGTCGCCTTCTCGGTGAACCGGGCCAGCCAGGCCGGGATCTACTGGGTGCAGGTGCTCGGTTCGCAGCGCTGAGGGAACAACCGCGTTCGCGGTGCATCCAACGGGCAATGGCGACGATCAGCCCGAAGGCGCTGTGGGCGCTCACGAAGGAATCGGCTTCGGCCTGGGTCGATGACTATGCGTCGAGCATGGGCGCGGCGCTCGCGTACTACAGCCTGTTCTCGATCGCTCCGCTGCTGCTGATCGCGATCACGATCGCCGGCCTGTTCTTCGGCGCGGAAGCCGCGCGCGGCGAGATCCTCGCGCAGATGCGCGGCCTGATCGGCGACGAAGGCGCGGTCGCGCTCGAGGGACTGCTGAAGAGCGCGAGCCAGCCCAAGAACAGCGTGATCGGCATGGTCACCGGGGTGGTGCTGCTGGTCCTCGGCGCCACGACCGCGTTCAACGAGCTGCAGAGCGCACTCGACCGGATCTGGCGCGCGCCTGCGCTCGAGCGCCAGTCGGGCATCGTCAAGCTGATCCGCTCCCGCCTGCTGTCGCTCGGTCTCATCGCCGCGATCGGCTTCCTGCTGATGGTGTCCCTCGTTGCGAGCGCGGCGCTTTCCGCGCTCGGCAAGTGGTGGGGCGGCTGGTTCGGCGAATGGAAGATCGTGCTCGAGATCGTCAACCAGGTCGTCAGCTTCGCGATGATCACCGGCCTGTTCGCAGTCGTCTACAAGGTGCTCCCGCGGGTGAAGATCGCCTGGCGCGACGTCTGGGTCGGCGCGATGGCCACAGCGCTCTTGTTCACGATCGGCAAATTCCTGATCGGCTACTACCTGGGCACGAGCAGCGTCGCTTCTGGCTTCGGTGCGGCGGCCTCGCTCGTCGTGCTGCTCGTCTGGGTGTACTACTCGGCGCAGATCTTTCTGTTCGGTGCCGAGTTCACCTGGGTCTACGCGCACCGCATCGGCTCGTGCGCGGAAAAGCCCGAGCCCTCGCCGCCGCCAAGCGTGCCGCGCCGCACGGTGCCGCTCGGACGCGGCTAGCGTGCGCGTCTACTGAAACGTCACCTTCACGCTGCCGAGACCTTCGATCTCGACGAGGACCGTAGCCTCGTTGGCGACCGGCGCCATGGGGCCAAGCGCGCCTGTCATGACGATGTCGCCGGCCCGCAGCGGCCGGCCGATCTTTGCCATGGTCCTCGCAAGCCACACCGCGGCAATGAGCGGATTGCCCATGCAGGCTTCGCCCGTGCCCTCCGAGACGACGTCCGCGTTCTTTGTCATCCTCATCGCGCAAGTGCGCAGCTCCACGTCGCGCAGAAGGCGCGGCCGGCTGCCGAGCACGAACAGGCCCGACGAGGCGTTGTCGGCGATGGTATCGACGAGCTTGATGTCCCAGTTCTCGATCCGGCTGCCGACGATTTCGATCGCCGGCACGCAGTACGCGGTCGCGCGCACGATGTCCGCCACGGTCGTATCCTCGAAACCAAGGTCGCGTTCGAGGATCAGCGCGACTTCGCCTTCCACCTTGGGCTGCATCACGGCGCCGCGCGCAACCGCCTCGCCGTCGCCGCAGCACATGTCGGCGAACAGCATGCCGTAGTCCGGCTCGTCCACGCCGAGCTGCTTCTGCACGCTTTTGGCCGTCAGGCCGATCTTGCGTCCGACCAGCCGGCGGCCTTTTGCGAGCCAGTATTGCGTGTTCGTGTCCTGCACGGCATAGGCCTGGCTCGCGTCACGCAAATGCGACCGCAGCGGCCGGCAGGGCTTGCCGGTCGCGTGCGCCTGGCGGAGAGTTGCTGCTAGTTCGTCGACCGTCATGGTGGTTGCGCCTCAAGCATGATTTTCGCCCAATTCTCCGCTACCCGGCGCTCAACCCCGCGCAGAAATGACCCACATGCGGATGCAGCTTCTCGCCCAGCGCCCGCGCCTCGGCGTTCGCCGCGCGCAAGCGCGCGACCGCTTCCTCGGCTTTGCGCCGGAGCGCATCGGGATCCACGGTGAGCAGTTTGCGATCGCGCACCACCCAGCGCCCGCCGACCATCACGCTCTCCACCCCGGTCCCGTCTTCGCCGAACACGATCTGGTTTGCGAGGTCGTTCAGCGGCACGTAGTGCAGCGCGCCGAGATCGAGCAGCACCAGGTCCGCCTTCCATCCCTTCTCGATGCGGCCGAGCCGCTCGAAACCCAGCGCCCTGGCGCCTCCCTCGGTCGCAGCGCGCAGCGCCTCCCGCGCGCTGACCCAGAGCTCGGGCGGGTTGCCCTTGACGCGCGACAGGTAGCAGGCGAGCCGCATCGCCTCGAAGGCGTTCAGGTTGTCGGAAGAGGCCGCGCCGTCGGTGCCGATCGCCACGTTCAGACCGTGCACCAGCATGGCACGCATGTCGGCAATGCCCGAGCCGAGCTTCAGGTTGCTTCCGGGATTGTGCGAGATCGACGCACCCGCGTCGGCGAGACGTTTGCGATCGTCTTCGCCGAGCCAGACGCCGTGCGCGACGCAGAACTTTTCGTTCAGCAGCCCGAGATCGTGCAAGTGCGCAACCAGACTCTTGCCGTAGATCGTCGGCGCCACCGCCGCCTGCAGCTTCGACTCGGCGACGTGCATCTGCACGCCAAGACCGCGCTCGGCGGCGAGGTCACGGCAGGCGATCAGAAACTCGTCGCTGCAGTGGTGCGGGATCGTCGGCCCGAGCGCGGGCCGGATGGAATCGGGGTCGTACTTCCAGCCGTGCAGCAGGCGCGCGACCGACGACAGGGCTTCCTCGTATGGCGCGTACTTCGCCTTCAACGCCTGCTCGCGCAACTCCGGCGGCAGCGCGTCGGCGAGGCCGGGGATCGCCTGGTAGAAGCTGCGATCCGCCATCATCGGCGCGACCGCCGCGCGCATGCCGGACTCGGCATAGGCGCGCGCCACCGCCTCGACGCCTTCCGCGGTGGGCAGCGGGAACTCGGCGAACATGTCGTAGCCTGCGGTGCAGCCCTTCCTTACCATCTCCGCTGCGCCGATCAGCGCCGAAAGATGCTTATCCTCGAGCGTGCGGCGCCCCGTGACCCCGGGCTGTGCGTTGAGGTAGGTCTCGAGGTTGTAGCGGTCGAAAAGGCCCTTCGAGAGCGCGGTCTGGGCGTGATTGTGTCCGTTGACGAGGCCGGGCATCAGCGCGCGGTTGCTGGCGTCTACGCGCTCCATGCCCTCGCCTTTCACAGATCCTCGCGGCACCACGTCGGCGATCGCGCCTTTGTCGATCAGCAGGTCGAGCGGCTTGGCCTCGAACGACGGCGTCAGCACCAGCGCGTTCTCGACCAGGATCATGTCGGCAGCCCGGTCGCCAGGCGCGCTTTCTCGAGGCGCAGGAACGACGCTCTTCCCTGCGCATCGACGAGGAAGCCGTAGGACAGCACTCCGCGCAGCATCACAGGTCCCTTCGCGTTGTCGAGCCGGAAAGCCGGCAGCGTAATCGTTGCAATCGGAACTGGCGAGCAGTCCGGGCAGCCGCCGGGCTCCCGGACGAGCATCAGCAGGCTGCCGTCGTGGCTCTCGGTGAGAAAGCCGGCAATTTCTACCTCGATCCCGGAGAGCTCGGCGCAGCGCGTGCTGTAACCGAGGCCTTCGAAGAGCTCACTCCACTTCAGCCGCACGCATCACCTCGCGCTCCATGTGCGACGTAAGTCGCACGCGGTATTCGTTGAACGCCGGATCGGTCATGCTGCGCGGCCGCCGCAGGTCGATCCGGATCTCCTCCAGCACGCGGCCGGGCGACGCGCTCATCACCACGACCCGGTCGGCAAGGAGCACCGCTTCGTCGATCTGGTGCGTGACGAAGAGGATCGTCGACTTGAACCCCAGCCATATCTCGAGCAGGAACTGCTGCATCAGCACGCGCGTCTGGAAGTCGAGTGACGCGAACGGCTCGTCCATCAGCATGAACTCCGGGCTGCCGACCAGCGCGCGCGCGATCGCCACGCGCTGCTTCATCCCGCCGGAGAGCTGGTGCGGGTAATGTCTCGCGAACTTGACGAGCTTCACGCGCTCGAGCACCTCGCGGCCGCGACGCGAGCGCTCGTCCGCGCGCACGCCCTTGGTCTTCAGGCCGAACGCGACGTTCTGCTCGACGTTCAGCCACGGGAACAACGAGTGCTCCTGGAACACCATCACCGCCTTCGGGTTCGGGCCGGCCACTTTCTCCCCGTCGATGCGGATCTCGCCGCCCGATACCGGTTCCAGCCCGGCGCACAGCTCGAGCAGCGTGCTCTTGCCGCAACCGCTCGGGCCGAGGATGGCGACGAACTCGCCCGAGGAAACTTCGACGCTGACCTCCTCGATCGCGAGTACCTGCAGCCCGCCCGGCGCGTGCCAGGTTTTTCGCACATGGTCGATCGTGAGCGAGCTCATTCTGCCGGCTTCCACCACAGGATCTTTCTCTGGATGAAAAGCAGCAGCGCATCGACCGCGTATCCGGTGATGCCGATGATGCAGATGCCGAGCATGATCAGATTCGGGTTGAACATCTCGCGGCCGAGGATGACGATCATGCCGACGCCGTTCTTCAGCCCGACCATCTCGGCCGCGAGCACCGCCATCCAGGCAGCGAAAAAGTTGATGCGCAGCATCGTGAACACTTGCGGCAGCACCGCCGGGAAGATGACCCACGCCCACACCTGAGGGCGCGAGGCGCCGAACGTGCGCGCGGTCTTGATGAGCCGCGCGTCGACCGACTGCACCGCCGCCACGGTAGACAGCGTGAGCAGGAAGAATACGCCAGTGAATACCACGAAAATCGCGGTCGGATTGCCGATGCCGAAGACGATGATCCCGACCGGGATCCACGCGATCGGCGCGATCGGCGCGAGGCCGCGCACGATCGGCAGCAGCGACGCCGACGCGATGCGCGACATCGAGACGAGGATGCCGGTCGCCACCGCAGCGATGAAGCCGAGGAAGAGTCCCGCGACCACGCGAAACGCGCTCGCCAGAATCGCCGCAGGGATCGTCATGCCCTCTTTGCCGAAGCCCACCCGGAAATCGCTGTCAATGGCGAACTTGATGAACGACGACGGCGGCGGGAACAGCGACGTCGTCATCCAGCCGCGCGCCGCAGCGATCTCCCACAGGCCGACCAGCACCACCCACGGCAGCAGGGCCGCTGCCAGGGCCCGGGCCATCTACGTCTTCAGCGCTTCGTTCAGGAAGCGGAAATCGATCAGGTTGGCCGGCACGTTCTTGATGTAGCCGAGCGTCGTCATGTCGGCGATCGCGGTGCGCATGCCCGCCTCGCCGGCGCCGATCAGGTTGACTTGCGGCATCTGGCGCGGCAGCGCGGCGCGCAGCGTGTCCTTGTCGACGCGGTAGAACTTCGAGGCGTCGAGCACCTCGACCGCCTTGTCGCGGCTCTTCTTGATCTCGGCGTCGGCCTTGAGCAGCGCGCGCAGGTATTTGGTCGTGGCTTGCGGGTATTTCTCGAGAAAGTCGATGCGCGCGTTGGTGACGCAGTCCGGGCCGTCCTTGCCCCAGGTGTCGAGGTTGGAGGCGATCGGCACGCCGCCGAGCTTGTCGACCAGGCGCGTGGCGAAGGGTTCGACGTGCGTCACCACGTCGACCGCCTTCGCCTCGAAGGCCGCAGCCATCGACAGCGTGTCGCTGAACCAGACCATGTTGAAGTCGTCGTACTTGAGCCCTGCGCTGGCGAGCGCGCGGTAGGCCATCAGCTCGAAGGTGTTGAGGCGCATGGCGCCGATCTTCAGGCCGCTGCCCTTTTTCGCCGCCAGATCCTTCATGCTCTTGATGCCGCTCGAGCCCTGAGCGATCAGGAACAGGCCGCCCGCGCCGCTGCCGGCGATGATGCGCACCGGCGCGCCGTTGTTCGCGGCGACGATG
>Ga0075421_100001898_pt1 | contig 24692 bp, 20 predicted proteins | sample SoiMetdeltSBSDD5_FD_75292 | JGI IMG/M metagenome (GOLD analysis project Ga0075421, IMG submission 75292) | Bulk soil microbial communities from a Populus tree surrounding site in Tennessee, USA - Soil MetaG P. deltoides SBSDD5 | ecosystem: Environmental > Terrestrial > Soil > Tree plantation...
TCGCCGGGGCCAAGCTCGCCGCGCGCGACGAGGGCGGCCCGAAGGGTCGCGCCCTGCGCCTGGAAGGCATCGATGAAGCCGGTCAGCTCGTACCGGTCACTCCGTGCCTCGAACGCGCCGACACCTAACGCCTGCTCGAAGGCGTCACTCGCGGTGACGGGTGAGGCGAGGTTGCGCCAATTGGTCTTGAAGTTGGCGAACATGCTCGCCTCGAACAGGATGTCGGCGTCGAGGACCTCGCCGGTGCGCGGGTCCACCGTGGACGGCCCGATGGCGCCGTAGCCCGGCTCGTCGGAGGTGTTCCAGCGCAGCGTCGCGAAGCGGATGTCGTCCGGGTCGGCATCGGCCGGGAGATCGAGTGCGCGGATCGCGCCGGTCCATCCGGCGGCCTCGTACGCCGCGTTCCAGGCCTCGACACCGGCCTTCATCGCGGCGCGGTAGTGCTGTGGGACCGTGTGATCGATGTAGTACGTGATCGGCTGCTTCGGACGCCATTTGTCGCCTGCCGGCTCACCGCGCTCGAGGCGCCACCGGTTCACCATCCGCACGAAGAACGTCGAGTCGTCCTGCGAGAAGTCCTTGTGCACGGTGAGGAAGTTGCCCACGCGGTCATCGCCGATGCGGGGCGTCATGGGGACTTCCGGGAGCGCGGCCAGCGTGTAGTGCACCGACAGCGAGAGGTAGCGGCCATCGGCGACCGACGCGAGTCCGACGGGATTGGGCGGGCGGAACGTTAGGCGCGCGCGAACGTTCGTGTTGCGCGGGAAGCTCTTCACGGACTCCACATAGCTGCGTTGCCGATCGAACGGCACCGGCGGCGGTTGCCCCGGTCCGCTCGCAAGGGCAAAGCGCACGCGCTGCCCGATGCCGGAGAGGTCGGAGACGAACCAGTTCGTCACGTCGATGAGGACGGCCGAATCAGGGCGGAACGACGCGATGGGCGCGGTTTCGACGACGGACGGGCCGAAGGTGAGAGCGACCGCGCGCGTGACCGCCGAATCCCTCCCGCCCGTGAAGCGGTGCGGCTTCTGGAGCAGGAAGACCTGGTCGCCGCGCCGCTCGAGCGTCATCACGTTCGCCTCGAACAGGTTGAGCATCGTCCCGCCGTATAGGCCGTTGGCGCCGATGCCCTGCGCGAGCTTCATCTCCATCAGGAAGTCCTGGCCGAAGCGCTCGCGCGGGACGGCGATCCACACCTGGTTGTCCTTTTGATAGGTGTCGAAGAAGCCAGGGCGGTGTTCCGCCCCGCGTGTGACCTCGGCGAACGGTCGCGGGCCGCCGCGCGGTGGCGGTGCGCCCTGTGCGGCACCGGTAGGGGCGGGGGCGGTCTGCGGAGGAGGAGGATCCTGCGCGGACACCGTGCCGGAGAGAGCCAGGAGGAGAGCAATGGGGCGGAGCATCGTGAGCGTCCTTGCGGGAGAAATCGCGAGTGGTTTGTGAGGTCCAATGATCTGCGCGACACACAAGAGCGGGAAGGGGCGCCGTAGAAGCGAGCTGAGCGTAGCGCCAAGGTCCACTGTTGGCCGGGGTCTCTCGCCGCGACGTTCGCAGGAGTGATGGGCGAGAGGACTCGTGCAATGACGGACTCATACGATCTGATAGCCATCGGGGCGGGTCCGGCCGGAGAGAGCGCCGCCGAGTTGGCGTCGTTCTTCGGCCACCGCTCGGCGATCGTCGAAAAGGGCCTGCCCGGTGGAACGGTGACGACGACCGGCGGCGCACCCACGAAGACGCTACGCGAAGTCGCCGTCTATCTCGCGGGGCTTCGCGAAGGCGACGTGTATGGTCTGCGGCTGCCGACTACTCCGGAGATCATCATCGACACCGTACGGCGGCGGACCTGGAGCGTGTGTGAGACGCTGCAGGAAGTGACTGCGACACATATCGCCGACCGCGGCGTCGACTACATCCGGGGGACCGCTCGGCTCAGTGGGCCGGGCGCAGTCGTCGTGACCGGGAGCGATGGAACGGAGCGTGAGTTGCGGGCGAAGACGATCCTCATCGCGACCGGCTCCCGGCCGTGGCGCCCCGACACGGTCTCATTCGACAGTCCCGCCATCTGCGATACGGACACGATCCTGCGTCGCGGGCGAATCCCCGCGGACATCGTGATCGTCGGTGGGGGCCCGGTCGGAGTCGAGTTCGCGACCATCTGCCACGCGTTAGGCGCCAAGGTCACGCTCGCCGACCGCGGCAAACGGTTGATGGGCATGATGGACGATGAGATGACCGCGCAGATGGAAGCGCTCTTCGAGCGATGGGGCGTAGCCGTTCGATTCGAAACGACGGTCGAGCGCGTCGTTGCGGAGGAGGATCGCGTCGCGGTCGAGCTCTCGACTGGCGAGACGCTGCTGCCGGACACGCTCCTCTTCGCTGCCGGACGCATCTCGAACACCGAGGGGCTCGGAGTCGAGGCGTTAGGCATTACCGTGGATGCGCGCGGGCGCATCGCGGTCGACGACAAGTTCCAGACATCGGTGCCGGGTGTGTATGCCGCAGGCGACGTCGTTCGGGTGACGCTGGCCTCGGTCGCGGCGGAACAGGGCCGGGCGGCCGTCTGCCATGCGTTCGGCATCCCGTTCGAGGGGACGGTGGATCCGAGCCCGGTGTCCGCCGTGTATGGCATGCCCGAGGTCGCCGGCGCGGGGCTGACGGAGGCGCAGTGCCGAGAGCAGAGGCTCGACTATGAAGTCGGTCGGGCACGCCTCGAGCTCACGGCGCGCGGCGCGATCGCCGGCAGGGGCGGGTTACTCAAGCTGATCTTCCTCAAGAGCAACCGGAAACTGGTCGGCGTCCATTGCATCGGCGACATCGCGTCGGAGCTCGTCGGGATCGGCCAGATGGTGATTCGCTGCGATGGCACGCTGAACACCATCGCGAACATGTCCATGAACACGCCCAGCTACAGCTACGCGTACAAGGACGCGGCGTTCGACGGGTTGCGACGACTGGTCACCGCCCAGAAGCGTGAGCGCCATCAGGCAGTGACGTAGTCAGACACCAACCTCACGATACGGGCGCGCGGTCCCCCGACGCGACCAGGTTGCTTGTTGTCGGCCACGTCCGGTGACAGCTTGATGCATGGATCGATCGTCAGAGCTGCACTCGCTTCCGCCCAATCTACCGGTCCCGGTGGATGACGGGCGCGCCGCGCACCTCGCCGGCGCTCGGGTCCCTTCCATCGCGCTGCTCGCCACCACGGGAGAGCGAATCGACCTCTCCGCGATTGCGGGGCGCGCCGTGGTGTTCGCGTTTCCGCGCACAGGTCGGCCGGACGCGCCTCCGCTCGTTCCCGATTGGGACCTGATTCCGGGCGCGCGTGGCTGCACGCCGCAGACGTGTTCTTTCCGTGACCTCGCGGCTGACTTTGCGGCGCTCGATTGCCAGGTATTCGGTCTGAGCACACAGGACCCGGCGTATCAACAGGAGATGGCGGAACGGTTACACCTGCCGTTCCCTGTGCTGAGTGACAGTGAGCTGACGCTGACACACGCGCTGCGGCTGCCAACGCTCACGGTCGCCGGCCACGTCCTGATCGCGCGGCTGGCGTGGATTCAGCTCGATGGCGTCATTGAAGAGGTCGCGTATCCGGTGTTTCCGCCGGACGCCAACGCCGGCGACATGCTGGAGCGGGTTCGCGCCCGACGTTCACGCCTCTGATCCGGTGCGGTCCATTCTCGCGGCTGCCGCGGACGCAGCCGCGTCTTCGGATGCACGGCTCCGCTCGAGCACCGATCCGGCCAGGTAGGTGCCTAACGCGAGGAGCAGCGACAGCACGAACGGATACGCAAACCCGGCGTACGACGCGATCAGGTACGCCACCGTGCTGATGCCCAGCGTCGCCATTGCCGTCGCGGAACCGCCGAGACGCGTGAAAAGCCCGAAGCTCACGGTGACGATCACCCCGGCGCTCCCGAACGCCGACGCCTGCTCGACCAGCGCGAACACTCCCTCGGCGCGACGCGCGAGGAGGTACGCGATGATGCCGAACGCAATCACGCCCCATCGGGCCAGGCGCACCTTGCGCCGCTCATCGACGACCTTGAACGCCGGGATGATGAGGTTGTGCGACAGGAGCCCGGCCGAGACGAGCAACGTGCTATCGACCGTCGAGAGGATCGCGGAGATGAGCCCACCCGCGAACAACGCGTACCCGACGACGGAGAGCGATTGGATTGCCAGCGTCGGGATGATCTGTTCCGCGTCCCGGATCTCGGGGACGATCCGCGGCCCGATGAGACCCAGCAGCACCGGGATGATTCCGATAGCGACGTAGAGTCCGCCCGCCGCGAACGACGAACGTCGCGCGACAGCCGGGGACCGCGCTGCGATCACGCGCCCGACGATCTCGGTGGTCACCAGCGATCCGAACACGGGAATCGCCCACGCCTCGATTGCGTCGAGCGACGACCCCTCGCCCACGCTCGTCAGGTGCACGCGTCCCGATGTGGCAACGGCGTCCGCCGCCGCACCGAGTCCACCGAGGTGCGTCACCACACCGCCCGCGACGACGAGCAGGCCGACGATGAGCAGCACGCCCTGCACGAAATCGGTGATCGCGTCCGAGAGCAGCCCTCCGAACGCCGTATACAGCAGCGTCACGCCGGTCGCGATGGCGATCGCGGTCTCGAGCTCCAGGGCGGACGTCGTCGTGGTGAGTACGCTGCCGAACGCGCGGAGCTGCGCCGCGGCCCAGAGGAGCGATCCGGGGATCAGCAGCACCGCCGCGAATCGCTCCACACCGACGGAGTAACGCTGTCGATACAGGTCGGCGAGCGTCGTCAGGTTTCGTCGATGCAACGGGACGGCGAAGATGAGCCCCATGAGAATCAGGCAGAGCCCATAGCCGAACGGCTCCGCCGACCCGAGCGACACGCCCTCCTCGTACGCGGTCCCGGCGGACCCGACGATCGTCTCGGCCCCGAACCACGTCGCGAAGATCGAGAAGGTCATGAGGGGATACCCGAGCCGCCGTCCAGCGACGAGGTAGTCCTCCTCCGACGCAATGCGGCGCGAAGCCCAGACGCCGATCGCGAGCTGGACGATCATGTAGGCGATGACCGCCGCGAGCGTTGGTGTCACGTGTTGTCGGTCGAGGACGGAGGATCGGAGCCGAGCAATGTCACTTCCGGATTCCGAGCCTCCGCCGGAGGAGCTCGAATCGCGGGTCGCGCTGAAGGTCCGCGAACAGGGGCCCCATGATGTCGCCTCTGAGGGACCGGTCCTCGTACGAGCTCTCGAGCCAACGGAAGGCAGCGTCCAGGTCGCCGAGTCCAGCATGGACCACGACGAGTCCCCAGGCGGTCCCTACGCCGCGCTGGTGCCGCGCGAGGAGCGTGTCCCGGATGGCTCGCGCCGAGTCGCGCTCGCCCCCTCGCGCGAGCATGAATCCGAGATACCCGCGTGCCTGCTCGTTGGTGTCCGCGACCCGCCGCATGGTGGCGATGGCCTGCGGCCATTCCTTGCGCACCGCGTGGCACTGTGCCGCGATGTTCCCGGCGCGCGCGCGAGGCGGTCGCATGTGCCCGAGGCGGTCGAGCTCTGCCAACGCTTCGCTGCAGCGGCCGTTCATGAGGTAGCCGTTCGCGCGCTCGGCGATCGCGATCGACGAGGTCGGATCGTTCGCGACGAACTCCTTCGCTTCGGCGAGCATGTCCCGGGGCCGATCCGTGACTTGGTAGAGCGAGATCAGGAACTCGCGCAACGGCGTCTTCGGGTCGATCTCGACGGCCCGTTTCAGGTGTGTTTCGGCCTCCGCGAAGCGGTAATTGAACATCAGGACGCGGCCAAGTGCGGCATGCCCAAGGGGATGCAAGCTGTCAAGGCGAATCGCCGTCCTCGCAGACTGCTCGGCATCCTCGACAGTGGCACGACGATGCTCGCCGGGAGCGATCCGCACGAGCGCCAGACTCGCGTGCGCAGGTGCGTACGTCGAATCCGCCGCTATGGCCTGCCGGAAGAAATCGCTCGACCGCCGCCTGCCACTGTCGGTCCGGAACAGCACATCTTGCATCCCCTGCTCATGAAGATCCTTTGCGGCCAGCCGACGGGCGGAGAGAGGGCTGTCCTGCGTGCGATTCGCGGGCACGGCGGTGCTCAGCGCGGTCGCGACCGGCCGCGGTTCGCCCGTCTGCGTGAGCTCGACGACCACGGGCCATATTGCGGCCGCGAGCGCGAGAGCGCCGTACCACGCTGCGCGACGCACGCGACGTCTCCGCGGTCCGGACGAAGGTTCAAGGGTCGCGGTCGCGTCGTCCTGATCGGTTTCCGAAGCGCGCGTTATGAGGTTGGCACCAGGACGTGTGTCTCGCCCCGCAGGCTGTCGCGTTTCGGAGATCCCCGACAGATCCGAGATCAGTTCTTCTGCGTTCCCGTACCTGCGCTCGGGGGCTTTCGCGAGCAGACGCGCGATGATCGAATCGATGTCCGTGGGTACCTCGCCACGGATGGTCGATGCCGGCGTCGGCGACTGATCGAGAATTGCATACAGCACCGCTCCCGCGCTGTCCGCGCGGAACGGACGCTCGCCCGTACACATCTCGTAGAGCACGACGCCCAGGGACCAGAGGTCCGTCCGCTGGTCGAGCGGACGCGACGCGACCTGCTCCGGCGACATGTACGCGATGGTGCCGGGCGTCACGCCCTCGCGCGAGATCTCTACGTCGGGGATCCGAGCGATGCCGAAGTCCAGCAGCTTCGCCACACCGTCGGACGTGACGATCACGTTCGCCGGCTTTACATCCCGGTGGATGATGCCACGGTCGTGCGCTGCCCCGAGCCCGCGGGCAATCTGCGTCGTGTAGTCGAGGGAAGTCGCCAGTGGCAGCGGCCCTCGCCGCAGTATTTGCTCGAGCGTCTCGCCGAGATAGAACGCCATGGCGATGAACGCCGACCGCTCGGACGTTTCGCCCACCTCGTAGATCGTGCAGATGTTCGGGTGGTCCAGCGCGGCGGCCGCACGAGCCTCGACCAGCAGCCGGTCCTTCGCGCGCAAGTCATCGGCTGCGCGAGGACGGAGCAGCTTGAGCGCGACTGTACGCCGGAGCCGGATGTCGTTGGCGCGGTAGACGATGCCCATCCCGCCCTGGCCGAGCCGCCCGACGATCTCGTAATGCGCGAGCGTGGTGCCGATCAGCGGATCGGTGTAGGCACCGGCGGATGCGTCCGACCCGCCGGCCGGTCCGTCCGGATCGAGCCCCTCATCCGGCATCGCCTCGCCTGACCGCGGCACGACAGCCGAGAGTTGCTCGAAGAACCCTTCAGCGGTGCTCGCGCGATGGAGCAGCGACTCGAGCTCGTCGCGAAGCGCGCCATCGAGTGCCTGCGATACGAAAAACGCATCGCGCTCGTCCGGCGGTAGCCCGCGCACGGCGTCCCAGACCGCCTCGAGCCTTCTCCAATCCAGCGGCCCGGAGTCGCCCGCACGGGTCATCCGAGGTCCTTCTGTATCTCGCGGTGCAGCCACGGCTGAGCCATCGACCAGTCACGCTTCACCGTCGCCGGGGAGATGCCCAGGGCTGCCGCGGTCTCCTCGATCGACATGCCGCCGAAAAACCGACAATCCACGATACGGCTGTGGCGCTCGGAATGCCCATGCAGTCGCTCCAGGGCACGATCGAGCGCGAGCAGTGCGTCGGCCTTCGCGGTCACGAAGCCAGGTTCGGTCGCGAGGGCACGCTCGACCTCCTCGAAGGTCGCCGGCCGCTGTCCATCTCCCCGCTTCGCTGCGGATCTCCGGCGTGCGTTTGCGATCAGGATCCGGCGCATAGCTGTCGCGGCGACTGCCATGAAATGCGAGCGATCATTGAAATCGCGACTCTCGCTGCCGAACAGCGTGATGAAGGCTTCGTGCACGAGCCCGGTCGTCGTCAGCGTCTCAGCACCTGGGTGACGTCGCCCCTCTGTGTGCGCGATCTCGGCAAGCTTGTCGTAAACGAGCGTGAACAAGCGGCCGAGCGCATTGGGGTCGCCTTGGCGCACCTGATCGAGCAGCAACGCCTCTACGAGCGGGTCGTGGTCCCGCGCGGATGAGCCAGTTCCGGATGTTTGTGCGCTGGCGGATGTAGACCCGTGGACATGACCCGGATCGGACGGGTCAGATGGGTCGACGTGTCTGGTCGCTGACACCCTGTGGTAGCCGCGTGGCTGGCTGAGGATGAGCGGATGTGCCGCTACTGGCACGCCCAGCGAAGTCCGCGTCGACGACCGCGCGTGCCACGCCAACCATAACGCCGGCGCCGACGCCGGCAAGGGACGCAGCGCTGTCACCTGCTCCGCGGACGCGCGCGGCGTCAGTGGAATGACTTCTTACTGTTCTATGAACATGGGCGCCGGTGGTCGGGCCATACTGCGCCCATGCGCTATGCCCATTGGTGCCTTCGCATCGGCGCCGCCGCGTGCTTCATCGGCCACGGCGTGTTCGGCATCATCACGAAGGAGGCATGGGTTGCGTACTTCGCGGTAGTTGGAATCCCGCGGGACGCTGCCTTCGCGCTGATGCCGGTCGTGGGGACCGTCGACATCGCGATGGGTGTCGCGGTCCTCGTGTCGCCGCGGCCGATCGTGCTCCTCTACATGGTAGTGTGGGCACTGTGGACCGCGCTCCTTCGCCCCCTCGCCGGTGAGACGCCGTTCGAGACCATGGAGCGTGCGGGCAACTACGGCGTGCCCCTCGCTCTCCTCCTGCTCGTCGGCTGGCCGCGCACCTGGCGCGAATGGTTCCGCCCGTCGACTGGATCCTCGGCCGACGCCGCGACGATCGCCCGCGTGCTCCAGTGGACCACGACAGTCCTGCTGTTCGGGCACGGCGGACTTGCTGCCGTCACGGGAAAGCCTCTCTTCGCCACCCATTACGCCGCGTTAGGCCTGCCAGGCAGCCTTGCCCCTGTCATCGGATGGACGGAGATGGCCGTCGCGCTCGTCGTGATCATCTGGCCAGGTCCGGGGTTGCTCATTGGCATCGCCGTCTGGAAGATCGCCACGGAGGCGCTCTTTCCAATCGCGGGAGCGCATATCTGGGAGTTCATCGAGCGCGGCGGTAGCTACACGGCACCGCTGGCGCTCGCACTGCTCACATTCGACCGTAGCGCCTCACGACTCGCGCTCCGATGGAGAACTACATGATGCTCGCACACGTCCTGCTCTCGGTCGTCGCGGCCGCAGGTCCGTCCGACAGCCTGCTCACGCCCGACTCGCTGCTCGTCGAGCTACGCAAAGGTGGGTACACGATCGTGTGGCGTCACACGGCGACAGACCACAGCGTTCGCGAGCCGATGGGGTACACGAACACGCCGCGGTTTCAGCAGCGCAACCTGACGGACCAGGGCGTCGCCGATGCGAAGACCGTCGGCCTCATCTTCAAGAGCCGCGGGATCCCGATTGGGGACGTATTGGCGAGCCCGATGTTCCGGACGCGCGAGACGGCGGAGTACGCGTTCGGGCGCGTGGAGGCCACGCCGGTGCTTCGTCAGCTCGAGCCGTCGGTGGAGCAGCGACGGCTGATCGCAGCGGCGCCGGGGGTCGGGACGAATCGCGTGATCGTGACACATCACTTCGTGATCGAGCGCAACGTGCCGGGGATCCAACCCGGGCAGATCGCCGAGGGCGAAGCGGTGGTGGTCCGCTCGACGGGCGATGAGAGCGTGCGAGCCGTGGGCATCTTCACGATGGCCGACTGGCGGCGCCTCGGTGCGCAGCCCGACAGCGCAGCGGTCGCGGGATCGGTGAGTCATGGGGTGAGCTTCGTCCACGGCGCCCGCCTAACGAACCACTCGTCGGCCGCCGCCAGCAACGCGCCGCTCGTGATCCCGGCCGTGCTGGAGACGCCACCGTATGCTGCGGTCGCCGAGTACCTGCGCGCATTCAACGCCGACACGGCGCGCATGCGGCAGTTCTACGAGCGCTTCGTCGTCCCGAACCCCGCGCGGACGCTCGATGACCGCATGGCGGTATATCAGCACCTCAAGGGTGAGCTCGGCTCCCTGTCCATCGGGTCAGTAGATGCCGCGGTGGCGGGTCGCGTCGTCGTCAAGACGCAGGGCAGCTCGGGTGTACCGGTCACGATCACGTTCGGTGTCGAGCCGCAGACGCCGTATCGACTAACGAACATCACCTTTCAGGTCGGCGGCGGGTGATGGCGTGACCTCACCGCAGCAACTGTTTCACCCGCTCGCGGTATGTGCGACCGCTCACGAGGCGCGTGCCGTCCTGCAGGATCAACAGGAAGTCGCCCTTGAACCACGGCTGCACTTCGCACACGCGCTCCACGTTCACGAGCCGCGACCGGTGAATGCGCAGGAACGTGTTCGCCGGCACGCGCTGCTCGAACTCCGCCATCGTCTCGCGAATCACGTGGGTCTCGCGGCCGACGTGCAGGCGAATGACGTTCCCATCCACCTCGGCCCAATCGAGGTCCGCCACCGGCACGAACGTCACGCCGTTCTCGGTGCGGATCGGGATCCGCTTCGGCTGTGACGTCGGCGATAGCCGGTCGAGTGCCGCCATAACCGCCGCGGTCACGTCGCCGCGCGGTTGCTCGAGCCGCTCGATCGCGCGAGCAATGGCCGTCCGGAACCGCGATTCGATGACCGGTTTGAGCACGTAGTCCACCGCGCTCACGTCGAACGCGCTCACGGCATACTCGTCGTACGCGGTGACGAACACGACGAGCGGCATCGCAGCCGCCTCGATGGCGCGCACGACGCCGAAGCCATCGAGGCCAGGCATCTGGATGTCGAGGAATACGAGATCCACTTCCTGCTCGCGAAGCAATCGCACCGCGGTAGTCCCACTGTCCGCTTCGCCCACGACCTCGACTCGCGGCTCGCTCGCGAGAAGCGCCCGTAAGCGGCGCCGGGCAAGCGCCTCGTCGTCCACGATCAGAACGCGCACCTGCTTTCCGGAGAGACGCCCGGTCATGGTGTCCGACGCCCGCGCCACCGAAGAGGTAGATCGATCGTGACCCGCGTCCCGCTCGGCTGCCGTGGCGCGACGATGATGGCGTGGTCCGCGCCGTAGGTGTACTGCAGTCGCTCACGCGTCGCGCCGAGTCCGATCCCGTGCCCCGATCCTTCGTGCGTCGCGCCGATACCGATGCCATCGTCCTCGACGACGAGCTGCAGCCTGCCATTGCTCGAGCTACCGCTGATGCGTACCGTGCCCGGTCCCTCGCGTGGCGCTACCCCGTGGCGAATCGCGTTCTCTACGATCGGCTGAAGTAGAAGTTGCGGCACCAGCGCTTCATTGAGCGCCGCCGGAGCGTCCACGATGATCCGGAGACGGTCGCCGAACCGTACCTGCTCGACACTCGCGTATTTCGAGACGAGCTCCAGCTCCTCCGCGAGAGTAATCTCGTGCACGTCCGCGGACGCGAGCGACGCGCGCAGCAGGTCACTCAACGTGCCGATCATCTCCTCCGCCGCGGGCGGATTTTCGCGCACGAGGGCGGCGATGCTGTTGAGTGTGTTGAAGAGAAAGTGCGGGTGTAGCTTCCCGCGCAGGCTCTCTAGCCTCGCCTCGGCGAGACTCGTGGCCAGTCTCGCCGCCGCAAGCTCGCGCTGCTTGAGCTCCGCGAAGTACGACACGGCGAGATAGACACCCGCGATCATCCAGTAGCGGATGAAACTGCTCGCGAGCGTGACGATTGCCGACCGTGCGACATCGCGGAGATCGGACGACGCACTCAGGCCGAGCAGCCAACGAAGGATGGCGCTCAGCTCGGCGTGAGCGAACGCGATGGCTGCGGCCGCGACGAGCTGTACGGGGAGATCCTTGTGCCATCCCCCGTCCACGAAGCGGACTCGCCGTACGACGCGCAGCATCACCGGGAGGAGCAGGAGCCACGTGTACCAGGTGACTGCCTGAATGAGCGCGACCGTGATGAACGGCAGTTGCCGGCGAGGCGCTGGCGGCGCGAAGTAGAGCTGCAGCGACCACAACGCGACGAGCGCCGTGGCTACGAGGAATGCCGCACGCCAGCTGACGCGAATGGGATCGGAGGAGATCGCAGCCGGCCGGTCGCGGCGGCCGGTCAAGTCGTCTCCGTCGAGGGCGCCGGCGAGGCTCATGGGCTACAACTTGACCTCGTTCTCGCGAGCGGGAAGGGAAGGGCTGCGAATGCCGCTCCGCGCCCGCGAAGGGGTCCAGGAAGACGGCGAAGCTCAGTTGTCATTTCGAGCGGAGCGCCGAAGCGGTTGTCATTCCGAGCGGAGGCCCGAAGGGGAGGAATCGTGCTCCTCCCGGTAAAGGGACCCCTCTTTCGGGACGACTGCGATTCCTCATCTGCCCGCCTGCGGCGAACACCCGCGCGCCTTCGGCGTTCCGCTCGGAATGGCGGAATGCCCTGTTCGCGGTGCGCGGAGCCCGGTTCGCCCGCAACTCGTTGGTTGGAGCGGCACCGAGCCATATCGTGCAGCCGTCACGACCGACATGCCCGCAAGCCCTGGAGGCTCGGATGCGATTCGCCGCTAGCACGATGCTCGCGCTTCTGGTTCTCGCGCCGGAGCTCGGCGCGCAGAACGCGAGCGACACGATTCTCGACCGGCAAATCCGAACGACACAAGCGGCTACCCGCGCGCTCGCTTCGACCACCGCCGCGCACGCCGCGGGGTTCGAGCCCGTGTTCGGCTGGATCCCCACCATGGGTGTCCACTGGGTGAACAACGAGCGAATGGCGAAGGGCAAGGCCTTCGAGCTCACTGCGCCGGCCCAGCTGATGTTCTCACCGATCGGTGGTCGCGATTCACTCGTGGGTGCCGCGTACGCCTACCTTGCTCCGGTGGGAGACTCGAGCCGCCCGACGACGTTCGCAGGCGATCCGCCATGGCACGAGCATCCAAACCTCGCGCCACCGGGCCAGACGCTCGTGATGCTGCACGTCTGGTTCGTGCCGTCGCCGGACGGGCCCTTCGCAGGTCACAATCACAACCTGCCGTTCTGGGCCGTCGGCCTCACGCCGCCTAACGCGGATCGCCTGCGTCACCCCATGATCGGGCCACGGATCCGCAAGACGGCGTTCGTCCTGGCGGAAGTCGCGGACACCACGGGACTCTTTCCGGTGCTCGCTGCTCGCGAGCCGGCACGGACCAAACTCCGCGCGCTTCGCGATTCAGTGCGCGCACTCATCCCGTCGTTCGCCAGCGCCGACTCGGCCAACGACTGGCCCCGGTGGGACGCCGCCGCGGAACGGGCTGCGTCGCTGTGGGACGAGTTCCGCGCAACCTACCTGGACGCGGTCCTCGTCCCGACGCGACGCCCGCGCGTGGAACGCCTCATGGACGACATGGTGCGCGGGGCGCACGATTCGACGCATCGGCACCCATGATGAGACGGATGGGAGCGCTCGAGGCCCTCGGCGCGCTTCCTTGATAGCAATCCTCCGCGCGGCGCGCGTTTCTTCCGCTCGGGCGAGCAACTCGGCATCTTCGCTGTTATCCCGCCTCCCATGGAGACGTGGTGGCAACGGTTACCGAGCGCCTCACGATCGCCCTGAGCGACCGATACCGGATCGAGCGCGAGCTGGGTCAGGGCGGGATGGCCACGGTGTACCTCGCCCACGACCTCAAGCATGATCGCCGCGTGGCGCTCAAGGTGCTCCACCCCGAGCTCGCGGCCGTCCTGGGCGAAGAGCGTTTCCTCCTCGAGATCAAAACCACGGCCCACCTGCAGCACCCGAACATTCTCCAGCTCTTCGATTCCGGGAGCGCGGACGGGTTGCTGTATTACGTCATGCCCTTCGTCGAGGGAGAGTCACTGCGCGGCCGCCTGAGTCGTGAGATGCAACTCCCGATCGACGACGCGATCACCATCGCGCGCGGCGTGGCCGGGGCGCTCGATTACGCACACCGACGAGGGGTGATCCATCGCGACATCAAGCCCGAGAACATCCTGCTCCACGGGTACCCGCGGGACGGTGCAGCCCCGCCCGTGAGGGGGTGGCAGCCGATGGTCGCGGACTTCGGAATCGCGCTGGCGGTCTCGCAGGCCGGCGGCTCGCGCCTCACGCAGACCGGGCTCTCTCCCGGAACGCCGCAGTACATGAGTCCGGAGCAGGCGACGGGCGAACGAACGATCGATGGGCGGACCGATCTTTACTCGTTAGGGGCGGTCACGTACGAGATGCTCGTCGGCGAGCCACCCCACTCGGGCAGCACGTCGCAGGCAATCATTGCGCGCGTGCTCACCGAGAAACCGCGCGCCATTCGCACGAGCCGTCCGAATGTCCCGCTGCACCTGGCCCGCGCCGTCGAGCGCGCGCTGGAGAAGCTCCCGGCGGACCGGTTTGCGTCGGCTGGTGAGTTCGCCGCGGCATTGGAGGACGGGGTATCGGCCGCGACCGCCGCGGCCGACACGAGTGGGGCGATCGCTCACAGTACGACGGCCGCTGTATGGAGCGGGCGAGCTCGCGCGATGGCACCGTGGGCTGCGGCGGCGGTGCTCGCCGTCGTGGCCGCGTTAGGGTGGCTTCGTCCGGGCGCGACTGATTCTCGCACGCCAAGCGCCCGCTTCCCGCTCGTTCTCCCCGAGAGCGCACAGCTACGCGAGGATCTTACCGGGGCGAACGTCGCGCTCTCGCCCGACGGGACTCGGCTCGTCTACGTCGGCGGGCTCCCCGAGCCGCGCCTGTTCATCAGGGACCTGAACGTCCTCGAGCCACGGGCGATTCCCGGAACAGAGCGTGCTCTCTCCCCGCGCTTCTCGCCGGACGGACGCTGGGTGTCCTTCACGACGGGCGGCCAGCTCAAGAAGGTTCCGCTCTCCGGCGGTCCCACCGTGACGATGGCCGACGGCGTCGCGCGCTACTCGTGGGGGGACCGAGATGTCCTCGTGTTCGCCCGCGGAGGTGGGGGAGGGCTCTATCGGGTGAGCGCGAGCGGTGGTCCCGTCCAGCCGGTGACGACCCTGGACACCCGGCGCGAAGCGGCGCATTCGTGGCCCGAACTCCTCCCCGGAAGTAGCGCAGCTGTCTTCACGATCAACGCCGATTCCGTGGGAGTGGGAGTGCCGGTTTCGGCGCCCGAACTGGCGGCCGTGCGACTCGACCACGGCGTGATCGTGCGACTCGGCGTGTACGGCACGAACCCGCGGTACGTCCCGACCGGTCACCTCCTCTTCGGCCAGGACGACGGCTCGGTTGCAGCGGTCCCGTTCGACGCCCGGCGACTGCGCGTGACGGGCCCGGTGGTCAGAGTGCTCGAGGGCGTCCTCGTCAAGGCCGGGGGTGCGACCGAGATCGCCGTCGCGCCGAACGGAACGCTCGCGTACGTCGAGGTCACGGGCAGCCAGCTCGCACTCGTCGACCGATCGGGCGTTGCCCGTCCCCTTCTCACGGGCCCGGGCCGGTATACGTCCCCACGGCTCTCGCCGGACGGCGACCGGATCGCGTTCGGCATCCGTGAGACCGGCGGTACGAACGACGTCTGGGTGTACACGTCGTCATCAGCGACGCTCACACGCCTCACGAGCGACGGGAGAAGCACCAGCCAATCATGGACGCCGGATGGCCGCCGCATCGCCTGGCTGTTCACCAACGATCGTCGGCGGCAGATCCGATGGCAGTCGTGGGACGGCGGCGGCGCGGCGGAGACGCTCGTGGGTCCCGAGAACGACTTTCGCGGCGCGGCGTTCTCGTCACGAGTGCCCATCTTCGCGTCGGCGAACGCGAAGGGCCTCTGGATCACCGAGGCCGAACGACCTTCGGAGTCGCGTCTCGTCGTCAACCTGCCGCGCCGCGAACAACTCCAGCCCGAGATATCACCCGACGGCCGATGGCTGGCCTACCGATCGGCTGAATCGGGGCGGAACGAGGTCTACGTGACGTCGGTGACGAATGGCGGTCGCCATCAGGTCTCCACGAACGGTGGTTCGGAACCGGCCTGGTCGCCCGATGGTCGCGCGCTCTTCTACCGCGCCGGCGGCCGCTTCATCGCCGTGGCGATCAGTACGCAACCAACCTTCGTCGTCCGACGCCGCGATACCCTCTTCCGGGACCTCTACCTGCAAGGCGTGGAGCGGACGAATTACGACATCACGGGCGACGGCAGGCAGCTCCTGCTGGTGGGTCGGGGCGAGCATCAGCAGCGCGCGGTGCTCGTCTTCGGCTGGCTCGACGAGTTGCGCGAGCGCATGCGACAGGCGGCAGGGAACTGACCGCGCCCGACACTGACGACCCGCGACGCATCCCCAGCGTCGGCAAGCCTGAGCCGCGAACGACCTCACTCCTGCCGAAGCGCCACCACGGGATCCAGCCGCGCCGCCCGCCGCGCCGGGATCCAGCACGCAAGCGCGGCCACGGTGACGAACAGTGCGGTGATCGCGACGAACGTCAGGGGATCCGTCTCGCTCACACCCACGAGCATCGACCGCATCACGCGCGTGACCGCAAATGCGGCGAAGAGCTCGATCGCGATGCCTAACGCTGCCAGCCGCATCCCCTGGCCGACGACGAGCCGGAAGATGCTCCGGCCGTTCGCGCCGAACGCCATCCGCACGCCGATCTCCGCCGTGCGCTGGCGGACGACCGTCGCGAGCACGCCGTAAAGCCCGCCGAGTGCCAGCACAACCGCGACCGCGGCTAACACGCCGATGCACACGAGCGCGAACCTCGTTGGGCGTGCCCCTCACCTCTCGCGTAACCAGTTGTGTCGTCGCAGCTTACTCCGGAGGTTCACAAACGTCCTCAACATCGAATGTGCGGACTCGGGACGATATGTCCCAATTTGAACACCGTCGCTTCTCCGAGGGGGCAACAATGAAGAAGATCCAGGTTCAGGGCGTACACCACACCACCATCGTCGGGTCGACGAAACAGAGCGCGATCGATTTCTGGTCCGGCGTGCTGGGAATGCCGTTCGTCCTAGAGCAGCCGAATCTCGGGAAGCCCGACGAGAACCATCTCTACTTCGACCCTGGCGATGGCCGACTGCTCACGGTGTTCACCAACGAATCCAGGGATGACGCCCGCCGTCCGGCGCCGCGCGAGGTCGGATGCGTGGAGCATCTGGCGTTCAACGTGTCGCGGGCCACGTTCACGTTGATTCCGGCTCGGCTGCGGGAACGCGGGATCGAATTCCTGCAGCGCGATCGGGGATTCATGGACTCGATCTACCTGCAGGATCCGAACGGCATGAAGGTCGAGCTTGCGTGCTACAAGTTCGAAACCCCGAAGGGCTTTCGGGACGTCGATGTGTTGATGGCGGCTCATCGGTTGCGGGTCGAGCGTGGCGATCACCACGTCGCCGAAGAGCACCTCGCCGATGCCATCGAGCTGTTGTTAGGCACCCGGGATCGGCTCGAACACGCCGCAGAGGCCGCGGTTGCCCGGTAAGGGTTCAAATCGCGTGTGAGCGTGCGAACCGCGCGATGTGATCGGCGGCGCGAAACGCGAGGGCCTGGATCGTCATCGTTGGCTGGCCGCGACCGGAGGTGACGAAACTCGAGCCATCGCAGATGAACAGGTTGGGCACGTCGTGCGCACGATGATAGCGGTCGACGACCGAGTCGCGTGGGTCGTTCCCCATGCGCGCCGTGCCGAGCAGCTGGTTGCCGCCCGTGGTCGGGAGGACCGGCTGGCTCCAGACGTGTTTCGCGCCCGCCGCTTCCATCAACTCCTGCGTCCGGTCGCGAAACCATATCATGGCCTTCATGTCGTCAGGGTGATCGCGGTACGTCAACCGTAGCCCGGCGCGGCCCCAGCGGTCCGGGTGATCCGGGTCCAACGCGACCGTATTCGTCGCCACCGGCAGCGACGTGATGTGCGCGTAGAAGCGGAGCGAACGGGTGAAGTGGTCGCGCAGCGTGTGCTTGTACTCGCTGCCCCACGTCGGTACTTCCTGCGGCAGCACGTCGAGGGCGAACCCGATCGGTCCGTGATTGAAGCGCGCGTCGATGCCACCACCGCCGTAGAAGCCGCGTTTCGGATCGGCATCGTAATAGTCGTGGATGTTGCGGCTGGCGACGGCGCCCTTGTACTCGTTCAGCGGATGCTCGAAGCGACCGAACGTCCCGGCGTGGCCGTTGAACATGATGTATCGTCCGACGTTGCCGCTCGAATTCGCGAGCCCGTGCGGGAACTGCGGTGATGTGGACAGGAGGAGCAGTCGCGCGGTCTCGACGCCGTTCGCCGCGAGCACGACGGCGCCCGCGGACTGTCGTCGCTCCGTGCCGTCGCGGTCCCAGTAGAGTACGCCGGTCACACGGCCACTCGCGTTCGTCTCGACTCGAAACGCGGTCGAGTCGGAACGGATCTCGCACCGCCCGGTCGCGACGGCTTTCGGGATCACGGTGGCCAGCGTCGACGACTTCGCGCCGAACTCGCACCCGTAGTTCACACAGCGTCCACACGCCATGCACGGGGAGCGACCCGCGTACGGCTCCGACAGGATGGCCATGGTGGCGACCTGCGCGTGGAGGCCGAGCTTGCGCGCGGCACGCTCCAGCAGCACGCCCGACGACTTGTTAGGCAGCGGCGGCAGCGGATATGGTCGCGAGCGCGGCGGGTCGAACGGCCCCGGGGCGCCGGACACCCCGATCTCCCAATCCACCTTCGTGTAGTACGGCTCGAGCTCCTCGTACGTGAGCGGCCAATCAGCGAACCCGGTGCCGCTGATCGGCCCCCACTTCGTTCGCTCCTGGAAGTCGATGGGTCGGAACCGCCAGTAATTGGCAGCAAAGTGCACACTGCTTCCGCCGACGCCACGCCAATACCTCAGCCCACGTCCGGCATTCAGCTTCGCCGGTTCCGCTTCGGTCGTTCGGAACGTCTGGTTCGGCTCGAACCCCAGGTTGAGCATTGCGCCTTCGCGCTCGATCGCCAGCTCGTCGTGCGTGAACTCGGTCGGCTGCACCCAGGGCCCTTGCTCGAGCACGACGACGTCGAAGCCGGCAGTCGCGAGCTCTTTTGCGAGTACGCCGCCAGCAGCGCCAGACCCGACGATGGCGAAGTCGACGGAATCGCGCTCGCGGTACGTGCGTTGATTCATGCGGCGCGGGGTGTCGGGTCCGTCGCTGGCTGCGCGTCGTACCAGCCGAACGGCGGCACGTAGATCGGGCGATGCTCCAAACCGACGATCGTCCAGCCGATCCCGCCCTTGTTTCCGCCGTATGACGGGTCGGCGAACGTTCCGGTGACGACCAGCGTTCGGGCCACAGCGAAGAATCGCCCGCGCTCGATCTCTCGCATGATCGCCACCTGCTGCGTGCCAGACAGCGAGGCGAAGTCTCTGGCTCCCCCGTCGACTGCGCGCGCACGTGCGTCGAGATCGGCGAGCCCACTGCGGATGATCGCCACGCTGTCGGCGAACAGCGGCCGGCCGAGCGCGCCCTCGATGAAGTGCACTGCGCCCGCCTCCTCAGCTCCCGGTGTACCGTCGTCCGACGGGATGATCTGCGCCGCGAACGCGCGCATCGCGCGCACTTCCGCAGCCGTGAGCGTCACGCCAGCGGCGCCGCCGCGAGCGTCCTCACGAGCGCAGCCAGCGAGCGCCGTGAGCCATGGGAAGTGAAGGGCGAGCCAGCTCGCTGTGGCCGCTCGGCTCGAGTCACCGAGGAAGTCTCGGCGTGTGGATTGGGCGGGAGTCATGCCCACCAAACGCACTTTCCGCGGCAGAGAGGACATCCTGCAGTGCCGAGGGCCGGCGAAGAATCGCCAACCTGCTGCGTCGCAACGCGATAAGTTGCGGAAAGCAGCCCCGCCCTACAACCTTGTCGCCGACTGGGCTGACCGTGCCGGCGGCTCCGAACCCTCGAGGACGTCCCCAGCGGGAGACGAATGCCTCAGCAACTCGGCGGCCTACGTTGTCGGATCTGACGCCGGGCTACGTCAAGCTCGACCCCACGTTCAAACCGCTCGCGGGAAACCCTCGCTTCCAGCGGATATTGGAACGACGCTGAGGCAGCGCTCGCCCTTCTCCTTGACAGACTAGGAGAAGCATCGCATTCTCCTAGTCAGACTAGGAGGAACGCGAATGCCCAAGCCGACCGAGCTCCTCCCGGGCACGCTCGACATGCTGATCCTCAAGGCCGTGTCGCTCCGGCCCCTGCACGGCTATGGCGTGCTGCTGCGCATTGCGCAGATCTCGGGCAACGCCCTCCAGATCCCGCAGGGATCCCTGTACCCGGCGCTCTATCGTCTCGAGCGTCAGGGGCTCATCGCCGCCGAGTGGGGCGAAAGCGACAACAATAGAAGGGCGAAGTTCTATACGATCACGGCTCCCGGCCGGCGACGGCTCAAGGAAGAAACCGCGAGTTGGGATCGGCTCGCGGCCGCGATCGCCGCCGCGATGAACGCAAAGCCAAGCGAGGTGTGACATGCTCACGCGCCTCCGCGCCACCATCGTCGGACTCTTTCGACGCGACCGCTTCGAGCACGACATGGCCGAAGAGATGCGCTTCCACATGCGAGCCTACGCCGACGACCTGCAATGCGCAGGCGTCTCGCCGCAAGAAGCCGAGCGGCGCGCGCGGATGGAGTTCGGGGGAGTGGAGTCGCTGCGGGAGGACTGTCGCGAGGCGTACGGATTTCAGTGGTTCGACGAGTTACGTCAGGATCTCCGGTATTCGGGACGTCAGATCCTGAGGGCTCCCGGATTCTCGGCTGCCGTGATCGTGTCGCTCGCGCTGGGCATCGGCGCGAACACCGCGATTTTCAGTCTCATGGATGCGGTGCTCTTTCGGACCTTGCCGATCGCGGACCCAACCTCGGTTTACTACCTCGCGCATCGGTCCGCGACCGATAGCAGCTCATCTTCGAACTATCCGCTGCTCGAACGATACAGGAGCACCGACGTGTTCAGCGGCGTGACCGCGTACTCGGGGGAGACATTCACCGTGTCGACCGCTGACGGACGAGAGCGCGTCAACGGCCAGTTCGTGAGCGGGAACTACCATGATGTGCTTGGCGTGCCAATGGTGCTCGGACGGGGGTTCACGAACGAATCGGATCGACCCGCGGGGCAGCCACCCGTCGCGGTCATCAGCCACGCGTACTGGGAGCGGAGGTTCGCGCGTCGCCAGGATGTCATAGGACAGACACTGACGATTGGCGGTCGCGCGGTGACGATCGTCGGCGTGACCGTGCCGGACTTCCACGGCCTCGACTCGGGGTATCGAACCGACATCACGCTTCCGATCTCCGTCAACGTGCTCGACGAGCCGGGATTCCTCGGCGATCGTGAGGGCTGGACATCACTCTCGATCATCGGGCGACTCGCGCCTGGCGTAACGGAAGGCCGGGCGCTCGCCGCGGTCGATGCCATCTTCAGGCGATTCTGGTGGGAGCCGGAAAACGCATGGGCACGCGACCCACGCTCGCCGTCGGAGTTCGGGCTGCTCATGCCAGCCGGAAAAGGGTCGAGCTGGCTGCGGCAACGCTATGCGACACCGTTGCGCACCCTGATGGGGATGGTCGGCATCGTCCTGCTCATCGCGTGCGCCAACGTCGCGAACCTGCTGCTCGCGCGTGCCAGCGCTCGCTCCCGGGAAGTCGCGGTCCGTCTGAGCATCGGCGCCGGCCGGACGCGACTCGTCAGGCAGTTCCTGACGGAGAGTCTGCTGCTCGCCGGCGTCGGCGGCGCGTTAGGCCTCGCGGTGGCCGTCGCCAGCTCCGGCGCGATCCTGTCCTTGTTCGACACGGGCCAAAGTCCGATTCGCCTCGATGTCGAGCTCAATGGCCGAGTGTTGGCGTTCACGATCGCCATCGCCATCCTCACAGGCGTCGCATTCGGCCTCGTGCCCGCGTTCAGGGCGACGCGCGTGGACCTCACGCAGGCGTTGAAGGAAGGCGGAAACGTGCGGCGGCGGGGACGCTTGGCCGTGGGGAAGACGCTGGTGGTCGCGCAGATCGCGCTCTGCGTGCTCGTGATCGCGGCGTCCGGTCTGCTCGTGCGAAGCCTTCGGAACCTGCGAACCTTCGACGCCGGGTTCCAGCGCGACAACATCCTGCTCTTCAATCTGTCCACCGGCGGCCCGAGCTTCACGCCGGAGAGTCGAGCCGCACTGTACGAGCAGCTCGACCAGCGGCTGCGCCGGCTGCCGGGGGTCGCCGCCGTCTCATTCTCGAGTCGAAGTCCGATCGATAATTCCGCTGAGACTCGCGGGATCGTCGTGCCGGGCTTCCAGGCCCCGGGGCGCCATGGCGTGTCGGCTTACGTCGTGACGCCCGATTTCTTCCAGCTCTTCGGAATGCGCCTCCTCCGCGGGCGTGGTTTCGAAGCGATGCCTCGCGCGGGTGCGCCGAACGTCGCGCTCGTCAACGAGGCGATGGCGCGGTTCTACTTCGGATCGTCCGACCCCATCGGTCGAACACTCCGATTCGGTACGGAGCAGGAGTTCTCGACGATCATCGGCGTCGTGGAGGACTCCCGTCACGAGGTGCTCAGGGAGGCGGCACCGGCGACGGTCTACACACCGTTCTGGCAGCCGGCGAAGGGACTCGATGGCACGTCTGACGTGCGGGGCCGGGTGACCGTGGAAATCCGCGCGACGAGCAGCATCGAGGCGCTGGAGGCGTCGGTACGCAACGAGGTGCGAGCGCTGAGCAAGGACGCGACGGTCTGGTACATTCGAACGATGCAACAGCAGCTGGACGCGGCGCTCATCCGCGAACGGCTGCTCGCGAAGTTGTCGAGCGGCTTCGGGCTCCTGGCGCTTCTCCTTGCGTTCATCGGACTCTATGGCGTGATGTCGTACCGCGTTGCGCGGCGCGTGCGCGAGATCGGGATCCGGGTCGCGCTCGGTGCCACGCGCGGCATGGTGTTGGGGCATGTGTTGCGCGAGACGTTCGGCGTCGCGGTCGCGGGACTCGTGATCGGCCTCGCGGCAGCACTCGGGACGACGAAGGTCGTATCGGCCTTCCTGTTCCAGCTGTCGCCGCGCGATCCAGCGATGTTCGCGCTCGTTGCGGCGCTGCTGCTTGTCACGGCGCTGGTTGCCGGGTATCTCCCCGCGCGCAGGGCGGCCGGTGTCGAGCCCATGCAGGCGCTCAGATCCGAGTAGACCTAATGGGGTCGATCAATGGCGATCAATGGGGTCAGACTCCATCGAACGATGGATTCAACCCCATCAATGGAGTCTGACCTCATTGCCGCTATCGAGATTCCCCGTGGGGTGTGACCCCGTTGCTTGAAACCGCTACGAAGCGGGGCGGATGTTCGAAGGATTCGAGCAGACAACGATCGACACCGGCGGCGCATTGATTCGCGTGCGACACGGCGGCAGCGGTCCGCCGTTGCTGTTGTTGCACGGGATTCCCGAGACGCACGTCATGTGGCACAAGATCGCGCCACGCCTCGCTCGGGACTTCACGGTCGTCGCAACGGATCTCCGTGGCTACGGAGACAGCAGCAAACCACGCAGCGCGCCCGATCACGCGCCGTACTCGAAGCGGGTCATGGCACTCGATCAGCTCGAGGTCATGCGCCAGCTCGGCTTCGATCGCTTCTTCATCGCCGGTCACGACCGCGGGGCACGTTGCGCGTACCGCCTGGCGCTCGATCATCCGCAGCGCGTGCTGAAGCTGGCCGTGCTCGACATCGTGCCAACCAGCGAGGCGTTCCGCCGAGCCGACATGAAGTTCGGGCTGGCATTCTGGGTGTGGTTCCTCCTGGCGCAGCCCTACGACCTGCCGGAACGCATCGTTGGTGCGGACCCGCAACTCTTCCTGGACTACATGTTGGACGGCTGGTCCGGGATCGCGGGCTCGTTCCCGGAAGCAGTACGGTCCGAGTATGCGCGGGCATTCCGGGATCCACGTACGATCCACGCGATCTGCGAGGAGTACCGAGCGGCAACGACGTTGGATTTGCAGCACGACGAGGAGGATCGAGGCGAACGACGCATCGCATGCCCAGTCCTCGTCCTTTGGAGCCGACAGGGCGCGTTCCTGGCGTCACTCGATGTGCTCGCGATCTGGCGAAGCTGGGCGGATGACGTCCGCGGTCGCGCGCTCGACTGCGGTCATTTCCTCGCCGAGGAATTGCCTGACGAGACGTACAGGGAGCTGCACGCATTCTTCGCTATCCAGCCGCGTTAGGCGAGCCGCGCCATTGTGGTGGCAAACGCCGCCCACTGCCCGAGCTCAGTCGCAGCGCCGGAACAGCGAGACGAACGGTTGTCGCTCAGCTGCGGCTAAGCGTCCGGACGTCCTTCTGGCGCAGGGACCGCGGATCGACGGAGGACGGTATTCCTTGCGGGAAGCGAGCGTACGCGCGAAGGAGCGCTGGGTTCGTGGACTCCACTCGCGGCGCCCGCGACGCCGCGGCCGTAGCGGTCGTGCCGGCGATGACCCACGCAGGCGCTGAGAGAATGAGCACGAAGCCATGCGACACGGCCGCGACGGCGCCGACCAGCGTCCACACTTTGAGCGTCCGGAGCTGTACGTCGAAGGCCGTCAACGTACCAGAGATCAACGCTCCTGTCGGCAAGGCGACGATGCTGTCGCTTGTAAGCACGTGCATGCTATCGGGTGTTGCCGCGATGAGTTCTCCCTCCACAGTCCGCTTCGCGACGCCGGTGGTGTAATCCACTTTGATCCACCCGCCGAACGCCTCCCGCTGCGCTTGAGCAGCCGTCGGCAGCCACCCCCTCGGCGCCGTCGTGCGGAAGCAGGCGCTGGTGAGAAGTAATAGACACACCACGGATGCCGCAGGCCATCTCTCGTTAGGGCCGGACATAGCGGCTCCTCCAGAAGGCGGCCTCCA
>Ga0075421_100001899_pt1 | contig 24688 bp, 23 predicted proteins | sample SoiMetdeltSBSDD5_FD_75292 | JGI IMG/M metagenome (GOLD analysis project Ga0075421, IMG submission 75292) | Bulk soil microbial communities from a Populus tree surrounding site in Tennessee, USA - Soil MetaG P. deltoides SBSDD5 | ecosystem: Environmental > Terrestrial > Soil > Tree plantation...
TGGCGGCACGGTCGCAGCGGCCGCCAAGATCGCGAGCTTCGCCGCGGCGATCGTCGCCGACAGCCGGCCTTTCGCGGTGAGCGACGGCGGGCGGATCGTCGGCGAGGTGACGCGCGAGGCGGTGATCGATCTGCTGGCCGGCCGCGACCGCCCGGGGAGCGTCCCATGACGGTGACGACGACGCTCGGCGAAGGCGCCCCATCGACGCCTGGACCGGCCAAGCTCATCCTGACGCTCGGGGCGGCGCTGGCGGTGCTGGTCGCGGTGACGATGGTGAGCCGGCTCGTTCCCGCCGCCGCCGACTATCCGGCGTGGGCCGAAATCCCGGCCGCGGCATGGATCAGCGCGTTCTTCCAGTGGCTGAAGCTCGCAATCTCCGGACTGACGCGGGGTTTCGCCGCGATCATGGCGGTGCCGCTCGATATCGCGACCGGGCTCCTGGCCAAAGGGCTGAAGCTGCCGGCCGGCGAGGGCACGCTCGAGCTGCCACGGCTGTCCTGGCTCGGCATCATCGTCGCAACGGCGATCATCGGTCATGCGCTTGGCGGCATCCGAATGGCGCTGATCGGCGGCTTGGGCTTTCTCTATATCGCGGTCTTCCGACAGTGGGACAGCGCCATGCTCACATTGGCGCTGATCGTGGTGTGCGTGCCGCTCTGCGTGATCGTCGGCATTCTGGTCGGCATTGTCGGCTATTTGTCGCCGCGGACCGACCGGCTGATCATCACGCCGGCCCTCGATCTGATGCAGACCATCCCGACCTTTGCCTATCTCATCCCGATGCTGCTGCTGTTCGGCATCAGCCCGGTGTCGGCGCTGCTGGCGACCGGGCTCTTCGCGACACCGCCGATGGTGCGGGCGACCATGCTGGGCCTGCGCAAGGTCACGCCCGACATCAAGGACTTCGCCGACATGGTGGGCTGCACGGCATGGCAGAAGCTGTGGCGCGTGCTGATTCCCTCGGCCAAGCCGTCGCTGATGATCGGGGTGAACCAGGTGATCATGCTCGCCCTCAACATGGTCATCATCTCCTCGATGATCGGCGCCGGCGGGCTTGGCTATGACGTGCTGCTGGCGCTGAGAAGGCTCGCCGTCGGCCAGGCGATGGAGGCGGGGCTTGCCATCGTCGTCGTGGCGATCGTGCTCGACCGGATGAGCCAGGCGGCGGCGGCCGAGACGCGGAGCAGCGGCGCGGCACCGTCGCGCCATCTGGTCCTCGCCGCGGCGGTCGTCATCTTGACCACCCTGCTCAGCCTGGCATGGCCGGCTCTCGGCAAGGTGCCTGGCGCCATCACCTTCTCGACCGCGTCGTGGTGGAAGGCGGTGATCGACTGGATCACGGTCAATTACTTCGATGCGCTCGAGATCTTCCGCACCGGCTTACTGCTGCATGTCCTCAACCCGCTCAGGGCGCTGTTCGAAGGCCTGCCATGGTTCGCGGTGATGGGCATGCTGGCCTATGCCGGCTGGCGGCTTGGCGGCCTCTGGCTGGCGCTGCTGGTGGCGGTGCTCACCACCTTCTGCGCCGCGACCGGCCTGTGGGTCCAGACCATGGCCACGGTCTATCTCTGCGGCGTGGCAGCGCTGATTGCCGCGATCATCGGCATTCCGATCGGCGTGCTGGCAGCCAAGAACAAGCGGGTCGCCGGGATCATCCTGCCAATCATCGACACGCTGCAGACCATCCCGTCCTTCTGCTTCATCATCCCCGTGGTGATGCTGTTCCGGGTCGGCGACGTCACGGCGGTCATCGCCACCGTCGCCTTCGCGATCGTGCCGGCGATCCGCTACACCGAGCACGGCTTACGCCAGGTGCCGCAGGAACTGATCGAGGCGGGGCGGGTCTCCGGCTGCACGCGGACGCAGCTGTTCTTCCGCGTCGAGCTGCCGATGGCGCTGCCGGAGATCCTGCTCGGGATCAACCAGACCATCCTGATGTCGCTCAGCATGATCATCATCTGCGCAATGATCGGCACGCGCGACCTCGGCCAGGAAGTCTTCAAGGCGCTGGCCAAGGCCGATGCCGGCAAGGGCATCGTCGCCGGGCTGTGCATCGCCTTCATCGGCATGATCGGCGACCGGCTGATCACCGCCTGGGCGGCGCGGCTGAGGGCGTAAGTGAAGGCCTTAGGCAATAGGCAGTAGGTCGTGAGCGGTGCCTTCCCTACCGCCTACTGCCTAGACCAAGGTGTGGATCTCGCCGGTTTCGCGGTTGCGCCAGTTCCTGATCTTCACCTCGGTGAAGCCGAGAAGCTTGAGGCGCTCATCCTCGGTCCACACATCGAGTCCGGCAAGCAGGCCGGCAATGGCGGTCTCGGCGGCACGGCTCGCGCCGTCGCGGCATTTGAGGGCGAGGCCGAGGCCGGCATGGGGCACGGCGGCGCAAAACACGCCCTCCGCTCCGGTCTTGACGAAGGCCCTCGGCACCGCCCGCATCAGATCGGTGCAAAACCGTTTCGAGCCGGCGACCATGAAGGGATGGGCTCTGACCGCCATGATGATGCGCTCGGCCGCGGCGGCGCGCTCCGGCACCAGGCCCTCACCGGAGGCGAAACGCTGGAAAGCCCGCGCCAGATCCCGAAGCGGAAGCGCCCAGGTCGGCACCGAGCAGCCATCGATGCCACATGGCGCTCGGGCAAGGTCGGAACCGGTCAGCGCGCCGAGGGTCGCCGCGATCCGCCGCTGCACCGGGTGGGCGGCATCGACATAGCCGCGATGGGAAACGCCGAGCGCTAGCGCCACGGCCAGCATGCCGGCATGTTTGCCCGAGCAGTTGTTGTGGAGCGGGCCTGGCACCGCTCCCCGCTTCGCGAGCTCGCGCGCGGCAGTCGACTCCGAGGGCCAGTGGGCGCCGCATTCGAGCGCGTCTTCCTCGAGCGACAGCTTGGTCAGCATGGCGCGGGCCGTCTCGACATGGGCGGGCTCGCCGCCATGCGAGGCGCAGGCCAGCGCGATCTCGGCATCATTGAAGCCGAATCGCTCGGCAGCACCGCTTTCGATCACCGCCAAGCATTGCATCGCCTTGATTGCCGAGCGCGGGTAGATCGGCCGCTCGATATCGCCGCCCGCACGGACCATCCCGCCGCCCGGCCCGATAATGGCAAAGGCACCCTCATGACGGCTCTCGACAAAGCCGCCGCGGATGACCTCGGCGATCGGGACGCTGGCGCTCACAACTGATTCTCCGAGCGGGCATGCGACGCCGGAGGGCGGGCGAGAAACCACAGGAACGCCAGCGCCTGCGCGGTGAAGCAGATGGCGAGGGCGGCGCGATAGCCTTGCGGATCGTAGCTCCCCGCCTTGATCGACGGCCAGAGATCGAGGACACCGCCGAAGCCATATTGGGTGGCGAAGGCCACCCCGAAGGACAGGAGATTGAGCGCCGCATTGCTGCGACCGGCGGCGTGGGCACCGCCGAAATAGCTGGCGAGCCAGGGATAGAGCAAGATCGCCGATTGGCCAAACATGCCGAAAGCGAAGGCGAGAACGAGCGGGCTCCGGGTCACGCCTGCCATCAGCAATGCCTCTATCACCAGGAACACTAGGACGAAGACCGGGCTCACCCACAGCACGCTGATGCCACGGGTGGCGAGTCGGTCGGCGACGGCGCCCGAGATCAGCGTGCCGACGAGAAAGCCCAGCGCCATGGCGGCGAGCCCCTGGGCGACGCCTGCCCGGTCGAGCCCGGCAACATCGGCGAGCCACGGGCCGGCCCACAGCGTCTGAATGCCGATATGGCAGCCGCAGGTCGCAGCGACCAGAGGTGCAATGCGCCAGAACACCGGATCGGCGAAAACGATGCCGAGGCCGCGCACCTGCCTTCGCCAGCTCGGCGCGGGGCCGTCGCGGCGCGGCTGCTCCGGCACCAGCAGGAAGATGAGGAGCGCCGACAGGAGGGACAAACCGGCAAGCCCGGCGAACAGAGCCCGCCAGCCCCAATGGGAGACGGCGAACTCGGCCGGCACCGTGGCGGTGATGAGGCCCAATCCGCCGACCGCCATGATCAGCGCATTGGCGAGCGGTCGGCGCGGCTCGCTGACCCACAGGCTCACCGCCTTGAAGCCGGACATCAGACCGCCGGCCGAGCCGATGCCGATGCCGGCGCGGGCAATGGCAAGCATGGTGAAATTGCCGGCCAACCCGAAGGTGAGCGCCGACACGCCGGTGAGACCGATCAGCGCCGACTGCACGCGGCGCGGCCCATAGCGGTCGAGCAGGATTCCGAGCGGTAGCTGAAAGGCGGCAAAGGCGACGAGATAGGCGGCCGTGAGAAAGCCGAGGCCGGCCGCATCGAGACCGAGATCGCGCACGAGGTCGGGGGCCGCGACGGCATTCACCGCGCGATAGAGATAGGACAGGAAATAACCGAATCCGAATGGGACGAGGACCGTCAGGAGGAAGGTGCCGACGCCGGGATAAGCCGGGGAAACGTCATCGCGCATCGGGGTTGGCGGTCAGTCCTTGGCCCGCTCGACATAGGAGCCGTCCTCGGTCATCACCACGATGCGGGTGCCCGAGACGATATGCGGTGGCACCGAGGTCCGGACGCCGTTGGACAGGAGCGCCGGCTTGAAGGAGGAGGCGGCGGTCTGGCCCTTCACCACCGGCTCGGTCTCCACCACCTCGAGCGTCACCCGGGCCGGCAGCTCGATGGCGATCGGGATACCATTGTGCAGGCTCAGCATGCATTCCATGTTTTCCTGCATATAGACCGACTGGTCGCCGAGAATGTCGCGCGGTACGGTGACCTGCTCGTAGTTGTTGGGATTCATGAAGACGTAACCGTCACCATCCTCGTACAGGAAGGTGTAGGGCACGGTCTCGACAAAGGCCCGCTCGCACTGGTCGGTGGTCTTGTAGCGCACCGACACCTTGATCCCGTCGGAGATCCGCCGCATATCGATCTGAGTGGTCGGGGTGCCCTTGCCAGGGTGAAAATTCTCTGCCGAGAGCACGATATAGAGCTTCCCGTCCTCATCTTCCAATACGTTGCCCTTGCGCACCTGGCTGGCGATGACCTTGACCACGGACCGTCTCTTTCTTCTATTCCCGACCAGGGAGGTCATATTGGGGCAACAGGCATTAGGCAATAGCCGGTTTCATCACGGCCGGGCATCACAGGCATGACAACCCCCTGGTACCATCCGGACCGCCATTTCGACCGAAGGCCGCTGCTGATCCGGCGGGGATCGATCGCCCGGGCGGTGCATGATTATTTCCAGCAGGACGGCTTCACCGAGGTCGAATGCGGGGCGCTGCAGGTCACGCCGGGACTCGAAACGCATCTCCATGGCGTCAAGGCCGAGCTCCACGGGCCCGACGGCACGGCGCAGCATCTCTATCTCCACACCTCGCCGGAATTCGCCTGCAAGAAGCTGCTCGCGGCCGGGGAAAGGCTGATCTATGTGTTCGCCCGGGTGTATCGCAGCCGCGAGCGCGGGCCGTTGCATGCACCCGAATTCACCATGCTCGAATGGTACCGAGCGGAGGCCCCCTATGAGGCGGTGATGGCCGATGCGGTGGCGCTGGCGCAACTGGCCGCGGAAGCGGCGGGAACCGGCCAGCTTTCCTATCGTGGCGCCGCCGCCGATCCCTGCCGCGAGCCCGAGCGGCTGACCGTGACGGAGGCCTTCGAGCGCCATGCCGGCATCAACCTCATGGCGACGCTCGACAGGCAAGGGAATGGCAGGCGCGACGTGCTGGCAACCCAGGCCGCGGCAATCGGGTTGCAGGCGGCGGCCGACGACACCTGGTCCGATCTCTTCTCCAAGATCCTGGTCGCGCGGGTCGAGCCGCGGCTCGGGATCGGGCGCCTGACGCTCATCACCGACTATCCGGCAGCGGAGGCAGCCCTGGCCCGCCGCTGCCCCAGCGACCGGCGGCTGGCGGAGCGTTTCGAGCTCTATGCCGCCGGCGTCGAGCTTGCCAATGGCTTTGGCGAGCTGACCGATCCGGTCGAGCAACGCCAGCGCTTCGAGGCCGAAATGGCAGAAAAACAACGGATCCATGGCGAGCGCTATCCGCTGGACGAGGAGCTGCTGGCGGCACTGCAACTGATGCCTCCGGCGAGCGGCGTCGCGCTCGGCTTCGACCGGCTGGTCATGCTGGCGACAGGGGCGCGACGGATCGACGAGGTGATGTGGACGCCGCCCCCTTAAGCGAATAGTTGGTAGCGAATAGCGAATAGCTTAGACTCGCATCAACTATTCGCTATTCGCAACTCGCTAACCCCCGATGGCCACCCTCCTCCTCACCCACCCCGTCTTCACCCTTCATGCGCCGCCGCCCGGCCATCCCGAGCGGCCGGACCGGATGCGAGCGATCGACAAGGTCCTCACCCATCCGCTGTTCGCCGATCTCGTGCGACGCGAGGCCGAGCGCGCCGCGGTGGACGATATCCTGCTCGTCCATCCGGAATCCTATGTGAGGAAGATCGAAGCGAGCGCGCCGGAGCCCGGCGACGTGGTATCGCTCGACCCCGACACCTGGATGAACGAGGCGAGCCTCGAAGCGGCTTACCGGGCGGTCGGCGGCGGCATTGCGGCGGTCGATGCGGTGATGAGCGGCGAGGTTGCCAATGCATTCTGCGCGCTCAGGCCACCCGGGCACCATGCCGAGACCAGCCGGGCCATGGGCTTCTGCCTGTTCTCGTCGGCCGCCATCGCTGCCCATCATGCCAAGGCGCGGCATGGCCTCGAACGGGTTGCGGTGGTGGATTTCGACGTTCATCACGGCAATGGCACACAGGAGATCTTCTGGTCGAAGCGCGACCTGTTCTACGGCTCGACGCATCAGATGCCGCTGTTTCCCGGCACCGGCGCTTTGCGCGAGACCGGAGTCGGGAACATCTGGAACGCGCCGCTCAAGGCGGGCGACGGCACGGCCCGGTTCCGCGAGGCGCTGGAGACGCGGATCTTCCCGGCGCTCATCGCCCATCGGCCGGAGCTCATTGTGATCTCGGCCGGGTTCGATGCCCATCGCAACGATCCGCTTGGCGGGCTCGAGCTGACGGAGGCGGATTTCGCCTGGGTGACGCTCAAGCTCATGGACATTGCCGACCGGGTGGCCGGCGGACGGGTGGTGTCGATGCTCGAAGGCGGCTATGACCTCACCGGCCTGTCACGTTCGGTGGCAGCCCATGTTCAGGCACTGTTGCGCGGCACCGGCGAGGGCAGCGGCGTCGCGGCGGAGGGTCGTGACGATGGTCAATGAGACACCGGTCGATGATCTCGATTTCGAGACGGCGCTGCGCGAGCTCGAGGAAATCGTCAACCGGCTGGAATCGGGACGGGTCGACCTCAAGGCCTCGATCGCCATATATGAGCGCGGCGAGGCGCTGAAGATCCATTGCGAGACGCTGCTGCGCGATGCCGAGGCGCGGATCGAGCGGATCACCCTGTCGCGCGAAGGACGGCCCACCGGCACGGAGCCGCTGGATGGAAAATGACCCGGCTCGATCTCCTGCTGGTCGCCCGCGGGCTCTATGCCACCCGGGCGCGGGCGCGTGACGCCATCCGGCGCGGCACCGTCCGGGTCGACGGGCGAATCGCCGAGAAGCCGGGCATGCTGGTGGCGAGCGGTGCGGCAATCGCGGTCGACGATCCGGCACAAGAATTCGTATCGCGCGGGGCGCTGAAGCTCACCCATGCGCTCGATCATTTCGACCTGTCGCCGCAAGGTGCCGACTGCCTCGATATCGGGGCGTCGACCGGCGGCTTCACCGAAGTGCTGCTGCGGCGCGGGGCGCGATCGGTCAGCGCCATCGATGTCGGCCATGGGCAGCTCGCAACGGTGCTGGCGGAGGACCCGCGCGTCAGGGCGCTGTCGGGCGTCAATGCCCGCGACTTGACGGCAGGTCATCTGGCGATCCCGCCCGATTTCATCGTCGCCGATGTCAGCTTCATCTCGCTGAGATTGGTGCTGCCGCCGGCGCTCAAGCTGGCGCAGCCGCGATGCACTCTCGTGGTTCTGGTCAAACCGCAATTCGAGCTCGGGCCGGCAGCGCTGTCGAAGGGCGGGATCGTACGTGATCCGGCGGCCCAGCAGGAGGCGGTGGCCGCGGTTCGGGCGGTGACGGAGGGCCATGACTTCGGCACGATCGGGGTCGTGCCCTCGCCGATCAGCGGCGGCGACGGCAATCGGGAGTTTCTGTTGGCCGCGCGGCGGCAGGCAGCGGGATTAGGCAGATAGGCATTAGGCAGATAGGCAGTGGACGGCGCACTTCCCTACTGCCTACTGCCTAACGCCTACTGCCCCTTGCCTCCCTGCATGCGCTCGATTACCTCAAACCCATGCTCAGTCCGCTCGAACGTGCAACCTATGCGGCGCGGCAGGCGAGCCGCGTGGCGTGGTTCATGGGCCACTATTTCGCCACCGCCCGGTTCCGCAGCGCCAAGCCGGACAGCGATGTCAGGCGCCTCAAGCCGCGGGCGCCGGGACCTGGCCTCGAGCGCATCCTCGCCGATATTGCGGCGCTGTTCGAGCGCGACCTCGACAATGTCGAGCGCGGCCTCTACCCCCTGCCCCGCGACCACGATGGAAGCTTGCGCGAAAGGCTGTCGACCAGCCGGCTGTTCTTCGCGGATGTGCCGCTGTCGGCGGCGCGGCGGGCCGAGCGGCGCGGCAGCGAGGTGAGAGACGAGGTGCCGCGGGGATCGCTTCCTGCCTATTTCGTGCAGAACTTCCATTACCAGACCGGCGGCTATCTCACCCGCGACTCGGCGCGGCTCTACGATACGCAGGTCGAGGTGCTGTTCTCGGGCACCGCCAATGCGATGCGCCGACAGTGCCTGCCGCCAATCGCCGCCTGGCTAAAGGGGCGCGACCAGCGCCAGGTGCGGCTGCTCGACAGTGCCTGCGGCACCGGCCGGCTCCTGCGCTTCATCAAGCAAGCCTTTCCGCGGATCGGTGCATCGGGCCTCGACCTCTCGACCGCCTATCTCGAAGAAGCGCGGCAGCATCTCAAGCCCTATCGCGACGTGACGCTCGTCACCGGCAATGCCGAGCACCTGCCCTATCCCGATCGATCCTTCGACCTCGTAACCTGCGTCTATCTGTTCCATGAGGTGCCGCCGAAGGTGCGGCGGATCATCGCCGGCGAGCTCGCGCGGGTGCTCAAGCCGGGTGGGCGTCTCGTTTTCATGGACTCGCTGCAGCGCGGCGACAGGGCGGATTTCGACGGCATGCTTGAAGCCTTTCCGCTCAATTTCCACGAACCCTATTATGCGAGCTATCTGAAAGAGGATCTGCCGGCACTGTTCGAAAGTTCCGGACTTGCCACCGCGCATGCCGAGCCGGTGTTCCTGTCGAAGATGATGGTTCTCGACGCTCAGCCGAGCTGAGCACGGTGCCGCAGAAAATGATCGGCGAGCACCAGCGCCATCATCGCCTCGCCCACCGGCACGGCGCGGATGCCGACGCAGGGATCGTGGCGCCCCTTGGTGCTGATCTCGGTTTCCTCCCGGCCGACGGTGATGGTCCGGCGGGGAGTGAGGATCGACGAGGTCGGCTTGACGGCGAACCTGACGACGATGTCCTGGCCGGAGGAGATCCCGCCGAGGATGCCGCCGGCATTGTTGGACAGGAACACCGGCTTACCGTTGTCGATGCGGATCTCGTCGGCGTTCTCCTCGCCGGTAAGCGCGGCGGCGGCAAAGCCGGCACCGATCTCGACGCCCTTCACCGCATTGATGCTCATCATCGCGCCCGCCAGGTCCTGGTCGAGCTTGCCATAGATCGGGGCTCCCCAGCCGGCCGGCACGCCGCTCGCCACGATCTCGATCACAGCGCCGGTCGAGGAGCCTGAGCGGCGCATCGCGTCGAGATGGCTGCTCCACAGCTCGACAATGGCGGGGTCGGGGGAGAAGAACGGGTTGCGCGCCACCTCCTCCCAGTCCCAATTGTCGCGCGAAACGCGGTGCGGCCCGATCTGGATCAGGGCGCCGCGGATGGTGACGCCAGGGATGACCTTGCGGGCGATGGCGCCGGCCGCCACCCGCGATGCGGTCTCGCGGGCCGAAGAGCGGCCGCCGCCGCGATAGTCGCGCAGGCCGTATTTCTCCTGATAGGTGAAATCGGCATGGCCGGGGCGGAATTTGTCACGAATGTCGGTGTAGTCCTTGGAGCGCTGATCGGTGTTGTCGATCAGGAGCGCGATCGGCGTGCCGGTGGTGACCGGGCCGGCGAGGCGCTCATCGACAAAGGTGCCGGACAGGATGCGGACCAGGTCCTCTTCGCGGCGCTGGGTGGTGAAGCGCGATTGACCGGGCCGGCGGCGGTCTAGCCAGGGCTGGATATCGGCCTCGGTCAGCGGGATGCCGGGCGGGCAGCCATCGACCACGCAGCCGATGGCGGGCCCATGGCTCTCGCCGAAGGTGGTGACCCGGAAGAGATGGCCGAAGCTGTTGTGCGACATCAGACAGGCTCGATCCGGTCAGTCGCCGTTGCCGGCAACCGCTCCGATATCCGGGGCGCGCGGATTCTTCATTCCAACGATGTGATAGCCGGCGTCGACATGGACAATCTCGCCGGTCACGGCTCGCCCGAGGTCCGACAACAGAAAGAACGCGGCATCGCCCACTTCCTCGATGGTCACGACCCGCCGCAGCGGCGAGTTGTATTCGTTCCACCGCAGAATATAGCGGAAGTCACCGACGCCGGCAGCGGCCAGCGTCTTGATCGGGCCGGCCGATATGGCGTTGACCCGGATGTTCTGCTCGCCGAGATCGGCCGCCAGATAGCGGACCGAGGCCTCGAGCGCCGCCTTGGCAACCCCCATGACGTTGTAATGCGGCATCCATTTCTCGGCGCCGTAATAGGTCAAGGTGAGGATCGATCCGCCGGCGCTCATCAGGCGCTCGGCGCGCTGCGCCACGGCGGTCAGGCTGTAACAAGAAATATACAGTGTCTTCGTGAAGTTACTGCCGGTTGTATCGATGTAGCGCCCGGTCAGCTGGTCCTTGTCTGAGAAAGCAATGGCGTGAACCAGGAAATCGAGGCCGCCCCAGCGCTCCATGAGAATCTCGAAGGTTCGGTCGATGGACACGTCGTCGCTGACGTCGCAGGGAATGACGATGTCGGAGCCAGCTTCGGCGGCCAGCGGCTCGACCCGTTTGCGCAATGCATCGCCTTGATAAGTAAAGGCAAGCTCGGCGCCCTGTTGGCGGCACGATTGGGCGATGCCCCAGGCGATGGACCGCGCATTGGCCACCCCCATGATGAGCCCTCGCTTGCCCGCCATAATTGGACGGCGTTCGATCATGATAGGGCCAAGCCTTGTCATACGAGAGGCGCCAATTTACACAAATGCCCCGGGTGGTCCAGCCTCAAACGGTCGGGCCTTGAAGAACGGCGCGGGTCGGCAGTAAAGCTCTTGCATGACCATCGAAGCCGCGAGCAAACAAGCAGACTTTACCGCGACCAGCGAGCCTTTCGCCCTTTTCGCCGAATGGCTGGCAGATGCCGAGAAAAGCGAGCCGAACGACCCCACAGCGATGGCGCTCTCCACCGTCGATTCGGCGGGGCTGCCCAATGTACGGATGGTTCTGCTCAAGGGCTTCGACGAAAGGGGCTTCGTGTTCTACACCAATATCGAGAGCGCCAAAGGGGTGGAGCTTACCGGCTCGGGCAAGGCCGCCCTGTGCTTCCACTGGAAGTCGCTCAGGCGGCAGGTGCGGGTGCGGGGGCCGGTCGAGCCGGTGACCGACGGCGAATCCGATGCCTATTTCCAGTCGCGTCCGCGCGACAGCCGGATCGGCGCCTGGGCCTCCAAGCAGTCGCGGCCGCTCGAAAGCCGATTCGCCCTCGAGAAGGCGGTGGCGACCTATGCGGCGCGCTATGCCATCGGGGAGATCCCGCGGCCACCCTTCTGGTCGGGTTTCCGGGTCAAGCCGCTGTCGATCGAGTTCTGGCAGGACCGGCCGTTCCGCCTGCATGACCGGGTGAAGTTCGAGCGCCCCGACCTCAATGCCCGATGGGCGCAAACCCGGCTTTACCCATGAAATCCTCCGAGCAGCCCGATCGCAAGACGCTCATCCTGACCGGCGCCTCGCGCGGCATTGGCCATGCCACGGTGAAACGCTTCTCATCGGCGGGGTGGCGGGTCATCACCTGCTCGCGGCACCCGTTCCCGGAGAACTGCCCCTGGGAGGCGGGGCCGGAGGACCACATCCAGGTCGACCTGGCCGATCCGGCGGGGCTCGCGGCGGCGGTGCAGGAGATGCGCGAGCGGCTCAAGGATCAGGACAGCCGGCTCGACGCCCTCGTCAACAATGCGGCAGTGTCGCCCAAGGGCCCAGGCGGAGCGCGGCTCGACTCGATCGCAACGACGATCGACGACTGGAAGCTGGTGTTCCAGATCAATTTCTTCGCCCCGATCGCGCTGGCAAGGGGGCTGCTCGGCGAGCTCGCCAAGGCGCAAGGATCGGTGGTGAACGTCACGTCGATCGCAGGCTCGCGGGTGCACCCCTTCGCCGGTGCCGCCTACTCCACCTCGAAGGCGGCGCTGGCGGCCCTCACCCGCGAGATGGCCCAGGATTTCGGACGGCTTGGCATCAGGGTCAACGCCATCTCGCCGGGGGAGATCGAGACGTCGATCCTGTCGCCGGGGACGGAAAAGATCATCCCGCAGATCCCGCTGCTCCGGCTCGGCAAGCCGGAAGAGGTGGCGAAGGCCATCTATTTCCTGTGCACCGATGCCTCGAGCTATGTCAGCGGTGCGGAGCTCCATATCAATGGCGGTCAGCATGTCTGAGGCGAAGCTCGCCCCCGAGACGCTGGCAGCTCATGCCGTTTTCGGGGCCGATCCGACAACCGGCGCGGTCGCGCCGCCGCTCCATCCGGCGGTCACCTATGCGCGGGACAGCGACTATCGCCTGCGCGATCCCGCCCAGAACTACGGGCGCAACGGCTCCCCGACGGTGGTGCTGGCGGAGCGGGTCATCACCGCGCTCGAAGAGGCGGCCGCCACCCGGCTGTTCTCATCCGGCATGGCGGCGATCGCCACGCTGTTCGAGACGGTGCCGCATGGCAGCCATGTGGCGGCACCCCAGGTCATGTATTACGGAACCCGTCACTTGTTGCAGCAGCTCGAGGGCAAAGGACGGATCGGCCTCACCCTGTTCGACCCCGAGGAGCCGGAGGGGTTGCGGCGCGCGGTGGTGAAGGGGCGCACCGACATTCTCTGGATCGAGACGCCGATCAACCCGACGCTCGGCATCATCGACATCGCTCAAGCCGCGGAGATCGCCCATCAGGCGGGTGCCGTGCTGGCGGTCGACTCGACGGCGGCGAGCCCGGTGCTCACCCGGCCGCTGGCGCTCGGTGCGGATGTCGTCTTCCATTCGGCAACCAAATATCTCAACGGCCATAGCGACGTGCTGGCGGGGGTGCTGGCGACGCGGGAGGAGAGCGAGCGGTGGCAGGCCATCGCGGCCCACCGCACTGCCGTCGGCAATGTGCTCGGCGCAATGGAAGCCTGGATGCTGACGCGGGGCATGCGGACGCTGCATCTCAGGGTGCGGAGGTCCTGCGACAACGCCATGGCCGTCGCCCAGCACCTGGCCGGTCATCCGCAGGTCGAGCGGGTGCTCTATCCAGGCTTGCCGGACCATCCCGGCCACGCGATTGCGCGCCGCCAGATGAGCGCATTCGGCGGCATGCTGTCGATGCTGGTCAGGGGCGATCTCGAACGCGCCAACCGGGTGGTTCGCCGGTTGAAGGTGTTCCTGCCGGCCACATCCCTGGGCGGTGTCGAAAGCCTTGCCGAGCACCGCCGGATCATCGAGGGGCCCGACAGCCCGGTGCCGGAAAATCTCGTGCGCCTGTCGATCGGAATCGAGGCAGTCGAGGATCTGATCGACGACCTCGACCAGGCACTCGCCGGCTGATCCCCTCGTCATTGCCGGTCTCGCTCCCCATATTCGAGGCCGGGAGCAAGACCATGCTTGATGACACAAACAATCTGCCCGCCGACGATGCGGTGCTGCTTGATTCCTATTCGCTGGCGGTGACCTCGGCGGTGGACCGGGTGACGCCGTCGGTCGTTCATATCGCGGTCAGCGCCGGCAATGGGCGGCGCGGTGCCGGATCCGGCTTCATCGTGGCCGGCGACGGGTTGGTGCTGACCAACAGCCATGTGGTCTCGGGCGCGCGTCAGGTGTCGCTGACCCTGCATGACGGGCGCGAAGTGGCCGGCCATGTGCTGGGCGATGATCCCCATACCGATATCGCAGTGGTGCGGTCCAATTCCGGGCTCGATGCACCGGCGGTGCGGCTGGCCGATTCCAAATCGGTGCGGCCGGGCCTGCTGGCGATCGCCATCGGCAATCCGCTGGGCTTTCAGTCGAGCGTCACTGCGGGCGTGGTCAGCGCGGTCGGCCGGTCGCTCAGGGCGCAGACAGGCCGTCTCATCGACGACGTGATCCAGACCGATGCGGCGCTCAATCCTGGCAATTCCGGTGGGCCGCTGGTCAATTCGGCAGGCCAGGTGATGGGCGTCAACACCGCCATCATTCCGGGCGCCCAGGGGATCTGCTTCTCGGTTGCCAGCAACACGGCGCTGCAGGTGCTGCTGCAAGTGCTGCAGCACGGCCGGGTGCGGCGGGCGGCGCTCGGGATCGAGGGTCAGGTCACCGTTATTCCCCGCCATGTGGCCCGCCATGCCGAGGTCCCGCAGCCGACCGGCGTCAGGATCATGCGAACCTTGAACGACAGCCCGGCGGAAGCGGCGGGCCTGCAGGCCGGCGACCTCGTCATCGCGCTCGACGGCGTGCCGATGCTCGGCATCGACGACCTGCTCAGGGTGCTCGATCACGAGCGGATCGGGCGCAGCGTCCCGGTCGTCGCGCTGCGGCGCGGCGAGCGGCTGGAGACAGTGGTGGTGCCGGTCGAGCGGCGATAACCTAGAGCATCATGCTCTAGGCGTTGCGCAAGCCTTCCTTGGTCACCCAGGCCTCGGTGTCGGCGAGCGCCCGCTCGTACATTTCGAACATCTCGTCGATCTCGCCTTCGTTGATGATAAGCGGCGGGCAGAGTGCCACGGCATCGCCGAGCATGCGGCAGATCAGGCCATGCTTCTGGGCAAGCTGGACGAATTGGAAGCCGACCAGGTGCTTCGGGTCGAAGGGCCGGCGCGACTTTTTGTCGGCTACCAGCTCGGCAGCGCCGATCAGCCCGACGCCGCGCACCTCGCCGACCAGCGGGTGATCGGCAAGCTTGGCAAAGCCGGCCTGGAAGGCCGGCGCCACCTTGCGGACGTGATCGACGATGCGGTCGCGCTGATAGATCTCGATGGTCTTCAGCGCCACCGCCGCGGCGACGGGATGGGCGGTGTAGGTATAGCCGTGGCCGAAGGTGCCGATCTTCTTCGATTGCTCGAGCATCGCCTGATAGAGGTCCTCCTCGATGCTGATGGCACCGAGCGGGAAATAGGCCGAGGTGATGGCCTTGGCGAGCGACACCGAATCCGGGTTGAGCTTGAAGGTCTCGGTGCCGAACCAGTTGCCGGTGCGGCCGAAACCGCAGATCACCTCATCGGCGATGAAGCGGATGTCGTATCGGTCGAGCAGTTTCTCGATCCTGGCGAAATATCCATTGGGAGGCAGGATGACGCCGCCCGCTCCCATCACCGGCTCGGCGATGAAGGCGGCCACCGTGTCCGGCCCCTCACGCAGGATGATCTCCTCGAGATCGCGGGCCATGCGGTCGGAGAACTCATCCTCGCTCTCGCCCTCGGCGGCGAACCGGTAGTAATGCGGGCAGGAGGTGTGGAGGATGTTCTTGATCGGCAGGTCGAAGTCGGTGTGGACGGTGGGCAGGCCGGTCAGCGAGCCCGACGCCACGGTGACGCCGTGATAGCCCTTGATGCGCGAGATGATCTTCTTCTTCTCGGGGCGGCCACGGGCATTGTTGTAGTACCAGGTCAGCTTGACCTGCATGTCGTTGGCTTCCGATCCCGAGGAGCAGAACAGGATCTTCGAGGCCTCGCAGGGGACCAACTCCTTCAGCTTCTCGGACAGCTCGATGGCGAGGTCGTTCGACTTGTGGCCGAACAGATGGGTGTAGGGCAGCCGCTGCATCTGCTGGGCCGCGGCCTCGACCAGCTCGCGATTGCCATAACCGAGCGAGGTGCACCACAGGCCGGCCAGACCCTCGATATAGCGCTTGCCATCGCTGTCGAAGACATAGACGCCGCGGCCCTCCTCCAGCACCAGCGGCCCCATCTCGCGGTGGCGCTGAAGGTTGGTGTAGGGATGAATGACCGTTTCAATATCGCGGACCGCGAGGTTGGACAGCGGGGCCATGAAAAACTCCTCAATAAGCGTGCGGTCGTGGGATAGTCTGTCCGGCACGTAAGATCAACCGTGGGCGGCGAAAGACAGCCATGCAGCATGCCGATTTGATCCGGCTTCCGGCGTTGAGCGTCGTCGAACTGCTCGCCAAGGGCACGGTCTCGCCTTTGGATTGCATCGATGCGCTGGAGCAGCGCATCGCGGCAGTCGATACCAAGGTCAATGCCCTTCCCACCCTGTGCCTCGAACGGGCCCGCGATCGGGCCCGGGCATTGATGCAGCGGCCGGCGGAATCGCGCGGGCGACTTGCCGGCCTGCCGATCCCGATCAAGGACCTGACGGCGGTCGAAGGGGTGCGCACGACACATGGTTCGACGATCTTCGCAACCGATGTCCCGGCCCGCTCGGATGTGCTGGTCGAGCATCTCGAGCGGCAAGGCGCGATCGTCTATGCCAAGTCCAACACCCCGGAATTCGGCGCCGGCGCCAACACCTTCAACGAAGTCTTCGGCCGGACGCTCAATCCGTGGAACACCAGCCGGTCGGCCGCCGGCTCGTCGGGCGGTGCCGCCGTGGCGCTGGCAACCGGCATGGCGTGGCTGGCGCATGGCTCGGACATGGGCGGATCGCTGCGCAATCCGGCGAGCTTCTGCGGCGTCGTCGGGATGCGCCCTTCGCCCGGCCGGGTGGCGCGGTCGCGGACCTCGTCGCTCGACGGCATGCTGTCGGTCGACGGGCCGATGGCCCGCGATGTCGAGGATCTGGCGTTGCTGCTCGATGCGATGGCCGGCGCCGAGCGGTGCGATCCGGTGTCGCTGCCGTCGGACGGCATCAGCTTTCTGGCAGCAGCGCGGGGCGGGCCGCTCCCCCGACGGGTGGCGTTCAGCCGCGATCTCGGGGTGACGCCGGTCGAGCCCGACGTCGCCGCTGCCATCGAGACGGCGGCGGCCAAGCTTGCCGCGGCAGGGGTGATCGTCGAGGAGGCGCATCCCGATCTCAGCGAGGCGCATGATTGTTTCCAGGTGCTGAGGGCGCTCGCCTTCGCGACCGGTCTCAAGGATCTCCTCGGGACGCATGGCGATAGGCTCAAGCCGGAGATCGTGTGGAATGTCGAGAAGGGGCTGAAGCTGACGGTCGAGGAGATCATCAAGGCGGAGCAGCAGCGGGTCTCCATGTTCGACCGCACCATCGCGTTCTTCGAGCGCTACGATCTGCTGCTGGCGCCGGCGACGATCACCACGGCCTTTCCGGTCGAGCAGCGCTACCTCGCCGAATGCAACGGCTACCGGTTCGGCAATTATGTCGAATGGCTGGCCATTGCTTATGCGATCACCCTGGTGGCCTGTCCGGCCATCTCGATTCCGGCCGGCTTCTCGCATGAGCAGCTGCCGGTCGGGCTGCAGATCGTCGGTCCGCCGCAGAGCGAGGCGAGCGTGCTGCGCGGCGCCAAGCTCATGCAGGACGTGCTCGATCTCGGCCCGATCACGCCGATCGATCCGCGAGAACCGCGAGAGCCACGGCGATGAAAGGATTGATGCAGGACTGGCCGCTCTTGGTTCACACGATCCTCGACCACGCCGCCTGGCTCGGGCCACGCGAAGTGGTGACGCGAACGGTCGAAGGGCCGATCCACCGCTACGGCTATGGCGATCTCGATCGGCGGGCGCGGATGATCGCCGGCGCCTGCAGCAGGCATCTCGGCATCGGCTTCGGCGATGTCGTCGGCACGATGGCGTGGAACACCCATCGCCATGCCGAGATCTGGTACGGGCTGATGAGCCTGGGCGTCGTGGTCCACACGCTCAATCCGCGACTGTTCGCCGATCAGCTCGCCTATATCATCAACCATGCCGAGGATCAGTGGCTGTTCATCGATCTGACCTTCGTGCCGCTGCTGGAAAGCCTTAGCGACCGGCTGCCGCGGGTGAAAGGCTATATCGTCATGACCGACGAGAGCCATATGTCCAAGGCGTCGCGGCTTCCCAACCTGATCTGCTACGAGACGCTGATCACCGACGGCGACCCCACGCTCGAATGGCCGCGGCTCGACGAGCATACCGCCTGCGGCATCTGCTACACGTCGGGAACGACCGGCAATCCCAAGGGCGTTCTCTATTCGCATCGCTCGACCGTGCTGTGCGCGATGATGAACTGCGCCGGCGACGCGCTCGATCTGTCGAGCCGCGACACGGTCATGCCGGTCGTGCCGATGTACCATGCCAATGCTTGGTCGCTGATCTTCGCCGGCCCGATGGCCGGGGCGAAACTGGTCCTCCCCGGGCCCAAGCTCGACGGCGCCTCGCTCTTTGAGCTCATCGCCACCGAAGGGGTGACGTTCACGGCGGCGGTTCCGACCCTCTGGCTGTCGCTGCTCAATCATCTCGATGCCAATCCGCAGCTCACAATTCCCGATCTCAAGCGGGTGGTCATCGGCGGCTCGGCCTGTCCGGAGGCGATGATGCGCGCCTTCATCGAGCACCATGGCAGCGACGTGATCCATGCCTGGGGGATGACCGAGATGAGCCCGATCGGATCGATCAACACGCAGCGCGGCGGGCTCGACCATCTCGATCGCGATGCGCTATGGCAATTGAAGCTGAAACAGGGGCGGCCGCAATATGGCGTTGAGATGAAGATCACCGATGACGAGGGTCGCGAGCTGCCGCGCGACGGCAAGAAATTCGGCAGGCTCAAGGTGCGAGGCCTAGCGGTGGCGGCGGCCTATATGAAGGGCGAAGGCGCCTCATCCTTCGACGCCGACGGCTGGTTCGACACCGGCGATGTGTCGACGCTCGATGAGAACGGCTACATGCAGATCACCGATCGGGCGAAGGACGTGATCAAGTCGGGCGGCGAGTGGATCTCCTCGATCGAGCTCGAGAATGCTGCCATGGGTTGCCCGGGGGTGGCGGAGGCGGCGGCGATCGGACTGCCGCATCCGAAATGGGACGAGCGGCCGCTCTTGGTGATCGTGCGCAAGGGCGATGCGGCGGTGACGCGCGAAGAGGTGCTGGCGCATATTGCAGGGCGGATCGCCAAGTGGTGGATGCCGGACGATGTCGCTTTCGTCGATCAGATCCCCCATACGGCAACCGGAAAGATCTCGAAGCTCGAGCTGCGCGAGCAGTTCAAGGACTATCGCTTCCCGACAGCGTGATACTCGCTTTCGAGGCTGAGGTCGCCATCCGTCATCACCTTCCCCTGCTCCACCAGATGCTCGATATGAGCGAGCGTCGACAGCGCCGCCGCACCATGCAGCCGCGGATCGACAGCGGCATAGATCCTGGCGACGATTGCGGGGACCGACCGGTCGCCGCTCGATATGCGCTCCAGCACCGCGGCCTCGCGCATCTGGCGGTGGGCCAGGATGGCGCGCACAAGGGCCCGGGGTTCGGCGCGTCCCGGTCCGTGGCCCGGCCAGTAGACCCGATCGCTGCCATCGAGAAGGCGGCGCAGGGAAGCCATGTACTGTCCCATATGCCCGTCGGGCGGGGCGATCACGCTGGTCGCCCAGGACATGACATGGTCGCCGCTGAACAACGCGCGCTCGTCCTCGAGGCGGAACGCCATGTGGTTCGAGGTGTGCCCGGGGGTGAACAGCGCGGTGATGGCATAGTCGCGGCCGGTGACGGTGGCGCCATCGGCCAAGGCAATGTCGGGAACAAAGTCGAGATCGCCCGAAGCGTCGAGCAACGGTCCGCCGAAGCTTCGAACTCTCGTCACCTGCCCGCTGCCATGGGGTCCGAAGGCAAGCGTCGGGGCGCCTGTCGCCTCCTTGAGCCGCTTCGCCAGCGGCGAATGGTCACGATGGGTATGAGTGACGAAAATGTGGGAGACGGTCTCGCCGGTCAGCGCCGCCGTCAGAGCCGCCCAGTGCTCGTCATTGTCGGGCCCTGGATCGATGACAGCGACCTCACCATTGCCGATGATATAGCTGTTGGTGCCGGTGAAGGTGAACGGGCCTGGATTGTTGCAGACGAGCCGGCGGACCAGAGGGGAAATCCGTTCGACCCGACCGGGCACCGGAGCGAAATCGGTATCGAAGTCGATGGCGTCCATGATGCTTCCGCTTGCCTCTTTGACGTCTTGCCAGTATAGCGAGTATCCTGTCCATGGAGGGTGATACCATGAGAATTGGGGTTGGAGTGCTGGCCGACGCGGTATGGCTCGGCGAGGGCCACAGGCGTTGGGTCAAGAGCATCGTGCTGGTGGTGGTTGGCAGCCTGGTGGTGGGGCTGTGCGCCAAGCTCAAGGTCGATATCGGACCGGTGCCGCTGACCATGCAGACCCTGGCAGTGCTGACCATTGGCGCTGCTTACGGCTCGAGGCTCGGGGCAGCAACCATGCTGCTTTATCTGGCGGAGGGGGCGGCCGGCCTGCCGGTCTTCGCCGGGCCGCCGATCTTCGGCCTGACCCATATTCTCGGCCCAACCGGCGGCTATCTCATCAGCTATCCGATTGCGGCGGCGCTGGTCGGCTTCTTGGCCGAGCGTGGCTTCGACCGGAGCATTCCGCGGATGCTGGCGGCGACCCTGCTCGGGTCGGCAGTGATCCTTGTTATGGGCGTGCTGTGGCTGTCGACATTCCTCGGCATGGAGAAGGCTGTAGCGCTCGGGCTGATGCCGTTCATCATCGGCGACATCATCAAGGCGACGCTTGCGGCGCTGGCGTTTCCGCTCGCCTGGAGGCTCATCGGGCGCGGCAAGGGGGGTACCGGCCAGCCTATGTGGTGAGGCGCGTTGGTCGGAGTGAGTGGATTCGAACCACCGACCCCCTGCTCCCGAAGCAGGTGCGCTACCAGGCTGCGCTACACTCCGCCGAAGCGGCAGGATATAGCCTTGGCGTCGTTGCGCCGCAAGCGCCTCGCCGAGCGCCAATTGCCCGCCGCCTCGGCAGTCATTATGGTGCCCCGCTTCCCGATGCGATTGGGGCGTAGCCAAGTGGTAAGGCAGCGGATTTTGATTCCGCCATACCCAGGTTCGAATCCTGGCGCCCCAGCCAATCGCTTCGGCATAACGTCAATCCGACAGGCGCGCGGCTGACCGCGCCTCGGCGCGGCGCTCGATCAGGATGCGGGACACGACTGCCGTCACCACGATCGCGCCGCCAAGCACGGTCTCGCGGCGCGGCACCTCGCCGGCACCGATCCACCCCCAAAAGGCGCCGAGCGGCGCCTCGAGAGTGCCGATGAGAGCGGCCAAAGCGGAGGGGATCAGTGCCGAGCCGATGATGTAGAACATGAGGCCAAGGGTCATCGGGCCAAGGCCGAAGCCGGCGGCTACGACGAGATCTCGGGCGCTCAAGCCGAGCAGATCGTCAGCCAATGGCAAGGCGATGAGCGCACTGACCGCCGTGGACAAGCAGGCGACGGGAAGCATCTCGACGTCGCGGCTCTTGCGGATGGCCACCGTCATCAACGCCATTGCCAGGGTGGCGAGCGTGGCAAAGCCGTCGCCAAGCTGCGGCCCGCCGGTGCTCGGTCCCAGCATGACCCAGATGCCGAGCAGCACGAAGGTGCTGGCGAGCATGGTCACGCCGGATGGCCGCTCGCCCAGCCAAGCCCAAGCGGCGGCAGCGGTGAAGAACGGCAAGGCGGCGTAGATGGTCATCGCGTTGGCGATCGAGGTGTGCTGAAAGGCCGGCACGAAGAAGGTGATGGTGGCGACCGAGCAGGCGGTGATCACCACGCCCATGCGCCCCATCCGGCGGATGGTCGTGCCGGTTCGCGCGCCAAACCGCCAGAGCACGAAGGCGCCGATGAACAGGGTGCCGAACAGGCCGCGCCAGAACACGATCGTCCACATGTCATAGGGCAACAGGCGTACGAACAGCCCTCCGGACGACCAGGCGATGGTGGAGAGGAACACCAGCACGATCCCGGTCAGACGCTGGCGCGATGCGACCTCAGGGGCAAGCCGACGGCTGACGCGCTCGCTGCTCAGAATCGTTCTCCACCTCGGACCACCGGTGGAGATTTAAGATCAGCGGGGTGGCGGCCACAAGCGCTCGACATCCTGGTCGAAAGCGCCGCTCATGGGGTCGGATCCCAAATCCATGCGACAAAGCCCGATATCGGCGAGCAAGTGATCGTTGAGGGCCTGCAGCAGGCGGCGGTCGCGCGCTTCCTTGAGGGCCAGGCGGGCATGGGCGATCAGGTCGAGGCTGCGGCGAACCCACCCGAGGGAGGTATCAGTAATGGCAGGCTGCATGGCGGAAACTCCAATTTTCGGCTATGCCCGAATATGATCATCCCCTCCTGACAGCCTGCTGGCAGGAACCTGACACACTCCTGACACCGTGGTGGCAGGAGGGTTGGTTTAAGGTATCTCCCCAGGACTGTTCAGCCGCGGTCAAAGGGCATGCGTCGCGCCGACCGACTTTTCGAGATCATCCAGCTGCTGCGGCGGAAGGAACTGCTGCGGGCCCGTGAGCTTGGGGGCGCGCTCGAGGTTTCCGAGCGCACCATCTATCGCGACATCCAGGATCTCGTCGCCAGCGGCGTGCCGATCGCCGGCGAGGCCGGTGTCGGTTATGTGCTCAAAGCCGGCTTCGACCTGCCGCCCCTGATGTTCAAGGAGCAGGAGATCGAGGCGCTGGTGCTCGGGGCCCGGATCGTCGAATCCTGGGCCGATCCCGAGCTTTCGACGGCCGCTTCCGACGTGCTGGCAAAAATCCGGGCGGTGATCCCCGATCGCTTGCGGGCCTATATGGTGAACACCGCCCTTCTTGCCCCGCCGCACCATTACATGGAGGTGATTTCCTTCGATATTTCGCAGTTGCGACAAGCACTTCGCAAGCAGCTCAAGGTGCATTTCAAGTACAAGAACGCGACCGGCACCGGTTCCGAGAGAACCGTCTGGCCGCTCTCGCTCGCCTATTTCGGACCGGTCTGGCTGCTGGCCGGTTGGTGCGAGCTCAGGATCGATTTCCGGACTTTCCGGCTCGATCGGATCGATGAGTTCCGGGTCGAGGCGGATCGCTTTCGCCCCGAGCCGGGCCGCACCTTGAACGATTTCCTGAAGCGCGAGCACAGCTGGCTGGGACCCAACGCTTAGCGCCTGCGCTGAATACAAGGAACCGCAGCCCACCCTCATCGCTTACATAGAGTTTCCCATCTGAGGGAGGGGATCACCGTGAACGTTCAAGCTCGCGACCAGGCACGCGACATCGGTCATGTCTCGAGCCAGGATCTGCAACCTTTGCTTGCAGCTCTTCAGGCCTTAAAGCGCGGCGAGGCGATCCGCCTGCCCGATGCCGATCCCGGCATTACCGGCAAGATTGCCAGCGCCTTCAACGATGTGGTGGCTCTCAACACCCGCTGGGCCGAAGAGGTTTCACGGCTGTCGCGGGTGGTCGGCAAGGAGGGCAAGCTCAAGCAGCGGGCCAATCTGGGGGATGGCCAGGGGTTCTGGCGCACATCGGTCGAATCGATCAATTCGCTGATCGACGACCTGGTCCACCCGACAAGCGAAGTGGCGCGGGTGATCGGCGCGGTCGCGCAAGGCGACCTGACCAAGAGCATGGCGCTCGAGGTCGAGGGACGCGCACTCGAAGGCGAGTTCCTGCGCACCGCCAAGACGATCAACCGCATGGTCGATCAGCTGTCGACTTTCGCCGCCGAGGTGACCCGGGTCGCCCGCGAGGTCGGCACCGAAGGAAAGCTGGGCGGCCAGGCCAAGGTGAAAGGCGTTGCCGGCACCTGGAAGGACCTCACCGACTCGGTCAACTCGATGGCCGGCAACCTCACCGACCAGGTGCGCAACATCGCCGAGGTGACCACGGCGGTGGCCGAAGGCGACCTGTCCCGGAAGATCACGGTCGACGTCAAGGGCGAGTTCCTGACGCTCAAGGACACCATCAACACCATGGTGGATCAGCTCCGCTCCTTCGCCGCCGAGGTGACACGGGTGGCGCGCGAGGTCGGCACCGAGGGAAGCCTGGGCGGCCAGGCGCGGGTCGAAGGCGTGTCGGGCACCTGGAAGGACCTCACCGACTCGGTGAACTTCATGGCCGGGAATCTGACGAGCCAGGTGCGCAACATCGCCGATGTCACCAAGGCGGTGGCGGCGGGCGATCTGTCGAAGAAGATCACGGTCGACGTCAAGGGCGAGATCCTCGAGCTCAAGAACACCATCAACACCATGGTGGACCAGCTCCGCTCCTTCGCCTCGGAAGTGACGCGCGTGGCCCGCGAGGTGGGCACCGAGGGGCGGCTCGGCGGCCAGGCCGATGTGCAGGGCGTGTCCGGCACCTGGAAGGACCTGACCGAGAGCGTGAACTCCATGGCCGGCAATCTCACGGCCCAGGTGCGCAACATCGCCGAGGTCACGACGGCGGTCGCCGCCGGCAATCTGTCGAAGAAGATCACGGTCGATGTGAAGGGCGAGATCTCGGAGCTC
>Ga0075421_100001900_pt1 | contig 24679 bp, 16 predicted proteins | sample SoiMetdeltSBSDD5_FD_75292 | JGI IMG/M metagenome (GOLD analysis project Ga0075421, IMG submission 75292) | Bulk soil microbial communities from a Populus tree surrounding site in Tennessee, USA - Soil MetaG P. deltoides SBSDD5 | ecosystem: Environmental > Terrestrial > Soil > Tree plantation...
AAACCCTGAATAATCTGTGATGGTTATCAGGTTCTGAAGCGTTATAAATGCACGAAGCTTCTGGATCTTGTTTCCAATGATGTTTTCTCCGAATGTATAGCCCACGGTCAGATATTTCATGCGTAAAAAGCTGCCGTCTTCAATATACATTGTACTGTAATTTCTGTTACTGTTCAGATCTTTCATTGTTACTCTTGGCACTGAATTACTTTTCGAGTCCGGAGTCCAGCGGCCAAGTATATCGGGTCCATTATTGTAGCCCGAGCCCTGCAGAAATATTCCGCCGAGTCTTAGTCCGTTAAATATTTTATTGCCTTCGCTGCCTATCCAAAGCATGCTAAAATCGAAATTGCCGTAGTTAACCGCTGCGTTCAATGAATATGTGAATTGCGGAAAACTGTTTCCGGCGTTTATCCGGTCATTGGCACTTATCACTCCGTCACCATTTACATCCTGAAATTTTACATCACCCGCCACCGCCAACGGCTGGATAAGGTTGCCGTCTTTGTCTTTGTAACTGTCTACTTCACCCTGCGATTGAAATATGCCCAATGAATTCAGCACATAAAAATGTCCGATCGGCTCTCCTTCGGCAATGCGACCGACCGAAGTATTCTTGTAGTCGGAGGTAAATATTTCTTTGGCGCCCGAAACACCGAGTGTTTCAAGCTTGTTTTTAACATGCGCAATACTGGCTGTTAATTCGTAGCTCAATTTTTGACCGCCACCGCCTCTGTATGTTGCCGACACTTCATAACCTTTGTTGGAAACCTTACCTGCATTGCGGAACGGCGCCTCACCAACACCATAAGATGACACAAGTGGCACACGCACCAGAATATCCTTCGTTTTTTTATCGTAATAGTCGGCAGTCAGAAGTATCCTGTTGTTCATCAGCGCGAGATCCAAACCTACGTCCGTCTGCGTGGTAACTTCCCATTGTATGGTGGTATTAGCAATACGATTTTGCGCCACGGATGTGAAAGGCACACCGTTAAGTGTAGGCGAGCCAACACTGCTTACCGTTGTGTAAAACTGATAATTTGGTATTTTATCGTTTCCTAATTGTCCCCAGCTTGCCCTGATCTTAAGGTCGGAAATTTTATCTGTCATCGAAGAGAAAAAGTCTTCTTTTGAAATTCTCCAGCCGGCCGATACCGATGGGAATGTACCCCACCGCCTGTCGGGCGCAAACTTCGAAGATCCGTCGCGACGGATGTTCGCAGCAACAAGATATTTGTCGGCAAATTCATAGCTCACCCTGCCGAAGTAACCCTGCAATGTGTAATCATCGGCCCATCCGGAGGGATGATCAGGAAATGTACCGGCGTTATTGAAATATCGAAGCGCGGGTTCCTGGTTACTGAAATTTCTGGCTGTACCGGTTCGTGTAATTTCTGCGATACCAGATTCAGCTGAAGTACCGATAACACCCGCAACGTGATGGTCGCCGAAATTTTTGTCGAAGTTGATAGTGTTATTCCATATCCACGTGCTGCCTGTAAAATAATCTTCAGATAAGCTATTTTCATTCAGGCCTCTTCCGCCACCCTGCGCAATAGCTGTAAAGCTTTTGTTTTTCGAAAAGTTCCAGTTGTAAGCGATATCACTCTTAAGAGTGAACATGCCAAGTATTTTATATTCCACGTAAGCATTTCCACCAATTCCCGTGTTCCGGCCTATGTTATCGCGGCTGTTGATTGATGCAACAGGATTTGGAAAATCGCCAGACGGAGTACCGTATATCTGGTTGGCTTCGTCCACCCAAACCGGAATATTCCGGAAATTAAATAATGCAGAGCTTAAAACACCATCGTATGCAGCTCGTGTGTTGGTTGCTTTCTGACGGGAATTGACTATATAAATATTTTCACCTAGCGTGAGATTTTTAGCTATTTCATGCTGACTATTAAATCTAACGTTATAGCGTTTGAAATTGCTGTTCAATACTATACCATCATTATTGAGATAGCCAAAGCTCAACGAGTAGTTTGATTTGCTCGATCCACCCCGAACTGCGAGATCCTGGCTTGATATATATGCCGTGCGAAGTATTTCCTTGAACCAATCGGTTCTTGTTACTGCATTATCCGGATCATTGTAATAGTCCCATATAGGATCGCTGGTGGGTACGCCATCGTTTGTGAGCGCTTCTTTATGGATTGTATTTCTGTCTTCAGCAGAAAGAGCAGTTGGCATTCGCCATGGTTGCTGTAATCCCTGGCTCGTGTTGAAAGAAATATTCGTTTTCTGATCCCTCTTGCCTTTTTTGGTGGTGACGATCACCACGCCATTAGCGCCGCGTGAACCATAGATAGCCGCAGAAGCAGCATCCTTTAAAATTGAAATGTTTTCGATATCCGCGGGGTTGAGCATTGATATTGATGATATAACACCGTCAACAACATATAAAGGACTATTGTCGTTGATAGATCCGGTGCCGCGTATTCTTATTTCAACTCCTGCACCAGGCTCGCCGGAATTCTGAATAACTGTAACGCCCGATGCGCGCCCCTGTAACGCGTGCGAGAGCGACTGGTTCACTCCCTGGTTCACCTTATCCGCTGATACGGTTGAAACAGCTCCTGTAAGATCAGTTTTCTTTTGTGTGCCGAAACCCACCACCACTACGTCTTCAATCGCGGTATCATCTTTTCTGCTCAATACAATAGTAAGTTGGCCGGATTCAGGAACCCTTACCTCCTTTGTTTCAAACCCGATTGATGATATCACCAGCACCTGCTGATCCTTCGTTAGTTCCAGTTTGAAGTTTCCATTTTCATCTGTGCTCGTGCCGATCTTACTTCCTTTAACGAGTACTGAAGCCCCGGCTACGGGCTCACCTTTTTCGTTGGTAATTTTACCGCTGATATCAACTAATATCACATCCGCCACCTTTGCCGGTTCGCTGTGCTTTCTTCTCACAACGATAGTATTACCATCGATAACATATTCGAGGTCGCGCGATGTAACTGTTTTATCAAGTGCTTCCCGGAGCGGCACGTTTTTCAGTGTAACGCTTACCTGGTTCTTTGATTCAAGTATCTCATCGCTGTAGATGAATTTATAAGCCGTTTGCCGCTGGATTTCCTTGAACACCTTTGTTAAGGGCACATCCCTGAGCGACAAGCTGATTGTTTGAGCGAACACCCCTCCGCTCACTTTCATACAAACAGCTGTAAGAAAAAAGAATGTGAATTTAAAAACGCTGACTGCCCAGAAAATTCTTTTTCGCCTGGCAGCAAATGGCATGCGAGGAAACATCATAGCTTGTTAGTTTTGTTTTGTTATGGCAACGATCATGTGTGCGGCCTATCGCAATACCGTGATCTTTTTACCTTCTATTTTGAAATGCACTTCGTTGGTCAATTCAAGTTTTCTCAGTAGTTCCGAAACTTTCACATTTCTGCTCACCTGTCCGGTGAAATGAAGCTTAACATCCCCTTCATACTTCACATCCGCATCGTACCATCTTTCCACCTGGTGCATAATGCTTTTAATATCGGAACCGTTGAATAGAAAATATCCATTTTTCCAGGCGACAGCTTCTTCAACGTCGGCGTCTTTTATTACCCTTATCGAACCCAAAGCACCAACCATTGCTGCCTGTCCTGGTGAAAGAATGCGTGACGACTTATCATGTTCAACCCTTACAGAGCCTTGCAACAGCGTTGTATTGATACTTGGCTCATTGTCGTATGCCATCACGTTAAAATGAGTTCCCAGAACATTTATATAAGTGCCTTTCGCTTTTACCCTGAATGGTTTTGCTGGATTGTGGGCCACTTCAAAATATACTTCGCCCGTCATTTCCACTTCCCTGATGTTGTCATTGAATTGCACAGGAAAGCGAACTGATGAAGATGCGTTAAGCCAAACCTTAGTTCCATCTGACAAGGCTATATTATACTGGCCACCTCTTGGAGTGGAGATTGTATTATAAACCATTGCCGGGTTATTTTGCACAGCTCCAGGCTGATATTCAACCTGACCATCGCCAACCTTAATAATCTTAATACCTCCGTCTATACCGAGCGATTGGTTTGAAGTGCTGTCCAGATTAATTGTGGCACCATTGCCAAGCGTAAGTATTGCCCTGTCGCTTCCCGGGAGTATGTCGGTTGCCGGCTTATGCGTTACAGAACTATATTTTTCCTTTGCCTTGCCGGTGAAAAGCGTCCGGTAAGCTATTATAGACACGAAAAGTAAAAGAACGGCCGCTGCGGCTCTCATTACTAACAGCATCGCAGGCGAAACGACACGGCGATCCTTTTTCCGCATGTTGTCCAGGCGCTGCTTCATGCGCGAACCTAAATGCTGTTCGCTTTCGTCTGAAACAAATTCCACCTGAGAAGAATAAAGCGAATGATACCAATCGTCTAATCGTTTCTTTTCTTCGGTGGTTATTTTACCCTCAAAAAACTTTTGAATCAGGTCTTGTATGTAATCTGGTATATGTTTCACTACTTAAGAAGTGTATTGAAACATGTGCTGCACCCATTGAAGTAAAAAAAAATTTGCTTGTTTTTAAAACAGCACCTGCAGCATTTTTTTCATCGCGAAACGCAAATGATGAAAAGCTTTATTGATTTGGTTCTCAACTGTTTTTATTGAAATTTTCATTTGCAGGGCTATTTCGCTGTTCGTCATACCTTTTTCCCTATATCTGAAAATCAGGCGGCACCGTTCGGGGAGAGATTCAATTTCTTTGGAGGCAAATTCATATAGCTGTTTATACAGGAAGTCGTCTTCTATGTTGAGTTCTGGCTTCAGCTGTGCTGCATAATAACGTTCCCGGTGCGCTTTTTTTCTGATAGTTGCGAACACGAGATATTTTGTTGCGGAAGCAAGGTAATTCTGTAGCGAATCAATTTCGGTTTTGTTTCTGTTTGCCCAGAGGCTGGCAAAAACGTCGTGTAAAATATCTTCGGCCAATGGAGCGTCTCTCAGCCGGCTGAAGGCCATGGCAAAAACTACTTTCCAGTAGCGGTTATAAATTTCGGTAAAAGCTTTCTCGTCATCTGCTGGCAGGAGATGGAGCAATTCTTTATCGGAGTATATCTCATATGTTTTCAAGCCCTACTATTGATCAGGGAAGAAATGGGATCGTTAATGTTTGGCGTGCACCTTAGCTCCGGTAAAAGTATTCAATTCATGTTAAATAAATATTACGAAATTTTTTGTCTGCGCTTCGGTTTGATCCGTGCCAGGCAAAAAGTGTGAATATAGCAGTATTGTATATTAAGGCGAACGTGAGGAAGTTACGCTGATTGCTGAACCGGTATTATTGTTGGAGTAACGGTTTTCTTCGCTTCCTTCGCAGCCGCATTCCTGCGCTTCGCCCATATCATTGCCGGCGACTCAACGTAGCGGTACGACAACCACGCAAGAAGAAATGTTACTGCACCAACGCCAACCATATACCAAACGTTGCGGATGAATCCCAATTCAACAAGAATACTTAACAGCATTCCGTGATACAAATAAACTCCGTATGATAGGTCGCGGTCCTTTAAATATTTAGTTGCGATGCCGGGTGCAGAGTAAGCAAGAGAAATTGTGCAGAAAGCGAGAACGATCATTGCGATCATTTTGGTAATAATTGTAACAGGAAGGGCATAACTCAGGACCAGGAAGATTGCCATCCAAAGAAGCGCTTTGCCGCGGACCCATTTCCACTCAAATACTTTCAAACGTTGCAATATTATGCCCGCCAGAAAAATATACGCATGTGGCAATATTGAATAACGAACCAACTTGCCGATCCATGCCTGCGAACCACTTAAGTGGCTGGTGTACGTGTAAAGAAGCGAAGCGATAACACACGACGCTGCAAACAGGATATAAAAAAAGTTGTCTCTGTTATATTTCCGGTACAACCAATAGATTATTGGCAGGCACAAATAAAATTGCAGTTCAATAACTATCGTCCAGAGGCTTCCGTTGTAAGACCCGTAACCAAAATTGTCGAGAAAGCTGGGAGTGTAAATAAAACCAATGCCCTGGGCAGCGAGCCATGGAGCCGCTTCGGCATTAAAAAAACTTACGCCTCCTATCAATGCAAAAAGAATTACAGTGAGCAGCAGACACATCCAGAGACCAGGATAAATACGCGCGAGACGGTTGGTGAAATATGGCTTGAGTTGACTGTTGCGTTCAAATGACGCCGAGAGCAGGAATCCACTCATCACAAAAAACATCGGTACACGTTGAAATTGTTGAATTACTGCGTACCATCCAGGTACAGCAAGCTCAAGATGCCCAAGTGAATGGTTGACGAGGACAAGGACCGCCGTAACTATACGGATGAGGTCAAAATTATTACGTACAAAAGTAGGTGCCGGATTAGATGGCATAAAGTTCTGATGTTTAAGACTAGCGGAGTAAGATCAACGGGGGGTAGACAAGGCAATATATGAATAAAATTCAACTTGAGAGGCCGAACCGATTGCTATTCTCTGGAAGTGAGATATTTATTTTCTGTTTCTGCAGAAGTTGTGCGTAAACAGTTGTATTTCAACTGTCGGCCCGCCGGGGTGAATACCCGGAAAAAGATACAAATAAAGCTGAGGGTTGTATTAAATTGCCTGTACAGCAAAACGAAAAGAGCCTGCAAGCGATAAAAAGCATAACCGCGTTATTTATAGTAATATTTTCAGTCTGCTACGCTTTACGATCGCAGGGAATTGAAAATCGGATAACAGTCGATTCAAAAAATATTATCGGCACAATTGAGCCTATCTGGAACGGAATAGGCGGCAGCACAGGAATAGCGCTAACTCCACAGGGCCAGCGACTGCTGCGGCGGATACGCAGTTCTTCACCATATCCTTTTTATAAACGCATCTGGGGCATTACATCTACCGGAACGGCCGTTCCATTCACCGCAGAGGCCGACTGGGGTTCGACAAACGTTTACCAGGTCGATAAGCAAGGGAATTCATTTTACGACTTCACATTATTCGATCACATCCTGGATGTTATTCTGAAAGAGGATTTCATACCTATCATGCACCTCGGCCTGATGCCCGATTCGTTAAGTTCCGCGCCTGATTCAATACCGCATACTAAAGGTAACCTGGAAAAGTATCCTCCGAAAGATTACAATAAATGGCATGATCTGATCTATCATATCGTAAAACACTGTGTTGACCGGTACGGAAAAGATAATGTTGTGAAATGGAAATGGGAAGTTTGGAATGAACCCGACATTACAAACTATTGGATGGGAAGTGAAGAAGATTTTCATAGGATGTATGACTATACCGCGGCCGCAGTTAAATCAGCTTTACCCGATGCAAAGATTGGCGGAAATTCCGTAACTCAAAGTATTGAACGAGGTTCGCCCAAATTGATCCGGTTTATTGAGCATTGCATGAACGGAAAAAATTATAAAGATGGTTCCGTTGGCGCGCCTCTTGATTTTATCTCTTTTCATCTGAAAGGAACCAATTTCGCCATACAGAAGCTGGGCAACTTTACCTCTAAGAAACTGGCTGTTGAATTTCCTAAATTTTCACCGGCTGTCTCATTTATAAACCAATGTGCCGAAACCAATCTTTCTAAGATTGCGGCCATCAAAGGCACGGCTGGTATTCCGGTTTATATAACAGAAGGCGATATTGATATTGGATTAAACATTACTACTACTGAAAATCCCGCTGTGGAATACAGGAATACTGCTTATCACGCGGTATTTCAATGCGCCTTCGCAAAGCGCATGCTCGACCTCGCTGTAAAATATCCCGGTAATCCAATTAAATGCCTGGTGTTTGATGGACTGTTTAATCCCGGCTACAGGATATTCGAAGGGCAGCGTACACTGTTTACAGCTGAAGAAATTGAAAAGCCCGTGTTCAATGCTTTCACACTGATGGGCAAGTTAGGAAATGACCGGGTTCAACTTAAATTAACCGATTCAAACAATATCGATGGCGTAGCTACCCGTAGTGGAAACCACGTACAGGTGACGTTGTACAATTTTAATGAAAATGTAGAGGATAAGAAATCGGTAAAAGTTCAGCTCTCAGTTACACTGCCTTCATCCGGTTCATATAAACTTAAACATTACCGGATCGATGAAAATCATAGCAATGCTTATACTGTGTGGAAGTCGATTGGTTCACCTTTTAATCCGGACAGTTTACAATTGAAAAAAATTAAAGACCGGCAAGCACTTGAACTGTACGAGCCGCAGAAAATAATTAAGTCAGATAAGGGAAATGTGATTACTACCGTAGAAATGCCTCACCATTCAGTTTCTCTTTTTCTGTTTGAGAAGTTATAATTATCGAAGAGCCTCCAGCTCAGACAAATTACTTTTCCCTTTTCAGCAAACCCCTGGGAGGAACTATGAAGAGGCTTACATTCGCCACGACTGCGCCGGCCGGTTTGTTGGAAATGATAATATCGGAAATCGCTTTTGGCCCATTCGTCAGGTTGAACCGCAGATTTTCACGCCATCCCAATTCCACTCCAAACCATAACCAATCATGTATGGCCCTTTCATAGTTCACCATATATCTCAATTCAGACTGGAAGAGATGTAATTTGTTAAATGACATAAACGAAGAATCCCTGTTGTCGAGCCGGTAGGATCCGCCTGCGAGTTCAAATCCTGTATAAAAATAATTTCTGTCATTCGGAGAATAGCGCAGCCTGATGTTTATAGGGAGAATACTTTCAACACCCCAGTAGCAATTGAAGTTCTTGTTGATCGAAACAGCTGGTATGATCAAAGGTTTTCCAAAAGTGTATCCATAGGAAAAGCCGACACCATAAGTGAAATTTTCATTTATCTTCCAGCCAATCAAGGGAGTCACTGAAAATTTCAGAAATTCCTTTTTACCGAATCTGTCCGACGAATAGTCGCCGTTGAGATCTAAACTCGTGCGCAGAACGAAGTATTTATTTGTCCGGGTTGGTTTTACAACATAAAAATGAAGTCCTATGCTTTTAAGAGGCCGGTCCTCAAGATCCTTATAAAAGGAATAACCATCCTGCAGATCGGCACTGCGGAAGCGGAACTCCTCATGCGAGTACTTGATACCTGCAGCAATAGTAAGTGCCGGCCGATTGATAATGGGAAAGCGCAAACGAAAATCAATCCGGCGGTTCCTGTTTAACGTGGCATTTCCATTTCCGTAATCTCCCTGCCTGCCAGTTGACTTCATTGTGAAGCCTGGCAATACCTCGTATTTGAGTACAAGGGCCTTTGCCCGCGGCAAACCAACCACGGAAGGACTGCAATAGCCGCTGTTTTTTCCCCAGGAAAATATTTCCTGTGCATGAACTGTGCATACACAGGAAGTAAAAAAAAGTATTAGCAGAGGCTTTTTCAAGTGCCTTTCATTTCATTAAGCAGAAAGATGGAGCCTCTTCAAATATAAGCCTCAACTCCGGTATGACAACAATGACGTCATTTTCTAAACCAGTGTTGTCTCTAGTATCGGTAACTTTCTGTATGCTAATGAATATTCCCACTGACTTAGCGGGACTCACAGACGAAGAGGCGCAAAATGCTCAAAAAGAGTTTGGTTTTAATTTGATAAACCCTCCTGTAAAAAGTACCTGGCTCATTTTACTCTGGGATATCCTCAAAGAACCGATGCTGATACTGCTCTTTGCTATCTGTGCCATTTATCTGCTGGTGGGAAATTATTCCGAGGCCGCATTTATGGCCGCGGCGATAGTTGCCGTATCGGGCATTTCATTCTATCAGGACAACAGAAGCAAAAAGGCTTTGGAAGCGCTCGAAAAGCTAAATGAACCTTTAAGCAAAGTGATCAGGAACGCAAAGGTGGTGGAGATACCTACCCGGGCTATAACAGTTGGCGACCTTTGTGTAACGGAAGAAGGAGAAATCATCAATGCCGACGGCGTGATTGTTCGCAGTAATGATTTTTCAGTGAATGAATCCTCCATCACCGGTGAAAGCTTTTCAGTTTTTAAGGATAATTCATCTGAAGACAACAAGGTGTATAGCGGCACATTGACCGTTTCGGGACTCGCTGTTTTTAGAGTAGAAAAAATTGGAAAGGATACAAAGCTTGGCAAAATCGGGCAATCACTCACCAGCATCAAAGAGGTAAAATCACCGCTGCAAAAGCAGATCGAACAATTTGTAAAATCGATGGCCATTATAGGTTTCATTGTTTTCCTGCTTGTTTGTGTAGTTAACTATTACGATACCCGCGATATCATCCAAAGCCTGCTGAATGGATTGACGCTGGCCATGTCGATATTACCGGAAGAGATACCTGTAGCATTTACAACATTTATGGCGATAGGGGCATGGAAGCTGATGCGTGAAGGCATTATCATTAAGAAAAGCAGCATCATTGAAACGTTGGGAAGCACCTCGGTCATCTGTTGCGACAAGACTGGTACAATCACCCGCAATACAATGGAATTGAAATGGCTGTATGACTTTAATTCAGGCCAGATAGCAGGAGAAGATAATTTTCATGATAGCCGATTCTCGGAGCTTATCAGTTATGCAATGTGGAGCAGCGAACCTGTGCCATTCGATCCTATGGAAAAATCGCTGCATAGGGTTTATGAGCAAACACAACCGCAGGACGACAGGAAACGCTTTCGTATTGTTTATGAGTATCCATTGGCGGGAAAGCCTCCAATGATGACGCATGTTTATGAAAATGATAAAAAGGACAGGGTCGTTGCTGCAAAAGGTGCGCCGGAAGCCATTCTGAAAGTGTCACATATAAATTCCGATGACATAGACAGCCTACAAGTATTAATTGCCGATTTTGGATCAAAAGGTTACAGGATGCTGGGTGTAGCAAAAGCAATTCATGCAGGCGATGACTTTCCTGTAAACCAGGAAGATTTTGATTTTCAGCTGCAGGGATTTGTTGTGTTCTATGATCCACCAAAGCAAGGAATTGAACAGGTTTTCCGGAAATTTTATGATGCAGGAATTAAGGTAAAAGTAATCACCGGAGATAATGATGAAACAACGCGGGCTATTGCCATGCAGGCTGGCATCAAAGATTACGATAATGTTATCAGCGGTGAAGAGATCAACCGACTTTCAGAAAATGAACTTTTACGGGCCGCGGATCAAGAGACGCTGTTTACGCGCATGTTTCCTGAAGCGAAATTGTCGGTGGTAAATGCGTTAAGGAAGAACGATGAAATAGTAGCCATGTTGGGTGACGGAGTGAACGACGCGCCAGCACTGAAGGCTTCGCACATTGGCGTGGCCATGGGTCATAAAGGTACGGAGCTTGCAAAAGCAGCAGCTTCACTTGTGCTCATTGATGACGATCTGGGAAAATTGATCACGGGTATTGCAGCAGGGAGAAGGATATATACGAATATTAAAAAGGCGGTTCAGTATATTATCTCTATCCATATTCCTATCATACTTACGGTTTCACTGCCCCTTTTTCTTGGCTGGGTCTTTCCCCTGATTTTTACTCCGGTGCATGTCATTTTCCTGGAGCTAGTGATGGGCCCCACCTGCTCCATAGTATATGAAAACGAGCCAATGGAAAAAAATACGATGAACAACAAGCCACGGCCCATCACACAGACTTTTCTGAGCTGGCGGGAACTGTCGGTCAGCATTGTACAAGGACTTATGATCACTGCCGGAATCTTGTTTGCTTATCAGATCACCGTTCGTACCGGAGGCTCGGAAGAAACAACAAGGGCCATGGTATTTACCACACTGATCTTCGCCAATATTTTGCTAAGCCTGGTAAACAGATCTTTTTATTATAGCGTATTTACGACGTTCCTCAACAGAAATCCGCTTGTGGCAGGTATTTCTTTCCTCACATTGCTATTCGTGTTCATTATAATTTATGTGGAACCTGTAGCCGCATTTTTTAAAGTCTCGAGGCTGGATGCCAGCCAACTGCTCACCGCTTTTGGCATAGCTGGTGTTTCGGTGCTATGGTTCGAATTGTATAAATTATTTCAGCGAAAAAGAAAGTAAACTACTGAGCAGGACGTATTGTTGATTGTGACAGCTAACATACTTTGATCATTATCGGGAATGATATAAATCATTGCGCGGACGTTGCAGCCGGCAGATATTCATGCAAAGATTTACTATGAATCAAACACATCTCCATCTTTTAATTACACACCTTCCCATAGTCGGGTCTTTTTTCGGAGCATGTGTATTGGCGTATGGTCTGCGGACAAACAGTTTTCATACACAAATTGTCGCGTATTCCATTCTCATAATTTCTTCCATAGGAGCAGTCGTTTCTTATCTAACGGGCGAAGCTGCTGAAGAAACCGTTGAGAAAATTTCAGGGATATCGGAAGATTTAATTGAAAAGCACGAAGAATTTGCCCTGGTGGCCCTGGTTGCTTTGATCTTGTTGGGGATTGTGTCACTGGTTGGTTTTGCATTGGCAGTAAGAAAGTCTCCATCCATTCGAACGGTAGCCCGGATCACACTAATCATTTCCATTATAAGCTTTGTATTAGTAGCCTGGACAGGATACCTAGGCGGACAGATACGGCATAGTGAAATTCATGCTGCTGTTACGGCACGAGTTTAATCTGGAGGCGCTTAAAAATTTCCTCGGCGATCATGCGGTTCATATGAGGAGAGTAATGAATTTCGTCAATAAACGGTGGTTTTGTTTCATGCGATAGTATGTCACCCAAGAAGTACATGTTTTGAGTGCTGTCACAAAATGACTTTAATACAGTGTAACCATATTCGATAATTTCATTTCGTGATGAATCAACTACAGGATCATTTTTGCGACCAGGGTAGTTATAATAGGGCACTGGCTGGATAAAGAAAAAAGGTGTTACGTTAAATGCTCCAGATAGCTTACGGATGTGACTTACATTCTCCATGTAGTTATTGATGGCACCTTCAGCCGCAGATGTTGATGTTTGACCCGGGTGCAATTGAAACAAGGAAAGCGTGGAGTCTTTGCTGTTATATATATTTTCTTTCAGGCGGAAGTAGTACCATGGTAATCTTTTTCCTGACGCCTGCACCATGAAAAGATCGTTTAGTCCATCCAAAAAAACAACAATATCGGGACGTTGGTTTATAGTCAGTAAATGGTGAAAAAGCATGAGTTCATTGTAGGAGTAATATGACAACACACCGTAGTTGTACACTTTGATCGATTTGCAGTCAGGACATTTTTCATTGCTCACATTTATAAAGGCGGACGTGATGCTTTCTTTATCGGTAATGTTAAACCCGAACATAGTGGACCCTCCGAAAAAGAATATTTTCAGGGTGTCTGCTCCCCTGCCGAAGTGAATCCACGGATCAGATTTCCGAAGGAACCCTTTTGAATTAACGTACTTACCCTCGAAATCAATCAGCTTGAATTCTGCCCACGGCGCATATTCAAACGAGTTGCTGGCGATTACTTCATCAACAATATCGGCATTGACCTTTGCGGAATCCGGGCATATCAAATTATGGTTCTTAATGAGCCGGTCACGGTAATTATCTGTTCTACGGAATGCAATGCTTTTGAAAGCAGATGTAATTGCGAAATTATCGTTGCCGATTTTTTGAAAATAGAGGCACCGCAACAGAATCTCCAGCAGTACAACGCCGATTAATATTTGTATGACAACCGTCTTAACCTTGTCCATATCGGACAAATATACTTATCGTTATATGTTCGTTCTGTTTACCAGGCTTGAGGCGGAGAAAGCGCCCAGGCCTGCTTAGTTTAGAATTTGCACTTTGCATTGTTAGTCGGCTGGACTATCTTCGGGGTTCGATTTAACCCTTATTGCTAGTCCAGACAAATGCTCCCCTGGAAAACGATTATCCAGTTTCAGAAGGACGGCGAAACGCCGGTGTATCTTCAGATCGCTAACGCTGTGATTCTTGAGATGAAACACGGCCGAATCGGTCCTGGTATCAAAATGCCTGGCACTCGCCTTATGGCCGAGCTTCTGAACGTTCATAGGAAGACAATAGTTCGCGCTTATGAAGAACTCGACGCCCAGGGGTGGATAGAAATGCGTCCGTCGAAGGGAACGTTTACCAGCAAGGAACTGCCCGAGATCAACCCCCGTTTGTTTACCTCAAAAAACCAAAAACAGCCGGCTTTTCCTGGGCAAACCGGATACACCGTAAGGTCGAACGAAACGATACGTCGCGCAGTGAATCCACATCGCTCAATGACCGGTTTCCATGACGGTCCAGACGTAAGACTAATTCCTGTCAGCGAACTTGGCCGCGCCTATAAGAGCGTGATGATTCGGCATAACAACCTAAAATACCTGTCGTATGTAGAAGTCGCCGGGAACAACAAGTTCAGGTCCGTTTTATCAGACTATCTGAATTCGAGCCGCGGGCTCCAGACAAGCAGCGCGAACATAATGATTACCCGCGGAAGCCAGATGGGCATGTACCTCCTCTCGCTGGTGTTGTTTGAAAAGGGCGACACTGTGATTGTTGGTGACACCAACTATTACTACGCCGACCGCGCATTTATGCATGCCGGCGCAAAAATTCAACGGGTTAAAGTTGACGATTATGGTATCGACGTGGACGAGATAGAAAAAATATGCCGTAGAAAAAAGATAAAAGCGCTGTACGTTACGTCGCATCATCACTATCCGACAACAGTAATGCTCACCGCCTCGCGGAGAGTTAAACTGCTGTCACTGTCAGAAAAGTATGGATTTATTATTATCGAAGATGACTATGACTACGACTTCCATTACCTGAGCAGTCCCATTCTGCCGTTGGTAAGCGGCGATACAAAAGGAATGGTTATTTATATAGGCACGCTCAGCAAAACAATAGGCCCCGGTATTCGTACCGGTTATGTAATCGCTCCCGAAAATCTCATTACGGAACTCTGCAGGGTAAGGCAACTTATAGATACGCAGGGCGACGCCATCATGGAACTTGCTCTCGCCGAAATGTTCCAAGATGGAACAATCAAAAGACACATGAAGAAAGCCCTCAATGAGTATCACCGCCGACGTGATTTCATGTGTGCACTGCTCTCTGAAAAGCTGTCGGATGTGATAGACTTTCGCATACCCGATGGTGGCCTCGCGATATGGGCAAAGTTTCACAAGTCGGTTCCGCTGCCACCACTCACTGAAAAAATGCGTTCAAAGGGAGTCATTATTTCAAATGGGCTTATTCATAATAATACACCGATAACTCTTAACGCAACGCGGATGGGGTTTGGATGGATGAATGAAAGAGAAGCCCAAAAAGCTGTTGATGTGCTGATGCGGTGCGTCAGATGACATTTACATCCGGACTACTTAATATATAAAAACCGGTTACAATCGGGGTCCGGTTAAGATGTAAGTTTGATCTGAATATTTCTTACCAACAAAATCTTCAGGTCATGAAAAAGTATCTCACTCTCCTGCTTCCGCTGCTCATCACGCTCGCATCGTATGCCCGGCCAGTGGTTGACGACCACGTGATCAATTCCTTCAAAATATTTTTTCCCGAAGCCGAAAATATCCGGTGGCATGAAACAGGCAATTCTTACATTGTTCACTTCATCGATCAGGGCATACGTTCTAGAGCCGTATTCGACAAACTGCGTAAGGGCATTATTTTGATTCGTTATTACACCGACGATCATCTGCCAACAACCATTCGCATCAAGCTTAGAAAAGATCACCCGTTTAAGAAAGTAACCGGAGTAACCGAAATCTCGGGATATTCTTCGAAAGGCAAACCTCTTTATACTGAGTATTACATTAACCTGGAAGACAACTATCGGCTGATCAATGTGAAAATAAAGAGGAACGGCAAGTATGTCGTTGCAGGAAGATTTGTTAAGGCAGGAACGTGAGTTACTACTCTTAGAGCAATGCTTTGAAAAGCTTCTTATATAAATGCAATCAGATATTATTGTCCGCCGCGTAATAATTAGAGCAAGGATCGGCGGTGAGTTAATTGCAGAGGATGTAGCCAACTATTAAGCGGACTAAACGTTAATAAAAAACCTCCAAACACAAGCTACTGCTGTATTTGAAGGTATCTATTTGTGATCCCGCTGGGACTCGAACCCAGGACCCATACATTAAAAGTGTATTGCTCTACCAACTGAGCTACGGAATCATCACCTCAAACATCAATCTGTTTTCGGATGGGGTGCAAAAATAAGGCAAAAACAAATCGCACCAAACTTTAAATGTCCTATCTTTAACTACTTCACCCCACCCTTAAAATTGCTTATGAAAAAATTATTTTTCAGCGCTTTTACTCTCGCCATACTCATATCTTCTTCATGTAAAAGCGATAAAAAAGTAGAAATAAAAGACGGAAAAATTGGCGTAAGCGACGCCATCGAAGCTGCAGAAGCTCTCGGCAAAGGTGTTGAAAACGCTCAGAACCGTTGGGAAGAACGCCGCAAGAAAGGCGACACTGTTGCACTTCAATATAAAGAGCTTGAAACTTTCCTCCCCGATTTCAGCGGCTACACAAAAGAAGGCGGACCAAAAGGCAGCCAATCCAACATTCCTGGTATGGGTGGCTTCTCACAAACAGAGCAATCTTACATCAACGGCGACAAACGAATTAAAATAAGCATCACCGATTACAATGCCTCACAAATGGCCTTCACCACAGCAACAGCTTTATATAGCCTGAACATTTCATCTGAAGATGATGATAAACGCCAGGGGTCAGTTGACCTCGGCATGAAAAACGTTGCGGCATACGAAACTGTTTACAAACAACGCCCGGAAGCCGAACTCGCCATTATAGCCGGCGACAGGTTTTACATCATGCTCAATAGTGACGGCAGCAATGATGTCGACCAGCTGAAAAGCGTTGGTAAAGACGTGGTGTCGAAACTTTCTTCTAAATTTTAATAATCACCGGTTTCCTGCCGGACTAACCCCGCAATTGTTGCCGATCCACCTAATTACACGCATATTGACCTTTTTTGATTTGCGCCAGTTTGTTTGACACGTTATTTTTGCTGATCAACTTATTAACATGTCATTCTTCAAGGATAAAGTGGTAGTTGTAACCGGCGGCACCGAAGGAATCGGTAAAGCTCTCATCGAAACGCTTATTCCCTTAGGCGCAAAGATTGCCACCTGCGGAAGACATCACGATAAGTTATACGAACTTCAAATGCGACACGCAGGCACACTTTTCCACGCCGTAGCCTGCGACGTGGGTAAAGAACAGGATTGCAAACGCTTCATCGAGTCTACAATAAAAGTTTTTGGAGGAATCGACATACTCATTAATAATGCCGGCATCAGCATGCGCGCACTCGTAAAGGATGTTGATATCGAAGTGATAAAGAAAGTGATGGACGTTAACTTCTACGGAGCCGTTTATTGCACCATGTTTGCCCTCCCTTCAATAATCGAAAGAAAAGGTTCCGTGGTCGGCATATCTTCTATCGCAGGCTACAGAGGTCTGCCAGGCCGCAGCGCGTACTCAGCTTCAAAATTTGCATTGCAAGGGTGGCTCGAAGCACTTCGCATAGAAATGATGGACGATGGAGTAAACGTGATGTGGGTGTCGCCCAACTTCGTTTCGTCAAATATCAGGTTCGCTGCTCTTGATCATGAAGGCATGCCGCAGAACGAAAGTCCCATGGACGAAACAAAAATGATGACCGCCGCGGAATGCGCCCACATCATTCTCGAGGCAATAGAAAAAAGAAAGCGCTCCCTCATCCTTACCTTTACGGGTAAACGAACAGTGCTCATGAACAAATTATTTCCATCGCTCACCGACAAAATGGTTCATAAATTTTATTTTGATAAAGGAAAACTGGTTAAGTAATACGATTGAATGCCTATAATCACCCTCACCTCGGACATCGGCCAGCAGGATTACCTGGTGGGAGCGGTAAAGGGACAATTGCTGCAGGTTAACCCTTCCTTTAATCTTGTCGACATCAGCCATGATCTGGCACCATTCAACATTTCACAGGCGGCATATGTTTGCCGTAATGCGATAAAAAATTTTCCGGCATTCACTTATCACCTTATACTGGTTAACCTTTTCGAACAAAAACCAGAACAGCTGCTGCTGGCATTTCATAAAGATCAGTACATACTTTGCGCAGACAACGGGCTGCTGCCAATGATACTCGAAGAAACGCCCGAAATGGTGATAAGCCTTCCGCTCGATAAAACAGCGATTAAAAATACTCTCTACTGCGTGCGCGTGATGGCAAAAGCGGTTGAAAAACTGCACGCGGGTGAACCCCTTACTGAAATCGGAGAAGCTGATGCTGTGTATATGGACAGAACTCCGTTGCGCCCCCTGCTTGGCGACAACTGGATGGAAGGTCAGATACTATTTATTGATCATTTTGAGAATATAATTGTCAATATTACCCACGACCAGTTCGAAGAACAACGTCGTGGCCGCAGCTTTAAGATCATCTTTAAAAGAGATGAGGTCATCAACGTGATATCCGAAACTTACGCCAATGTTAAGGAAGGTGAAAAGCTGGCGCTATTCAATTCCGCAGGTTACCTGGAAATTGCTATTAATAAAGGCAATGCGGCAGGGTTATTTGGACTGCAGGGATTTACCGGCAGGTCCGACACTCAGCAGACGCGGCTTTTCTACCAGACGGTGAGGATTCAGTTTTTATAGGCAGAACGCAGAACGCAGACGGCAGATAATGAACTTTTCTGCCTTCTGCGTTCTGCCTTCTGCCTTTTTTCCTGTACGTTTGCGAAGTTTAAAAACAGCCCTTTTATATGACATTCAATAGAATGAACAATGTGGTAGGATGGATCGTGTGCCTCATAGCCTGTACTGTATATGTAATGACCATGGAAGCTACCGGAAGTTTCTGGGATACCGGTGAATTCATCTCCAGCGCTTATAAGGTTCAGATACCTCACCCTCCTGGTGCGCCTATGTTCATTCTGCTAGCCAGATTTTTCATCATTTTATTTGGCGATAACCACGAAACGGCCGCAAGAGGCGTAAACTTCATGAGCGCCATAGCCAGCGGCTTCACCATATTATTCCTATTCTGGACCATTACCCACTTTGCGAGAAAATTATTGCATAAGGGCCAGCAGGAACTTACCAGGAGCCAGATCATAGGCGTAATGTCGGCAGGCGTTATCGGCGCACTGGCTTATACATTTTCCGATTCGTTCTGGTACAGCGCCGTTGAAGGAGAAGTGTATGCGCTTTCATCATTCTTTACTGCAATCGTATTCTGGGCAATATTAAAATGGGAACACGAGGTAGACCGCGAAAGCAAAACCGACGGCCATCATTTTTCCCGCGCCGACCGATGGCTGGTGTTCATATTCTTCATGATGGGCCTCTCGATAGGCGTTCACCTCCTTAACCTCCTTACTGTCCCCGCCATTATTATGGTGTATTATTTCAAGCGCTACAAGGTTACTCGCTGGGGAACTTTTTTTGCCTTCGTGCTCGGATGTATAATTACAGGGATCATTCAGGTGGCGATAATTCAATGGTCTATTAAAGGTGCCGGTGCGTTCGACATATTTTTTGTAAATGAATTAGGAACTCCATTCTTTGTTGGCTTTATATTTTATTTCCTGCTGGTTGCAGGCTTGTTGCTGATAGGGTTGAGATTCACCGAAAAAAACATCCAGGATTTTAAGGGCTTCCCGGTGTGGCTGTCAGCAATTGTGCTGCTGTTCTGCTTTCCATTCTTAAAATCAGGAAGCAACTTTGTGATCTTCCTGCTCATACTGGGCGTGCTGATCCTCGTTTGTTACAATTATAAATCTTCAATCTATTCATTTCTTAGAATAGCCATATGGTCTACCATATTTATAATCATAGGTTACTCCACATATTTTACTACGCTCATCCGGTCAAATGCAAATCCGTCTGTGGATATGTATAATGTTGACAATCCTGTGAGCCTTGTTGGATACCTGAGCCGTGAGCAATATGGCGACTGGCCGATTTTATACGGACCATTTTACACCGAGGAAACTTCGAACGAAGACTTTGTAGACGCAGGCGACCTGTATGTAAAGGGTTCGGATAAATATGAAGTTGCAGGAAAGTTACAGAAACAGGATTTTTCTAAAATGGAGACAGCACATCCTTTCCCGCGCATGTGGGACAATGGCAACGAACGCAACCAACGATTTGTTTACCATGAATTCGGTGATGTTGAGGAGGGAGAAAATCCAACTATGAAGAATGAGGTTATCTACTTCTTCGATTACCAGTTCAGGTGGATGTACTGGCGCTATTTCATGTGGAACTTCGCAGGAAAACAAAACGATCTCCAGGGATTTGGTAATATCCGCGACGGCAACTGGTACTGTGGCATCACTCCTGTTGATAACTTTTTTCACAGCACTACCAAACAGTTACCCGACACTGCCGGAAAAAATAACAAGGCAAATAATAAATTATATTTTCTGCCTCTCATTCTCGGTATACTCGGACTGGCGTTCCAGTACAGCAGGCACAGAAAAGATTTTTTTGTGTCGTTCCTGTTATTCTTCTTTACGGGAATTGCTATCGTGATCTATCTGAACCAGTCGGGTTATCAACCCCGTGAACGAGACTATGCTTATGTAGGTTCGTTTTACGCGTTTGCCATATGGATCGGCCTGGGCGTTCTCTTCGTTAAAGATCTTTTATCTAATTACATCAAGGGCGATGGTGCCGGCTACGCAGCATTCGTTATCTGTCTTTTCGCAGTGCCTGTATTGATGGCATCAGAAGAGTGGGATGATCACGACAGAAGCCAGAAGGCGCTTGCACGTGATCTTGGTAACGACTACCTTGAAAGCACCGAAAAGAACGCAATACTTTTAACTTTCGGCGATAATGACACTTACCCTTTATGGTATGCACAGGAAGTTGAAGGAATTCGTCCGGATCTGCGTGTGATCAATTATAGCTTGCTGGGCACCGATTGGTACGTGAATCAGCTACGGTATAAATTGAATGAAAGCGCTCCGGCCGATGTGATCTTTTCTGCCGAACAAATCCAGGGAAATAACAGAAGTGTTATACCAGTGTATGCTCTCCCCAATTACGATCAGAACAGGTATTATGATCTTGAGACAATTTTGCGAAACGTTGTGGCAAGTGAAGATGAAAGAAATAAAGTGGCGATGCAGAGCGGCGAGCAGGCAAGTGTTTTACCAGTCAGAAAACTTACTATTCCCGTAGACGTTGATTATGTGAAGAAGAATATGAAATTCAACCCGGGCGACAGCATTGTAAGTGAAATAAAGATTGACATCACAAGAAACTACCTTCAAAAGAATGATCTGGCTGTTCTGGCCGTGCTAGCGGCAAATAAATGGAGAAGGCCGATTTACTTTACTTCTACACAGGAGTTGAAATCGCTTGGACTTGATAAATATGTGCGGCCGGAAGGATTGTCGTACCGGTTGGTGCCTGTTGAGAATAGCGGCATTGAAACTGAAGTAGCTTATAAAAATGTAATGGAGAAGTTCAGGTACGGCAATGCAGATAAGAAGGGAGTGTATTTTGATGAAGAAAACAGAAGGCATATCAACAGCATCAGGCTGGCGCACGCTACATTAGCGAAGGGACTTGTGAGCCAGGAAAAAAAGGATTCTGCACAAAAGGTGTTAAGAAAATATGATCAGGGCGTGCTTGAGAGTAACGTGCCGTACGGTATGACCTCTAACAGGGGTAATTTTCACAACAGTGTGTCGGCAGATTTTCTTGATGCGGCTTACAGCAGTGGAGAGCTTGCGCTTGCGGCCAAAGTGAACAGGTCGTTAAAAAAAGACCTTGAGCAACAGATGAATTATTACCGCTCACTCGGTGAAGAGGAATTGAGCAATGAGCAGCTTGCAATGCAGGCGGCTGGTTATCTGAATAATAAGGGCTCCAATATCTCCGACAAGCAGAGAACTTTTGCCTACGATATTCTTTCTTCATACCAATTGCTGGAACAGCTCCGCCAATGGGAAATTCAGTATAAACTGGCGCCCGGCGTGCAGAAGGATACTTTGAAATGACAAAGTAGCCCATTCCAATTTTCTGCCTTAACTTAGGTGAATATGAGGGGGTATCATTTTACGAAATACGACCCGCGTGCGGAAGGAAAATCGAAATTTGAGCAGCTGCTCGACATCTTCATGCAACTGCTGACCTACACAAACGGGGATGTTGCAGAGGCGCTGAACTGGATGAACCAGCTCGATAAAGAATACCAGGTTACCAACGACGAATACGGAATGGGAGACTTCATAGAAGATCTCAAAGAGAAAGGATATATCCAGGAGAATCCTGAGCGCGGTACCATCAAGATCACACCGAAAACAGAGCAGGGCATCCGGAAAAAATCACTGGAAGAAATATTCGGCAAGCTTAAAAAAACAAAACAGGGTGAACACCAGACCTTCAAACCGGGACAAGGTGATGAACTGAATCCTGAAACAAGACCTTTCCAGTTTGGCGACACAGTTGAACAGATAGATTTTACATCTTCCATCCGCAACGCGCAGATCAATCATGGAATTGAAGCATTCAGCATGAATGAAGATGATCTGGCCATCCGTGAATCGGATTATAAATCGCAAACATCAACCGTGCTGATGATCGACATCTCACATTCTATGATCCTGTATGGTGAAGACCGTATCACACCTGCAAAAAAGGTTGCGATGGCGTTAAGTGAACTGATCACCACAAAATATCCAAAAGACACGCTTGATATTGTGGTATTCGGTAACGATGCATGGCCAGTTGAAATAAGGGACCTGCCATATCTTGAAGTTGGCCCATATCATACGAATACAGTTGCCGGACTGGAGATGGCGATGGATATTTTAAGAAGAAGGAAAAATCCAAACAAGCAGGTGTTTATGATCACCGATGGTAAGCCAACTTGTTTGAAAATAGGTAAACGATATTATAAGAATAGTTTCGGCCTCGACCGCAAGATCACCAACCGCTGCCTTAACCTGGCGGCGCAATGCAAGAAATTAAAAATTCCGATCACTACGTTCATGATAGCAACAGACCCATATTTACAGCGGTTTGTGCAGGAGTTCACAGAAACAAACAACGGAAAAGCATTTTTTGCTTCACTTGACCGGCTTGGAGCGTTTATATTCCGCGACTTTGAAAGCGGAAAAAGAAAAACAGTTTACTAAAAATTTTTTAGGGAAAATTATCGGAGGATAAAATGGATATTACCAGGATAAAAACATTAGGGGAACTCAAAAGCAGCGGATATAAATCTAAACCCATTAAAGATGAGATACGTGACAATCTCATCATAAGGCTAAAAAACAATCAAACCTCATTCGACGGCATTATAGGATATGAAGACACAGTAATTCCGGATGTTGAACGGGCTTTGCTGTCGCGCCACAACATATTATTTCTCGGATTAAGGGGCCAGGCAAAAACAAGGATGGCCAGGCAAATGACCGAACTGCTCGACGAATATATTCCTGTTGTATCGGGAAGCGAGATCAATGATGATCCGATGAACCCGGTTTCAAAATACGCCCGCGATCTCATACGGGAGAAAGGTGATAATGCTCCTATCGACTGGTTGCATCGAAGTCAGCGCTATGGAGAAAAGCTTGCAACTCCTGATGTGAGTGTGGCAGATCTTGTAGGAGATATTGATCCCATAAAAGCAGCTAATCTTAAGTTGAGCTTCGGAGACGAAATGGTTATTCACTATGGCATCATCCCGCGCAGCAACAGGTGCATATTTGTGATCAACGAAATCCCCGACCTGCAGGCCAGGATCCAGGTGGCACTTTTCAATATACTTGAAGAGGGTGACGTTCAGATTCGCGGATTTAAACTGCGCATGCCGCTGGATATTCTGTTTGTATTCACCGCTAACCCCGAAGATTATACAAACCGTGGCTCTATTGTAACACCGTTGAAAGACAGGATACAAAGCCAGATACTTACTCACTATCCCAAATCAATTGAAGTAGCGCTATCAATCACGGAACAGGAAGCGTTCATTCACGACCATCAGCGCTCACGGGTACGTATAAGCGATCTGGTAAAAAGGCTGATCGAGCAGATTTCTTTTGAGGCAAGGGCCAGTGAATATGTAGATAAAAAGAGCGGCGTTTCCGCAAGACTCAGCATTTCTGCGCTGGAAAATGCATACAGCGCAGCCGAGCGGCGTGCGATCATCAATAATGAAAAGGAGACGCAGGTGTGGATCAATGATCTTGTTGGCATCATTCCTTCTATTACAGGAAAAATCGAACTTGTATATGAAGGTGAGCAGGAAGGCCCGTTCCAGGTAGCCATGAACCTCGTAGAAAAAGCGATCAGATCGCAGTTCGTTTCTTATTTCCCGAATCCTGATGCGTTAAAGAAGAAAAGAACGTCAACTACTGCTCAGCAGCCTGCAGAAAATCCTTACAGATCTATTACATCATGGTTCGATAAGGGAAATACCCTTAACCTGTTTTTTAATGTCCGGGATGACGAAAAAATGCGGGAGCTGTTTAAGGTTGATGGATTGCACGCGCTGGTAAAAAAATATTTTAAAGGTGCGAACGACAGAGAGGCGGCGTTGCTGATGGAGTTTGTGCTTCACGGTTTAAGTGCTTATTCATTGATAAGCAAAAAAATTGTTGAAGGGAAAATCGAGTTTAAGGATCTGATGGGATCGATGTTGAATTTGGGCAGTTCATCTTATGAAGAGGAAGACAAAGATTTCAATTGATAGATTTAGATCACGTTCACTTCTCTTTCTAAATT
>Ga0075421_100001903_pt1 | contig 24653 bp, 22 predicted proteins | sample SoiMetdeltSBSDD5_FD_75292 | JGI IMG/M metagenome (GOLD analysis project Ga0075421, IMG submission 75292) | Bulk soil microbial communities from a Populus tree surrounding site in Tennessee, USA - Soil MetaG P. deltoides SBSDD5 | ecosystem: Environmental > Terrestrial > Soil > Tree plantation...
CGAAGGATGTGAAATCGAGATCGTCGCAGCGGTCATCGCATTCATGCGGTCCCGCGAGGATATGCTCGCCGCTCAGAGATGGTTCACGCTTCTCGTGCGCCACAGATTCACCTCGATGTTGACCCGCTTAGTGTAGGTGAGTCGGAGCCGAAGGAGATCCCTACCCGCGGGAAATACGGCGAAGCCTCTGTGGCCTCTGTGTCTCGGTGGTGAATGGTCTCCCTGCCTGCTTCGCACGAGACCGATTCACCACGGAGGCACAGAGCACAGAGGCTACCGCGTCGCGTGCCACACTACGTTCCCCACATCGTCCGCGACGAGCAGCGCGCCGCGCTTGTCGAACGTCACGCCCACGGGTCGTCCGCGCGCGTTGCCGTCCGCGTCGACGAATCCCGTCAGAATCTCCTGCGCGGCGCCGTTCGGCATGCCGTTCGTGAAGGGGATGAAGATCACTCTATAGCCGCTGAGCGGACGGCGGTTCCACGAGCCGTGCTGGCCGACGTAGGCGCCGCGCTCGTCGAAGGTGAGGCCGAGCGATCCGGTGTGCGGGCCGAGCGCGTAGTCGGGAGCGATCGCTTTCGCCACGAGATCGGGACGTGGCGGCTTCACTCGATCGTCAACGTGTTGACCGTAGTAGCTGTACGGCCAGCCGTAGAACGCGCCGTCCTTCACCGAGGTGATGTAGTCGGGAACGAGGTCGCTTCCGAGCTCGTCGCGCTCGTTCACCGCGGTCCAGAGCGCGCCGCTCTGCGGCTGCCAGGCGATTCCGACGGGATTGCGCAGTCCCGACGCGAACACGCGCGTGCTCCCGGTCGCGGGATCGATCTCGAGGATCGCCGCGCGACTCTCCTCCATCTGCATCCCGTTCTCCCCGACGTTGCTGTTCGAGCCGACGCCGACGTACAGTCGCGAGCCGTCCCCATTCGGGACGAGACTCTTCGTCCAGTGATGATTGAGGCCCGCCGGCAGGTCCGCGACTTTCGTCGCCTGCGCGCTGATGGACGTCTCGCCTTCGCGATAGGGGAAGCGCATCAGCGCATTCGCGTTTGCGACGTACAGCGTGTCGCCGACGAGGGCCATGCCGAACGGCGAGAAGAGGTTCTGCAGGAACGCGGTCTTCGTCTCCGCCACGCCGTCGCCGTCGGCATCACGCAAAAGCGTGATGCGATTCGCGCTCGGCACCGACGCGCCGGCTTTCTTGAAGAAGCGCTTCATGAACCACGCGCGAAGGCCTTTCTTCTCCGGCTTCGGCGGCGAGTTGGTCTCCGCGACGAGGACGTCGCCGTTCGGAAGGACGTACAGCCAACGCGGGTGATCGAAGCCGGTGGCGAATGCGTTGACCTTCCATCCCGCCGCGACGGTCGGCGTCACGCCGGCCGGCCATCCTTTCGCCGGAGCGATCTGAACGGTCGGGATGAGCGTCTTCTTCGGCGCGGGCAATTTCGGATTCGGCCCCATGCCGGCTTCGACCGGCAGGCGCGCGGACTCGCACGCGACGAGAATGAATATGGCGGCGACGACGACGAGAAGCGCGAGGATGAAAATGAGGCGGCGCATGAGAAATCAAGAAGCGCGCCTAGGTAGCGCTATGGAGCGCCGTGCCAACGTACAATCCTTCCAACTTCAATCGGGAACCCTTCCATGAATCGCACAACTCTCTTCCTCACCGTCTGCGCCGCGCTCATCGCCGCGAACGTCTTCGCTCAGGTCTCGCCCCAATACAAGAACTGGAACAGCAGCGCCGTCCAATACCTCATGATGAAGCAGGAGAAAACGGACTGGTCGTCGGTGAGGACGGATGACGACGCGAAAGCGTTCATCGACCTTTTCTGGGCGCGCCGCGATCCGACTCCGGATACGCCGGTCAACGAGCTGCGGCAACAGTTCGAGACACGACTCGCAGAAGCGGACAAGCGCTACAAGTTCGGCAGGACGCCGGGCTCGCAGACCGATCGCGGACTCGTGCACAGTCTCCTCGGCGAGCCGACCCAGATCGTGACCAGCATTGCCCAACCTCGTCGGTCATCGAGCAGCATGTCCCGGTTCGACCGGCCGGTGAACATCGAACGATGGATCTACAGAAATGAAGCCGCCGAGCGCGTGACGGGGACGCAGTCCTTCGATGTCGCATTCGACTTCCACGACGAAAAATTCGCAACCGAATACGAGCTCGACGGACCGTCGCAGAAATCGTTCGACTCGACCGCGCTGGTGATCGCGAAGTCCGTGCTCAAGCGCCCGTTCCTGACCGCGGCGGAGCTCGCGTCGGGCGCAGATTCAGAACGCACCTTGCCGTTCCGGCTCATCGTCGTCGCGGACAGCAAGACCGCCTACGAGGTTCTGAGGCGCGCGCAGGAAGGCGAAGATTTCGCCGAGCTCGCGCGAAAACACTCCTCGCATCCATCAGCACCACTGGGTGGATATGTCGGCAGGATCGTGTTTGCCGATCTGACGGACGACTTCAAGGTGGCGTTGGTCGGCAAAGAGCCGGGGGCCGCGGTCCTGATTGCGCGCAGCCCGCAGTTCGCAATCGTCCGCCTCCTCACCGAAGCGGAAGCGGCCGCCGCCGACGCCGAGATGGCCAAGCCGAAGTGAAAGTGACCGTCCGCAGAGGCGAGCCCCGAGATGTCGATGCTGTATGGAGCCTCATGCGGCAGTTGGCCGAGCATGAAGGACACATCCAGTACTTCGAGCTGACGAGCGATGCATTGAAACAAGGTTGCTTTGGACAGCCTCGCCGCATCGAGCTGATCGTGGCGGACACACGAATTGAGCCTCACTGGTCCTCGAGCGGGGACCTGCCGTTCACCCACACTTTTCGGTTGGCGAGGTCGATCTCGTCGATCCTTCGAACTTTCCAGCCAAAAGCCGTTCGGATCCAAGTCTCGCGCTGACGGACCTCGTGCTTGACGTGGCGAAGACCGTCGGGACCTTCTCTGTAGCGGCTACCGCGTTGAAGCACGCGCGCCGAGACCTCATCGGAGGAGCGCACCTCGATCGATTCGATGATGTAACGAACATCGATCGGAGGTTTGTTCTCGGCAAACCACCGCCGCATCAGCTGAGCGGTCTGCTCATAGTTCTCGATCTCGCCATCCGTTCCGGGAACGATTACCTGTAGGCTCGCGTCACGCGAAGCCATGACGGCTGCCAGGTCCTGCGCCACGTAGGCTCGTTCGAGCAATTCATATTGTTTTCGGATCTCTCTTTCGATGGAGCTGGACGTGAGAACACATGAAGTGAGCAAGAAGAATGCGGAGAGGCTCAGTAGGCGAACGCTTTCGTTCAGGCACGTCATTCGCCGGTAACTCAGTGTCATTTCAATTCCTCTAAAGAATCTTAGACCGGCCCTACGTTTTCTCCCACCCATCGCCCGCCAGAACGGCGGAAACAATGGAGCGCCCGCTTGAGTTCGAGACGTTTTGCTCAGCTCATCGTGCAATCGTGATTACTTGACCAGGAGGACTCGCGCCCGTCGTCATTGCCTCTCTCTCGCGAGCACCAAGGCAGCCACCGCTTGATTCCTCGTAACGTCGGGAAACGCGTCGAGAAAGATTTCGAGGGAATCACCCGCCTCCAGGTAATCGAAGAGGTTCCTCAGCGGTACTCGTGTTCCAGCAAAAACAGGTTCGCCTGCGAGAATCTCGCGATCGCTTTGGATGACGTCGTTCTGCGCAATCATCGGTGAAGTTTACTCCTCCTGATTGCGCGCAGCCCGCAGTCGCAATCGTCCGCCTCCTCACCGAAGCTGAAGCGCCTGCCGCCGATGCCGAGATGTCCACCCCGAATAGCGGATAGAGTCGTCCGCGTCTGGTAATGATCTGGTAGCGCGGTCGGCGACGGCGGCGCAGGAGTGTGATCGTGGAAGTGACCATCCGCAGCGGTGAGCCCCGAGATGTCGATGCTGTATGGAGCCTCATGCGGCAGTTGGCCGAGCATGAAGGCCTCGGCCAGTTCTTCGAGCTGACGAGCGATGCATTAAATCAATGTTGCTTTGGACAGCCTCGCCGCATCGAGCTGATCGTGGCCGAGACCGAAGCGAAGATCGTCGGCTACGCGACGTGCATGTTTCAGTTCTCACCGTGGCTCGGTCGTGACTACCTGTTCCTCGATGATCTCTTTGTGAGCGACGAAGTACGCGGCTCGGGGATCGGCTCGAGCCTCATGAGAAACGTCGGAGCTCTGGCGCTGGAACGGGGCGTCGGTGTCCGATGGCACGTCGAGACGGAGAATCGGGCAGCGCAGAAGTTTTATCGCGCGCTCGGCGCTGAGCTCCGAGACAAGTCGATTGCCTATTGGTCAACAGAGTCGATCCGTCGCGCGTCCGATCCGACAGGAAGATGACAAAACGTAGGGCCGCGCCCTACGTCTACAGCGGTCGCGCGACACCGACGCTGCTACCATCTTTTCGTGCGTCGCATCGTTTCCATTGTGTTCCTTGCCGCCGTCGTGATGGGCTGTGGGCGCGATCGCTACCTGCCGGCGGGCCCGCTCGCGGCACCGTCGATTCGATTCGAGCATGCGATCTATCTTCCCCCCTCAGCGCAAGCGTCGCCCCTGATCGTGGAGCAGCTCCTCCGTCGTCACTCCGAACTGCAGCGCGTCGACAAGCTGGCGGACAAGGTCGAGCGCATGACCATCGCCGTGCACGTGGAGAACGATGTACGCAAGGACTTCCCGCCGCCCGATCCGCACTTGCTGAAGTACGTGGGGCACGGACTCACGGCGGCGCACGTCGAGTCGCTCCAGAAGTCGACGCAGGCGATCGTGCTCGCGTTTGCCCATCCGCAGAAGGATGTCTGGCGCTCGTTGCGCCACGCCACGGAGCTCGCCGCCGAGGTTGCGCGGGCCACGGGCGGGTTGATTCTCGATGTCGAGACGAGGGAGGTCTTTACACCGGAGGAGTGGGAGCGGCGCCGGCTGGCCGAGTGGACCGACGAGATCCCGGAGGTGACGGGCCACACCACGATCCACATCTACCAGCACGGCGAGCTCGCGCGCGCCGTCACCCTCGGCATGGCCAAGTTCGGGCTGCCGGACATCGTCATGGATGATTTTCCCTGGTCGATCCAGCGTCCCGTCGGCAACACGATCAATCTTCTTTCGCAGGCGTTGGCTGAAGGGACTCTTCTCGGGCGCGGAGGGACGCTGGACCTCGACATTCGCAGGATTCGCAACGCATCCCTGCGCGACGCGAACCTTACGACGCTGGAGAAGAACGGGACCGGTGTCGCGCATCTGCTGATCATCGACGGCGACCGCGACGACGGCGATCCCGATAACCGCCTCATCGAGGTCGCGTTCGATGCGTACGAGGGAAATGATTTCCACGCGAAGCGCGAGGCCATGCTCGACGCGCTCTTCGGTTCTACCGATGAAACGACGTTCGTCGATCACGACGATGCGGTTCTCGCGGCCAGCCGCAAGGCACGCGAGAACCTGCCCGCGTTGCGCACTGCATTCAACGCCGGCCTGGCGCCCGGCGAGTTGATCCTCGTCAAAGCGCCTTTCCCGACCGATGACGGACGGAATGAATGGATGTGGGTGGAAGTGAGCCGATGGGAAGGCAACTCCATCCGCGGCATTCTGCAGAACGATCCGAGCGTGATCCGCAACCTTCATGCGGGTCAGATGGTGGAGGTGAAGGAGAGCGAATTGTTCGATTACATTCGCCGTCAACCCGACGGCTCTCAGGAAGGGAACACGACCTCGGCGTTCTTGAAGTAGCTGGCACATACAATTCCGCCATGGCCGAGGAACTCGACTGCGTCGTCGAGCGCGTCACGTTTCATAACGCCGACAACGGATTCTCCGTGTTGCGCGTGCGTCCGCGCGGAGACAATCCCGCGATCGTCACCGTTGTCGGTCACCTCGCGGCGGTCGCGCAGGGAGAACGCCTCCTCGCGCAAGGCGAGTGGCGCGACGACCGGGCTCACGGGCGGCAGTTCGTCGCCGCCTCGATCGCCCCGCAGCCGATGCAGGGCCGCGCACAGATCGAGACCTTCCTCGCTTCCGGCGCAATCAAAGGCGTCGGCCCTTCCACCGCGCATCTGATGCTCGTGCACTTCGGCGAGAAAGTCCTCGAGGTCCTGGAGAAAACACCGGAGCGTCTGCGCGAGCTCCCGGGCATCGGCCCGACGCGCGCGAAGACGATCGGCGAGAGCTGGGCCGCGCAGCGTTCGACGCGCGAGCTGATGCTCTTCCTCGTCGACAGCGGCATCGGCGTCGCGCGCGCGGGCCGCATCCAGAAGCAGTTCGGCGCGGACGCGGTGCGGATCATTCAACAGAATCCGTACCGGCTCGTGCGCGAGATCCGCGGCATCGGATTCGCGACCGCCGACGCGCTCGCGCTGAAGCTCGGCCTGGCCCGCGATTCGATCGAGCGGATCCGCGCCGGCCTTTCGCACGCGCTGCTCGACGCGTCCACGCAGGGCCACTGCGGACTCCCCACCGACGACCTGATCGAATCCTGCGCGAAGCTCCTCGGCATCGGAAACGAGCGCATCGGCGAGGGGATCGCGCTCGAGATCGAAGCGAAGCGCCTCATCGTTGACACGCTTGGCGAACGCGACGCGATCTTCCTGCCGTGGCTGCACAGAGCCGAGCGAGTGATCGGCGAGACGCTTCGGCAGCTCGCGCACGGACGTCCGCCGTGGCCGGACATCGACGCGGAGAAGGCGCTGCAATGGGTCGAGCGCAAGACGCACGTGCCGCTGGCGCCGTCGCAACGCGCCGCGATCGCATTGATGCTGCGCTCGAAGGTGTGCGTGATCACCGGCGGTCCCGGCGTCGGCAAGACCACCATCGTGAATTCGATCGTGCGGATCGCGGCCACGAAGGAAGTCGACATTTTTCTCGCCGCCCCGACCGGCCGCGCCGCGCGCCGCCTCGGTGAGAGCACGGGACGCGAGGCCCGGACGATTCATCGTCTGCTCGAGGTCAATGCGCAAACCGGCGAGTTCGCGCGCGACGAGAACAATCCGCTCGAATGCGATCTCCTCATCGTCGACGAGGCGTCGATGATCGACGTGATGCTGATGCAGGCGCTCGTGCGCGCGCTTCCGCCGCATGCCGCGCTGCTGCTGGTGGGCGACGTCGATCAACTTCCCGCGGTCGGACCGGGACAGGTGCTGGCCGACGTCATTCGCTCCGGTGCGATTCCCGTGGTGCGTCTGACCGAGGTGTTCCGGCAGGAAGCGGAAAGCCGGATCGTCGTGAGCGCGCACGCGATCAACGAGGGGAGGATGCCCGAGCTCTCCCGTCGCGACGGCGATTTTTTCTTCGTGCGCACGAACGACGCGGCTGCCGCGGCGGAGCGCATCGTCGACCTCGTCGCAGACAGAATCCCGAAGCGATTCGGCTTCGATCCGCTGCGCGACATTCAGGTGCTCTGCCCGATGCGCCGCAGCGCGGCGGGCGTCGAGGCGCTCAACGCGGCGCTGCAGAAGCGGCTGAATCCGCGCGCCTCGCGCGCCGACGCACCGCGCATCGAGCGCCTCGGCACCGCATTTCACGCCGGCGACAAGGTGATGCAGGTCGTGAACAACTACGACAAGGACGTGTTCAACGGCGACACGGGCGTGATCGTGGAGATCGACGCGGAAACGATGACGGCGATCGTCGACGTCGACGGCCGTGCGCTCGAATATGTCGATGAAGAGCTGGACGATCTCGTGCTCGCGTATGCGACGACGATCCACAAATCGCAAGGCTCCGAGTATCCGGCCGTGGTGATCGCGCTGACGACGCAACACGCGATCATGCTCCAGCGGAACCTCGTCTACACGGCCGTGACGCGCGGGAAGCGGCTCGTCGTGATCGTGGGCCAGGAAGGCGCGCTGCGCCAGGCGGTGTCGACGACGAGCACGCGCCGCCGCTGGACGAAACTCGCGCAGTGGCTGGCGTAGGGCGGCCTTCCAACGTTACGGTCTTCGGCGACGCGGCGGTCCCGATGGTCTCGACGGCGTCGACGTAGGGCGGGCTTCAGCCCGCCTCCCCGGTGGGCGGGCGGGGGCGGAACCGCGCGGTCGTGCCGGCGCCGCAGCACCGCCCGCCTTCCGTTGCGCCTTCGCTTCCGCACGCGCGCGATCTTCCTTCTTCCGTGCGCGGATCGCCGCGATCCGCTCCTGGATCGGAATCTCCAGCTTCTCCGCCGGCCTGCGCGTGTAATCGAAATCCGGCACGGTCACGCGCGGCAGACGCTTCCCGATCGCGCGCTCGATCGCGCGGAGATCGTTCTCCTCCTCCGGCGCGACGAACGTGATCGCGTCGCCGGTCAGCTCCGCGCGCGCGGTGCGGCCGACGCGGTGGATGTAATCCTCGGGCATGTTCGGCACGTCGAAGTTCACCACGTGCGAGAGCGCCTCGACGTCGATGCCGCGCGCGGCGATGTCCGTCGCCACGAGGATCCGGTATTTGCCGGACTTGAACCCGGCCAGCGCGTCCGTGCGCTGCATCTGGCTGCGGTTGCCGTGAATGCGGGTGACGTTCACCTTCCGCCGCTCCAGTTGCTCGAAGACGCGGTTCGCGCGGTGCTTCGTGCGCGTGAAGACGATGGCGCTGGTGATCTCGCCGCGCTCGAGCAGCGTCTCCAGCAGCGACAACTTGAGATCCTGCGACACAGGAAAGACCGATTGCGCGATGCCGGACGCCGGCATCGCCTTCCGCTCGATCGAGATCATGGCCGGGTTTTTCAACATCTCTTTCGAGAGCTGCACGATCGGTTGCGGCAGCGTGGCGGAGAAGAAGAGCGTCTGCCGTTTCACCGGAAGGTGCTTCAGGACTCTGCGGATGTCGGGGAGGAAGCCCATGTCCAGCATCCGGTCCGCTTCATCGAGGACGAGGATCTCCAGCCCGTCGAGCTTCGCGTAGGGATATTGAAAATGATCGAGCAGGCGTCCCGGCGTGGCGACGAGCACGTCCACTCCGCTGCGGAAGGCATGTTCCTGCGGCCCCATGCCGACGCCGCCGAAAATGGCTGCGCCGGAGAGCGGCGTGTGTACGGCCAGATCACGCAGATGCTCGTCGATCTGCGCGGCGAGCTCGCGCGTAGGCGTCAGGATCAGCGCTCGCGTGGTGCCGCGTTTCTTGGACATCAGCCGGTGGAGGATCGGAAGGAGAAACGCCGCGGTCTTGCCGCTGCCGGTCATCGCGGCCGCGAGAACGTCCTTGCCGGTCATGGCCGGTGGGATGGCGTCACTCTGAATCGGTGTCGGTCGTTTGAACCCGAGCTCGTTGATTCCGCGGACGAGATCGGGATGAAGGTCGAATGCAGTGAATGGCATAGGGGGCGGATGGTCTCACAGAAACTTCATCCACGCCCGCGGCCGCTCCGCCTTCACCCGCGCGTACCAGCGGCAGGGGAAGTAGAGCGCGACGACGACCAGCGCGGTCACGAGATACAGCAGCGCCAGACTCCATTGATAACCGGGCGGCACGTCCGGCGGCAGCATCGGATGATTTGCGAACAGCCATTGCGTGCTTGCCGGCGTCCGCACGAGCGAGATCAGCACCGCGATGAGATGAATCAGCGGGATGTGCAGCACGTAATAGAAGAACGGTACCTTCCCGAACACTTCGAGCCATCGCGCCACCCGCCCGCGCGCGTTCTCGAGAAGCGGCAGGGCGATGAACATCGGCCCGAGGGTCATTAGTAGGAACTGGAGCGAGGCGGGGTACTTTGCGGGATTGAGGAAACGCAGCGCGCCGCCGTCCCATGGACGCGGATCGCCGTAGACGCCGGTCGCGCGCAGCACGATGAACAGCACGATGCACGCGATCCCAAGGATGAGGCACACGCGGCGATTGCGCACGACCTTCCCGAATGCGTAACCCGCCGCCATCACGCCGATCCACGGAATGAGCGTGTAGAGCACGACGACGTTGAACGGTCCCGCCGGAAAACTCCAGCCCGCATAGAGCACCTTCACGAACCACGACGGCGATTCGCCCACCAGTCCCGCGAACGCATTGTGCAGAACCATGATCGCTACGCCGATCGCTGCGATGATCGGCGTGGGGAGGAACACGAGACCCGCGAGCACGACCATCGACCAGCCGATCACCCAGATCACGCCGGCGAAGGTGAAGTTCGCGTAGTCGAAGTTGAACGTCCACGCGAAGCGGAGCACGGTGAGCTCGAGCAGCACCAGCCACAGTCCGCGCACGAGGAGAAACTTCGCCAGCGCCGCGCGCGACTGCACCTTCTGTCCGTACAGATACGCCGCCGTCCCCGCGAGAAAGATGAAGATCGGCGCGCAGAAGTGCGTGACCCAGCGGGTGAAGAAGATCGCCGGATCGGGTCCGCCGGCCGGCACGCCGGCGTAAACGCGCACGTGATCGATGGCCATCAGGACCATCACCGCGCCGCGAACGATGTCGAGCGAGGGAATGCGCTTCATGTTGCGCTCAGGATCGCTGGTTTTTCACCGAGTGGCAACGGCGGCTCGTTGAACAGGCCATCTACAATGCAGCGCATGTCCGCAAAGCAGGTTCAGGAAGCGCTCTCGCTCCTCGAGAAGGCGGCCACGCAGAAGGACTTCGACAACCTCGCGCGCTTCGGCATCGCCGCGCCCAAGGCCTTCGGCGTCTCCATGGCCAACATCCAGAAGATCGCCAAGCGCCTCGGACGCAGTCACGAGCTGGCCGCGGAGCTGTGGGATACCGGCTGGTACGAGGCGCGGATGCTCACGGCGTTCGTCGACGAGCCGGAGCGCGTCACCTCTGCGCAGATGGATCGCTGGTGCCGCGACTTCGACAACTGGGGAATCGTCGACACGCTCTGCTTCAAGCTCTTCGACCGCACGCCGCACGCCTGGGCAAAAATCGCGCAGTGGCACGACAAGCGCGCCGAGTTCGTGAAGCGCGCGTCCTTCGCACTGCTGGCCAGCCTCGCGCTGCACGACAAGAACGCCGGCGACGAACCGTTTGTCGAGAGCCTCTCGTTCATCGAGCGCGCCGCCACGGACGATCGCAACTTCGTGAAGAAGGGAGTGAGCTGGGCCCTGCGCAGCGTCGGCCGACGCAATGCGAAACTGAAGGCCGCCGCGGTGAAGTTGTCGCGCCGCCTGATCGAATCCGAGGAGCCCTCGGCGCGTTGGATCGGGAAGGATGCACTGCGGGAGCTGACGCGGATGAGGGGCGATTCTCGCCCGTGATCTCGCTTCGCCTTCACTCCCAACTCCTGGCCGGCAACGCCCTCGCGACGCCGCATGACGTCGTCGCCCACTTCGGCGCCGTGCAGGCGCAGGACTACCTCGGCGCGCTTTGGGCGGTGGGCATGCGGACGCGCAACGCGATCGAGAGCGACATTGAAAAGGCGCTCGAGCAACGGAGCATCGTCCGCTGTTGGCCGATGCGCGGCACGCTGCACTTCGTCGCCGCGGAGGATGTTCGCTGGATGCTCGAGCTCCTCTCGCCGCGCGTGCTCTCGCGACATCGCATGCGGCTGGAGCGCGACTTCGAGCTCGACGCGCGCGTGATTCGTCGCTGCCGCACGCTCGTCGAGCGCGCGCTCCGCGGTGGCAACGCGCTGACGCGCCCGGAGCTCTACGCGATCCTCGAGAACGCGCGCATCTCCACGAGCGCGAGCCGCGGACTGCACATCCTCTTCGCGCTCGCGCACGAGCGCGTGATCTGCTTCGGCGCCCGGCGCGGGAAGCAACCGACATTCGTATTGCTCGACGAATGGCTGCCCGCGTCGAAACCGAAGCCGCGCGACGAAGCGCTCGCGGAGATCGCGCGGCGCTACTTCGCCGGACACGGACCCGCGACGACGGAAGACTTCATGTGGTGGACGGGCCTGACGAAGAAAGAGGCGAACGAAGCGATCGCGCTCGCCGGCGCGCCGACGTCCTCGACTCGCGCCGCGACGCGCAACAGTACGCATCTCCTCCCGCCCTTCGACGAATACACCGTCGCCTACAAAGACCGCACGTCGATCATCGATCCAGCATTCGCGAAACGCCTGAACGGCGGCGGCGGTCTCCTCAACCCCGTCGTCATCGTGAACGGCGTCGTCGCCGCCAACTGGAAGCGCGTGCTGCGCGGAACGTCCGTCGAGATCACAGTCTCGCCGTTCCGCGAGCTGACCGCCCGCGACACCCGCGCAGTCAAGCAGGCCGCCGCGCGCTACCGGGCATTCCTGTCGGCCGAAAAATGTGATGCAGAATAGATGCATCACATGATGCATTCTGTATCATCACGTGGAGGACTGAAATGCGAACGACGATCAATCTGGACGAACGGCTCATCGAAGAGGCCCAGCGTGTCACGGGCACTCAGGAACGAACCGCGCTGATCCACGAGGGTCTGCGTGCTCTCATCGCCCGTGAGAGTGCGAAGCGACTCGCTCGGCTCGGCGGGAGCGACCCGCGGCTCAAGCAACCCCCGAGGCGTCGAACGTCGTGATTCTGGTCGACACCTCGGTGTGGGTCGACCACTTGCAGAAAGGGGTTCCGGCTCTCGCCGAGTCGTTGGAGGAGGGGGAGGTGATGACACACCCCTTCGTCATCGGCGAGCTTGCGTGCGGCAATCTGAAAAACCGTCGCGAGGTGCTGCATCTGCTCGCGGTGCTGCCGTCGGCGATCGTTGCCAGTCACGAGGAGACGCTGCGCTTCATCGAGCGTCGAGCGCTGATGGGCAAGGGCATCGGATACATCGACGCACACCTCCTTGCTTCGGTCACCCTGACGCAGGACACGCGACTCTGGACCCGAGACAAGCGTCTCGCGCTCGTGGCGGCGGAACTTCGTCTCGCAGCGACGAAGTAGCGACACCTTCCCCTCGAACACCATTTGAGCGACCATGCCCTCGTGTACGACAGCCGACTGCTCCTGCAACTCACCGATCCTGACGAAAACGTCCGTGCCGAGGCTCGGGAAGAGCTGAGCATGATGATGGACGATGACATCGCGCGCGCGTTCCTCGACGTCGCGTCGAGCGATGCCGCGGAGGACATCCGCTCCGACGCGATCGTCGGACTCGGGCCGATCATCGAAGAGGCGGGGATGGACTTCGCCGACGACGACATGGACTTCGAGCTCGACCCCGACCTCGGTCCCGGCATCTCGCGCGACACGTTCGAATCGATCATCACCGAGATCCGCGCGCTGTACGAGGACGAGACCCAGCCGAAGTTCGTCCGCCGGCGCGCCTTCGAAGTCCTCGTCCGCGATCCGCAGCCGTGGCAGAGCGCGGAGATCCGCAAGCACTACGCCGGAGACGATCCGCTGTGGAAGCTCACCGCCGTCTTCGCGATGGGCTACGTCGCTGGCTTCGAGAAAGAGATCGCGGCGACGGTCGCATCCGCCAGTGAACATCTCCTGTACGAAGCCGTCCGCGCCGCCAGTTCCATGGAAGTCTCCTCGACGGCGCAGCGCATCCGCGACCTCGCGACGTCCGGGAGCACCGATCACGACCTCCGCCTCGTTGCGATCGAGGCGTTGGTGAACGTCGATCCCGATCCCGAAGACGTTCTCCTGCCGCTGACCCGATCGCGCGACCCGGAGATTGCCGAGACCGCGCAGGCAGCGCTCGACGAGTTGCTGATGACGCACGAGCTCGACGAGGACGACTTCGACGAGGAAGACGAAGACTAGCGGCCGGCCATCAAGTCGTCGACTCCCCGCGCGAGCTCGACCAGATACTCATCGCCGCGCGGATGGTGGGTCAGCCCGACCAGGATGTAGTGTCGTCCCGGCCCGGTGATCACCGCCGAGTCGTGCAGCCAGTCCTCCCACGAGCCCCACTTCCGGATGATCTCCACATCGCGTCCGGCGAGCGCCTTCACGAACTTGTGGTCGTCATGCGGGATGTCCGGCGACGCGAAGATCTCCCGCATCGTCGTCGAAGCCTCGGGCGAGACCAGGTTCTTCTGCTCGAGGAGCAGCCAGAAACGCAGGAGCTGCCGCACCGTCGCGGCGTGAGAGTGATCCGCGACCGGATCGCCGATCCGCTCGCTGTTCGGTCCGTAATGTTTGCCGACCCAGATCCCGCCGCCGCGCGACGCGTCGTAGAAGCCATACGAATCCAGCACCTTCTGGATCTCGCGCAGACCCATCGCGCGCGAGAACTGCGCCGCCATCTCATTGCTCGACGCCTTCGCCATCAATCCCAGCTCGTGTCGCGTCGTCGCGTCGAGTTGCGTCGCCGCTTCAGGATGCAACTGAAAGTACGCGAGCAGAATCCCGACCTTCGGCACGCTCGCCGCGTACTCGATTCGATCCGGATGCAACATCGCCACGCGCGAGCGCTTCAGGTCGAGCACTCCGACCGCTGCCTGCTCCGTCGTCATTCCGTACTGCTCGCGCAAACGCGCGTCGAGCGCTTCGACCGCGCGCTGCAATGCCGGGTCGACGGGAGTGTCGTAGTCGAGCGTGAAGTCGCGCACCGCGGACGAGCGGCAGGAAGTGAAGGCGAGCATCAACAGTACGATCGAGACGAACTTCATATCAGCTTCTCGAACGGCGTCGCCGCGGATACACGGTTCCCGGCGCCACCACCACCGTTTGCGGCTGCGATACCGAAGGCTCGAAGTTGTCGTCGCCGGCGTAGGTGGCGTGGATCTGGTGCGTTCCTTCCGGGAACGGCGGTAGTTTTACCGTGACCGTCATCCCACCCGAGCAGCATCGGTTGTCGGCGAAAACTTTCGCGAGCAGCTTTGCACCTTCATAGACGCGCACCCATCCGCCCGGCGTTCCCCCGTGCGGAAACGCGTGAAGATCCACCCGAATCTCGACCGGCCGGCCCGCGACGGCGCCGCCGCCGTATTCGATCGCCGTGACCGACTGCGCCTTCCGGATCACCTGCGTCACGACGTTCGAGCGGCTCGGCGGCTGCGTGTCGTTGCCCTCGTACTCCGTGTAGAAGGTATAGGTGCCGGGCGGAAGGTGATTCAAAGACCAGTAGGTCGGCGGTCCGTACTGCGTGTACTGCTGCCGCACGCCGTCGATGAAGAGCCAGAAACTGCCGAGGACACTCCCCGCGATGGGCGATTCGACGGCCACGCGGAGGACGAATCCTTCACCGTATGGAATCGAGGGTCCGGAGGCTTCGAGGGTGAGGGTGGTGGTCGTTTTCTCGGCGACCACTTTCTGCAGGGTCTCGGACGAAACGCCGCTGCGATAAGACTCGTCGCCTGCGAAATGCGCGCGGATCGCATGCGTTCCCACCGGCAGCGGTGGCGCCTCGATCTCGAGCTCACGGTTCTGCGGGGTTGCGGTCGCCAGAACAGTCGCGCCCTCCTGCAAAGTCACCGCGCCCGTCGGAAACGGCGGTGTGCTCAGAGAGATGAAACCCTCCGCGGTCCCGACCGACGCCCTGAACGGAATCGGGTCGCCCGCGGAGACGACCGGATACTTCGCCGTCAGTTGCACATGGGCGTCCCCGGCCGCGTTCGCATGGATGGCAACACCGCGCGCATTGGCCGAGGCTACGACCAGATCGGTCCGGCCGTCGCGGGTGAAATCGGCCGCGGCGAGAAAGCCGGGAAAGAAACCGCTCGAAGGAGTACCGCCGACCACCCACGCGTGCACGGGGGCGGCGAGACTCCCGTTCCCGTTGCCGCTGAGCGTCGCCAGCTGTTGCTCGTTCGTCAGCGACACGACGACGTCCACCTTCCCGTCGCCATCGATGTCGGTCACGAAGAGATCCCAGGGATTGCCCGAGCTCGGGTGCGTCGGGACGATCAGTGGATAGACCACCGGCGCCGCGAAGGTTCGCGATCCGAGGTTCACCATCACCGTGAGGGTGTTCGCGGGGAAGTCGGCAGAGAGGATCTCCGCGTCGCCGTCCGCGTCGAGATCCGCGAGCGCGAATCGCGATGACGTGCTCGGATTGGTGAACGGCGTAGGCGCATCGAGCGTCCCGTCGCTTTTGCCGAAGAAGAGATCGAATCCCAGCGGTTCATCGCGGGCGATCAGCACGTCGACGCGGCCGTCGTGATCGACGTCGTGGGCACGGATCCAGTACGCGAGCGAAAGTTCCCGCCGCGAGGCCTCGGTGAACCCGCCGGACCCGTCGCCGCGGAAGATGGCCAGCGTCTTCGCGCTGCGGCTGAGGATCGCGACGTCCATTCGTCCGTCGCCGTTGAAGTCGGCCGTCGCGAGCTGCGTCGGCGAGAAGGGGAGCGAGGTCGTGATCGGAGCCGCGAACGTGCCGTTCCCGTTCGATTTCACGAACAGCAGCGCGTTCTTCGCGATGTCCGACGCCACGATGTCGAGCTTCTGATCGCCGTCGAAATCCGCCAGCTCGAGATCGCTGAGATAGTCGCTCGAGAACGCGAGCACGGACGCGCCCGGAATGCCGCCGGCCTGCGTCGGCAGCAAGTGCACGTTGTTCCCCGAACGGACGATCACGTCCGGGCGTCCGTCGCCGTTGAAGTCGCCGGCCGCGACGGTGCCCACGGACATCGGCGTGCTCGGACCCGTGCGGACCCATTGCGGATAGTAGGGTTGAGCGGAAAGCGGCAGAGTCGCAAGGATTGCGGTGAATAGGATCGATCTCATCGGATCGCCTCGCGCAGTTCCTGCAGATGCGACGCGTTCAGCGACGCTCCCTGCGCGATCGAAGCGGTGAAGTCGAATGAGTACGCGCCCAATTTCACGCGCGCTTCGTTGATGGCCGTGCGGAGCAGCGGGACGTGCGACGCGGGAATGCCGCTCCCGGACCTCGCGCTACGCCGCCGCTTCGTGCTCGGCGGAGTCGAAGGCAGCGACACCGGGCCGAGTCCGGCCGCGGCGCGAAGGATGTTCGTCGCGCGCACCACTTCGTCCATGTGCGTGGACGTGACGCGGGTCTGCGGCAGCATCGGATCGTCCGTGAACGGGAAGCGCATCCCCGCGTCGATGTTGCTGAAGCTGTTCCCCGCGTGCGATTCCATCTGGTAGAGATAGACCGTCTCGGGCGCGGGAAAGGAGTCGAGCCACGGAGGAAGGGGGCAACAGCTCCCGCCCACCACCGTTTTGTTGGGAAGCATGCGCCGGATGATCAGGTGATTCGGCGCGTGCCACGAAACAGCCACGCCCTCCTCGGTTCCCCGCGCATCGATCGTCAGCTCGCCCGCGGGGAAGGCGCGGAACGGAACGAGCGTATCGACGGGCTTGTAGTTCGCGTCTCCGCTGAACGTGACGCGCAGCGCATGGCGGCCGGCGGGGAGAGCGGGAAGCGCGAAGTGCTGATACGGCCAGTCCTCGGTCGACTTCGCTCCGATCCGGGTGCCGTCGAGGTACAGCGTCAACGTTCCCTTCGGCCATTGGTCGCCGGCGGCTTTGATGATGCCGATGGCGAGGTCGTTCACCGCCGTGCCCTCCACCGCAAACGCGGGAGTCACCTCGATCTTCGGCGTCTGCCGGTCGACGACGTAGGTCATCGCGGCGTAGCTCGGCGGATGCGTCGCGTCGCCGGAGTACTCCGCGACCACGGTGTGCACGCCCGTCGTTGCGTAGCCGAACACCGTCGCTTGCGGAGCGTTCGTTTCCGTACCGAACTGCTGCCCGTCGATGGTGATCTTGAATGTGCCGCCCGGTGTGTCGCCGGTGCTCGAGGTCACGGTCGCGGTGAGCTTCGGACCGTACCCGTAAACCGTGGCCGGAGGCTCGGCGAGGAGGATCGTGGTCGTCGTCGCCGTGGTGACGCGCACGACCAGTTCCTTCGACAGTGGCTCGTACTGCTCGTCGCCGCTGTAGTCGACGACGAGCGTGTGCTCGCCGGCGGCGAGTCCGGCGATCGTGGCGGTCGCCTGGACCAACACCGGTACCGTCGCGAGGACCTGCTGTCCTTCGCGCACCGATGCCGTGCCCGTCGCGGGGATGGTGAACGTCGGCGTCGCCGGCGAACGGACGTCGATCGCGATCTTGACGCTCTGGCCGACGGAGATCGTGGGAGTCGTCGTCGTCGCGCTCAGCACGCCGCTGCCGCAGAGATTCCGGAACGCGACGATCTTCGGCGCGAACCGGTCCAGGATGGACGCGACGGTATCGACGCGGCCGTCGCCGTCGAAGTCCGAGACGGCCACGCCGCCGTCGAGGGAGGAACCCGGCTGGCAGTTCGGGCTGTCCGCGAACCATTGGCGGAGGAGCGTCCCGGTGCCGGAGCCGGTGGAAGTGCGGATGCCGCAGCTGATCGACGTCACCAGATCGAGCTTGTCGTCGCCGGTGAGGTCCGCCGCGGCGAGATCGGTGACGGGCGCCGGCAAGAAGAGGTTGTAGCTCAGCGGGTCGCCGAAGGAGCGTCCGCCGAGGTTGCGGATGACGGAGACTCCGCCGGGGAAACGCGCGACGGCGAGATCGGGCAGTCCGTTCGCGTCCATGTCCACGGCCTTCAGGGCGACCGTCACGATCGGGCCGGAGATCGTCACCGCGGGATCGAGCATTCCGTTGCCGCGGCCGTAAAACACGTCGAAGCTGTTTCGGTTGAGATAGCCGATGACGGCGTCCATCCGCCCGTCGACGTCGAGGTCCGCGGCGGTCATGGCCGTGGCTTCCGGGGTGATCGTCGAAGTCTGCAGCTCCGTGAACGCGCCCGTGCCGTTGTTGCGGAACACGACCAGCTTTGCCGCGGTGGCGTCGAACGCAGCGAGGTCCAGTGCCGAATCGCCGTCGAATCGCGCCGCGGTGAGATCCTTCGGCGTGATGCCGATCGCACTCTCGATCGCCGCGTCGAACGTGCCGTCGCCTTTGCCGGGAAGGACGATCAATGCGCCCTCGCGCGCGAACGCGAGGTCGATGCGCTGATCGCCGTTGAAGTCCGCCGCGACGAGGCTACTTCGTGGCGCGCCGCTGTATACGTTGACGGGCGGCGCGAACGTGCCCGTGCCGTCATTACGGAGCACGAATGCGGCGGTCGCGCTGAGGCCGGCGACGTCGGGCTTGCCGTCCCGATCGAGATCGGCCGCGGCCAACGACGTCGCGGCGAAATCGGCGACCGAGGTCTGCTGCCAGAACGGCGCGAGACAATCGGCGCGCGCGACAGACGGAATCGCAATGGCCAATGCGAATAGAAGACGGACGACACGTCGGGAGAGGGTTGGGATCATGGCTGAAGGGATCGAACCGTTCTAGAGTACACCGCATGACGAAATCACTCGCCGGCAAAGTCGCATTGGTCGTCGGAGCCACACGCGGAGCGGGACGCGGGATCGCCGTCCAACTCGGCGCCGCTACCGTCGAGCAGACGGGTGCGACGAGGTGAGCTCACGAACTGTTTCGCAGCAGCAGAGGCACAGAGTTCACGGAGGCTTCGACGTGAATCGGTATCACTCTGCGTTGACACGGAAAGCATCGAGGACACAGAGGCTTTCACGGCGGGGGTTAAATGATAGCAATCATTAGTTCCCTATGGCATGCAAGCCGGAGCGGACCTACATTCGACAGATGTACAGGCTGCTGCTCGTCCTCGGATTCAGCGCCATGCTGCCGGTCAATGCACAGCAGGCTAGGCAACCGTGGAGCCTCACGCTGGAAGAGCGGATCGCGCTTCGCACGAATCCGGAGCTGGCGCGCGAGCGAGTGCGCGGTGCCATGCGCGGACAACGGAGCTCGAATGCCGACGGCCATTTGTCAGCGGACCGCTTCGACGGAAAATCGCATCCCGAGCTGTTTCTCCCGCACGAGGTATTCCGGTCGCTTATGACCTTGGCGTTTCTGGGACCTGCGCGGAACGGGGAGCGCTTTCGTGAGGGTTTGATGCCTGAGGTCACGCGCCTCGCATTGCCGCGCGATTTCTGGGAGCGACTCCGGTCGGTGTCCGCGGTGTATCTCTCCGACTCGTGGGCCGAGGCTGATCTCGGCGCGAGCCTTCGGCAGCAGAGTGGGAGGGCACGCCGGGATGCGGAAAGAGCACTGTCGCTCAAACAACTGGAGGTGTGTAGAAGTCGCGCTGACGCCATCGCCGCCGCGCGGAAGGAATTCGGAAGTGAGGATTTCGATCGTTTCATGTACGAAGTCATTGCGGTAAAAAAATTCCACAGCGAGCAGCGCCTGCCAGCTCCGGAAGTATTGCGCTGGGCGGAGTCTGGCTGCCGATGAGAACCGCGCGATTCTTCGTCGTGCTTTTCGCATTCCTTTGTTGTGCCGGCTCGGCACATGCGGGCCTCGATGGGTCTGTGTTTCTGATGCCCATCAACGAGTACGGTTTCGAATCTCATGGCGAGGCCGTTTACGTCAATGCTTTGAGTCAGATCAACTACAGCGCGGAGCTCAGTGGCACCCATAGCGTCAATGGTCCTCAGAATTTCCAGACCTCCGTCCAGGGCATGGGTAGGTACAGCTATGTCCTCGCCGGTCCGGCCGAGCCGGGCGGCTGCTACGGCACGACTCTGCATGTCATTGGCGATCCCCCCGACCTGCTCCTTTACGACGACCAGACATGGACAGGCGACACGAGGTGTGCACCTGAAGAGGACCCGGGCGGAGACGGATGCGGCACCAACGGCGGGGTTTGCGAGCAGAGCGAATCCTGCCCGCTGATCCTCGATTTGAACAGCGACGGGATCCACACTACAGGCCTCGACGATCCTGTGTATTTCTGGATCGATCTGCAAGGTCGGAGCGAGGCGACTGCCTGGACAAACCCCAATACCGAGGAAGCGTTCCTCTGGATGGATCTCGATCACGATCAGATCGCAAGGGTGACGGAGTTGTTCGGGAGCCGCATGGTCGGGCCGAGCGGCTTGTATTTCGCCAACGGCTTCGACGCGCTGCTGACATTCGATCGACCGGAAAACGGTGGAGATGCGGATGGACAGATCACGCACCGCGACTCTGTGTGGGCGCGGCTCAGGCTCTGGGTCGATCGCAACCATGATGCCGTCTCCCAGCCGACGGAGATCTCCGTATTGTGGGCTCACGGGATCGTCGCGCTCAATCTGGACCACGCCGAGGGCGAGCTTTACGACGAGTACGGGAACGAGCTGTATCTCGTCGGCAGCTACGTCGCCCGCGTTCACGGGCGAGACACCGAAATTCGGACGATGGCCGACGTCGAGTTCAGATATATCCCGAATTGAACGGACGCGAGCATGTCGCACAAAACCATCTGTACGCACCACCGGTGGGCCTGTGGTGATTCGGTGGAATGGACCAATCACCACGGAGACACAGAGGACAGAGGCTCACGCGGCGGCGGTGAGGTGTGTCTCATGCGTCTTCCGCCCGCAGGCGCAGCGTCGCCCGATGGATGTGCCATCGTCGCGCGGACGGAGGTGCTCCATCCGCGACGGAGGCGTCGCATTGTCTACGAGTGGGAACGCGCGCGGCCTCGCCCGTGCTCGTGACCTCCACGATCACACCGGTCACCACGACCTTGCCGCTCGCTTCCTCGGAAACGTGCTGTACTTCGCAGCGTCGGATCGACGGGAGTGTCGTAGTCGAGCGTGAAGTCGCGCACCGCGGACGACCTGCACGAGGCGAAGGCGAGCATCAACACAAAAACGGAGACGAACCAGCGCAGCATCCGCGCACGATACAGCGCGAGTTGTTTTAGAGTGCGCACATGTCACTCGCCGGCAAAGTCGCATTGGTCGCCGGAGCCACCCGCGGAGCGGGACGCGGAATCGCCGTACAACTCGGCGCCGCCGGGGCGACCGTCTACGTCACCGGCCGCTCGAGCGGATCCGAGCGATCGGAGATGGACCGCCCGGAGACCATCGAAGAAACCGCGGCGCTCGTGAACGCGGCGGGCGGCCGCGGGATCGCGGTCCGCGTCGACCATCTCGTGCCCGACGAAGTGCGCGCGCTCGTCGAGCGCATCCGCGACGAGCGGGGCGCGTTGCACGTCCTCGTCAACGACATCTTCGGCGCCACGAAGATGGAGTGGAACAAGACCGTGTGGGAATCCGATCTCGAGTACGGACTGCATCTCCTGCGTCTCTCCATCGACACGCACGCGATCACCAGCCACTTCGCGATCCCGCTGCTGCTCGAGACGCCGGGCGGCCTGGTCGTCGAAGTGACCGACGGAACGGACGAGTACAACGCGAAGAACTATCGCGTCTCCTTCTTCTATGACCTCGCGAAAGCGGCCGTGAATCGGATGGCGTTCGCACTGGCGCACGAACTGGCGCCGCGCGGTGCCAGCGCCGTGTCACTCACGCCCGGCTGGTTGCGTTCCGAGGCGATGCTCGATGCTTATCGCGTCTCCGAGGCGAACTGGCGGGATGCGACGAAGATCTCGCCGCACTTCGCGATCTCCGAGACACCGGCGTTCGTCGGACGCGCGGTGGTCGCACTCGCACAGGATCCCGACGTCGTGCGCTGGAACGGACAGTCGCTGTCGAGCGGACAACTGGCGAAGGTCTACGGCTTCACCGACGTCGACGGCAGTCAGCCCGACGCGTGGAGGTACGTCGTCGAAGTGCAGGACGCGGGTAAACCGGCCGACGTGACCGGCTATCGCTGATCGGTCAGCCAGCAGGGGATGACTGTTCGCGCCCAGGACGTTCCGACCCTCGAGCAGACAGGCGCGATGAAGTGATCGTTCATAATCGGCGTGTGCCGTTGCTCATCATCGCGCTGCTGCTGTTCGTGTCCTGCCGTGCCTCGCCGAGCAAGCCGCAGAAAGCGTCCGCCGACGAGCCCATTTCGAACGTCAGCGTCGACGTCGTCGTCAGCGAGCTCGCACATACGAATGATTCCGGTGTAGACACCGAAAAGGCTTACGAGTTCACGTTGCGCGGCGAGCGCTTTGAGCTCGACCGGACCGGCCGTTTCACCTGCGGAAATGCCAGGGGCTCATTCCAACTCGACGTGGAGGAGACGCCTTACGTCGACGAGCTCCAGTTCCTGCCGTACGGCCAGGACGTGCTCATCCTGCTCTATGAGCTGTCCGATGGCGAGAGTGGTCTCTCGCGAATCAGCCGCGTGTATCTGCCATCGTGCGAGCTCACCTTCAGCACCGACCTCCCCAGTTTCAACATCGGGCAGGCAGCGCTGGAAGGCTCGACTCTCTACGTCAGCTCGCTCGGCTTCGTGGGCCGTTTCGACGTCGAAGCATGGGGATACGACTGGACGCATGGCAATTTGTACGATCGTTACAAGCTGAACGCTTTCGGCAAGCCGGTCGTTTTCCGCGATCGCGTCGTCTTCCCGGAGAGCACGTCCTCGTCGGGCAGCGTTCCTCGGAACGTGGTCATTCAGAAGAGCTCAGGCGCGATCGCGATCTCGCAACAGCCGCAAGCAGCCGGCAGTTGACACGTGCAGCGTCGCCCGATGAATGTGCCATCGCCGCGCGGACGGAGTCGCGCCATCCACGACGGGAGAAGGCCGGCGTCGGTGCGAAGATTGCTGCGCGAGAAACCCATGCCCAGCTCTGCCACCAACATCCCCACCACCATGCGAGCCGCCGTCATCGACAAATACGGCGGCGCCGACAACATCGAGATTCGCGAGCTCGATGTGCCGCGGCCCGGAGCTTATGAGGTGCTCATTCGCATCGACACCGCCGGAGTCGGCGAATGGGACGTCGCCGTTCGCGGCGGAGAGATCAAGACCGAGCACGGCTTTCCGCTCATCCTCGGCACCGACGCCTCCGGCGTAGTCGTCGACGTCGGTAGCCGCGTGACCCGGTTCAAGCGCGGCGATTCCGTGTACGCGTACGTCTTCGACAACAAGAAGGGCGGCTTTTACGCCGAATATGCGGCGGTTTCCGCGAAGAGCGTCGGACGCATTCCGAAGACGCTCGACCTCGAGCGCGCGGGCGCGCTCACGGTCGTCGGGCTCACCGCGTTGCAAGGCGTCGACGACGCGCTCAACCTGAAAAAGGGCGAGTCGGTGATCGTGCACGGTGCCAGCGGCAACGTGGGAATGTTCGCGGTGCAGTTCGCGAAGTGGCGCGGCGCGCGCGTGCTCGCGACGGCGTCCGGAAAGGACGGCGTCGCGTTCGTCCGTCGGCTCGGCATCGACAACGTGATCGACGGGAAGAAGGACGACATCGCGCTCGCCGCGCGCGAGCTCGCTCCCGACGGTGTCGATGCAGTGCTGGCCTTCGCCGGCGGCGACGAGCTTCTTCGCTGCCTCGATGCGCTCGGAAAGAAAGGCCGCGTGGCCTGGCCCAACGGCGTCGAGCCCGCGCCTCGCAAACGGAAGAACGTTCGCATGCAGTCCTACGACGCCGTTGCGTCGCCGGAGAAATTCGCCGCGCTCAACCGCGCGATCCTCGGATCGAAACTGCAGGTGCCGATCGCAAAGGTGTTTCCGCTCGATCGCGCGGCGGACGCGCATCGCCTCAGTGAGCGCGGGCACGTGCTGGGAAAGATCGTAATCAAAGCGTCTCGATGACAACGACGTTGCTGTGATTGCGACCGGAGGCGAACTCGGCGCGATACAACTGTTCCCCGAGCTCCTCGAGCATCTCGCGCAAGGGCCCGTTTGCTCTTCGACGAGGCGAGCGCATCGTCCAGCGCTTTCGGCGTAGGTAATCCGGTTAATTTATCGATTCGGTCGTGTTCCATGGCTCACGTGGTGCAAGGATTCTGCGATGACTTTACCGCGTGAAAGGAGCACATCCGAATGACGACGATGGAAGCAACCGAAACCCAGCAGATGAAGAAGCCTGAACCGCAGAAGGAGCACCAGTGGTTGAAGAAGCTCGTCGGCGAGTGGACGATGGAAGGCGAGGCGACGATGGGTCCCGACAAGCCTTCCGAGAAGTTCAGCGGA
>Ga0075421_100001905_pt1 | contig 24644 bp, 17 predicted proteins | sample SoiMetdeltSBSDD5_FD_75292 | JGI IMG/M metagenome (GOLD analysis project Ga0075421, IMG submission 75292) | Bulk soil microbial communities from a Populus tree surrounding site in Tennessee, USA - Soil MetaG P. deltoides SBSDD5 | ecosystem: Environmental > Terrestrial > Soil > Tree plantation...
AAGGGAAGGTCCTCGGTCTTTGAGTTGTGCGCCGGGGAACGGTCCCGGCGACGCGCAGGAAAATGTTAGGGGCCTCTTACGGCATGCTTATGCCGATTTGTGGAAACGCTTACACCGCTTACAGCGGCGGCTCCCTGGTCGAGTTGATAGCGCGGCTGGCGGGTCTAGTCATCGTGGCGGCCCGGTCGGAACTACGATTGTGACCGAAACACGGGAAAAGCCGGATAAGAGCCTTTCTAGAGAGTGGAGCGCGCAACGGGTGACTGAGGGGGAACGGCCGTCCGGGACGTTAGCCCCCCGAGCGGCTGTTCCCCATTTACTCGCAACCCCTTCGGGGGCATGGGCCCCTGCGCAGCCGCGTCGAAAGCTGCGTTTCGATCCGGCAGTTTCCAGCCGTTTCCGTCACAACCGTAGTTCCGACCGGGCGCGCGAACCAGTCAGCGCCTTAGCGACCACTCGATTTTCCCCTTGCGCTTCTACATGTCGGCTTGCATTTTCTTGTAGAAGCGAAAGGGGAAGCTCCGTGAAAGACGAATCGCGCCTCGACCTCCCGCAGGGGACGCTCGACCTCCTGATCCTGAAGGCCGTGTCCATCGGCCCCATGCACGGCTGGGCAATCTCCGAGCGAATCCGGGACGTCTCGCGTGCGGCGCTGCAGATCCCGCAGGGTTCCCTCTACCCCGCCCTGCACCGACTCGAGCGGCGCGGCTGGATCAGCGCCGAGTGGGGGGCGTCGGACAACAATCGGCGGGCGAAGTACTACCAACTCACCCGCAGCGGCCGAAACCAGCTCCAACTCGAGACCGACGCGTGGCGGTCGCTCACGACTGCCGTATCGCTCGTACTCGACATGGGTTGATCAGGAGGCAGCATGCTACGCGACTGGTTGAGCGACACCTGGAGCGACATGCGGTACCGGTTCCGTGCGCTGTTTCATCGCGGTGCCGTCGAGCAGGAGCTTGAGGACGAGCTTCAGTTCCACCTCCATCAGCAGGCTGCGAAGCTCGAGGCTGGCGGGATGGGTCACGACGAGGCAATGCGTCGGGCACGCATTGCGTTCGGCGGCCTCGACCGCATCAAGGACGACACCCGCGACGTGAGCGGCGTGTCGTGGATCGAGATCATCGGTCAGGACCTCCGGTATGCGCTGCGCGGACTGCGCGCGCGCCCGGTCTTCACGGCGTCGGTCGTCCTCACGCTGGGTCTCGGGATCGGCGCGAACGTGGCCATGTTCGGCATCGTCGATCAACTGCTCCTCCGCATCCCACCATATCTGCGCGATGCGGAGCGTGTGCATCGCGTCTACCTGACCTACACGAATCGCGGCGAGGACATCACCGAGTCCACGACCGAGTTCACGCGCTATCTCGACTTCGGACGCTACTCGAAGAGCGCAGAAGCGCTGGCACTCTTCGCTGAACGTCGGTTCGCCATCGGTGCGGGCGAGGATGCGCGGGAGCTACCGGTGGGCGTCGTGAGCGCGAGTTTCTGGGGCTTCTTCGATGCACCGCCCGCCGCCGGTCGCTACTTCACGACCCGCGAGGACACGATTCCCGAAGGCGCACCCGTTGTGGTGTTGAGCTACGCCTACTGGCAGGCGCAATATGGTGGCTCTCCTGACGTCATTGGTCGCTCGATCCAGATCGGACCGATGCCTCTGACGATCATTGGCGTCACGCCACCAGGATTCGTCGGGCTCGCCGACGAGGGGACGCCCGTCGCCTTCATCCCCAGCACGCTTTACGCATACGGCGTGTCGCAGCAGCGACGCGGGCGCATCAATTACTACACGACTTACAACTGGGGATGGCTGTCGGTGCTCGTTCGCCGGAAGCCAGGCGTCAGCGTCGCGGCGGCATCGGCCGACCTCACGAACGCGTATCGCCTGAGCTGGGAGTTGGAGCGCGCCATCAGCCCTCTTCCCCCGGCCGATTCCGCGCGGCCGCGGGCGGCCGCTGAGCCGGTCGTCCTCGAGCGCGGACCTAACGCAAGTCCGGTGGCGCGTATCGCGGCGTGGATCGCCGGCGTGGCGGCCATCGTGCTGCTGATCGCCTGCGCGAACGTGGCGAACCTCCTGCTGGCGCGCGCCCTCTTCCGCCGTCGCGAGATCGCGCTTCGCATAGCCCTCGGCGCTAGCCGTGCACGACTCCTCACCCAGGCCCTCACGGAAAGCCTGCTCCTCGGCGCGTTAGGCGGTGTGGCCGGCGTGGCGGCGGCACAGTGGGGCGGTGCTGTCCTCCGCGCGATGTTTCTCGCGGAGCCTGGCGACGCGAGCGTGGTACGCGACGGACGGACGCTGGCCTTCGCCGGAATCGCGGCAGTCGTCGTTGGGATGCTCGTCGGCCTGGTTCCCGCTCTGCAGGCCGGACGGTCGGCGCTCGCCGCGTCGCTCAAAATCGGCTCGCGCGAGGGCACCTACCAGCGGTCGCGCGCTCGCACGCTGCTCCTCGTGTTGCAGGGTGCACTGTCAGTCGTGCTGCTCGTCGGCGCCGGGCTCTTCGTGCGGAGCCTGCATAACGTGCGCGCGGTGGACCTCGGCTTCGACGTCGACCCGGTGCTCCTCGTCATGCCGAATCTGCGGGGCCTGCAGCTCCCGCCCGCGGAGCGCGCGGAACTGGCTCGACGACTGGTCACCGAGGCGCGCAGCATGCCGGAAGTCGAGAGTGCCGCGCGCGGCATCAGCGTTCCGTTCTGGAATAACGAGGGCTTGGGCTTCGTCGTACCGGGGGTGGATTCCGTCGGCAAGCTCGGTCGGTTCTACGTCCAGATGGCGTCCGCAGACTTCTTCCGGACGATGGGCACGCGCATCGTGCGGGGCCGTCCGATCACGGAGGTCGACCGCGCCGACGGGCAGCTCGTCGCCGTGGTCAGTGAAGGGATGGCGGCAGCCGTCTGGCCCGGACAGGACGCCATTGGCAAGTGCATCCAGATCATTTCGAGCCGAACGCAGCCCGCCCCAGACCCTTGTCACATCGTCGTGGGAATCGCCGAGAACATCCGGCAGAATAGTCTGACGGAGGATCAGAAGCTCCAGTGGTACATCCCGATCGAGCAGCGCCGCGCCGAGGAAGCCGGCGTGTTCGTGCGCACGCGCGGTAACGCGAGCGCGCACGCGGAGGCGATCCGACGACGCCTGCAGCGCTTGATGCCGGGGGCGGGCTACGTCACCGTGATGCCGATGCGCGAGGTCATGGATCCTCGGCATCGATCGTGGCAGCTCGGCGCAACGATGTTCGTGGTGTTCGGCGGGCTTGCGCTCCTGCTGGCAGCCGTCGGCTTGTACAGCGTCATCGCGTACGCCGTCGCGCAGCGGACGCAGGAGATTGGAGTGCGGATCGCGCTGGGGGCTCGAAGCCGCGACGTGCTCGGCATGGTTCTCGGACAGGGCTTGCGCTACGCGTTGATCGGGATCGCGATTGGCGGTGTCGTCGCGTTGTGGATGAGCAGGTGGGTTGGGCCGCTGCTCTTCTCCGTCTCCGCGAAGGACCCGGCGGTCTACGCCATCGTCAGCGGTGTGTTGTTAGGCACCGCGATCCTGGCGAGCATGGTGCCTGCGCTGCGGGCGGCGCGCGTCGATCCTAACGTGGCGTTGAGAGCAGAATAGTGTTAACCGCGCCTACACCGCATCCCCCCCCGCGCCAGCAGCTGTTCGAAGCGGGGGTTGGACCGGAGTGAATCGAACAGTGGGTCGCAGGGGAAGCTGAGTTCGGTCGCGAGCACGTCCCGTCGGTCCACCATCCGCTCGACCGCCGTGAGCGCCGCAGCTGTGTCCGCGGCGCCGAGCGCTGCTACTGCCATGTCATAGGCACTGACGCGTCCGGCGGCGTAGTCCCGCTGCAACGCGGCGTACTCGCTGTCCGCGTCGCGCACGCGCCCGAGTCTCCGACGCGCCACGCTGAGATACGACCGCATGTCGAAGCCCGTGCCCATGCGGCGCGCCGTCTCGAACGAGACGACCGCACTGTCGGGTCGGCCCTGCGCGAGCTGGATCAGTCCCTCGATGAACCAGCTATCGCTTCTCGTGCTGTCGAGCGCGAGGCCCCGACGCAGCTCGCCGCGTGCCTCGTCGAACCGGCGTGCACCATACAGCGCGATGGCGCCGTCGATGGCAACGGTCGTCGCGAACGGATCGAGCTCGCGTGCGCGCCGAAGCTCATCCGCTGATCGGACGACATCACCGACCGCGTAGAGTTGCACACCGTACCAGTGGTGTGCCGTCGCATCCTCCGGCGCGAGCGCCACCGCGGTCCGGAAGTGGGGCTCGGCCTCCTTCCATCGCCACTTCATCTTGTGTGCGTAGGCGATGGCGAGGTGCGCGTCGGCGAGCGATGAGTCCAGCGTCAGCGCTCGATCTGCGGCGTGTCTTGCCAAGGCGAGCGCAGAATCGGCGCTGATCGACGTCGTAAAGACGGGCAGCACCACCCACGCCATGGCGAGTCCTGCATGCGCACGAGCGAATCTCGGGTCCCGCGTGAGCGCGGCGTTGAACAGATCGATCGCCGTGCGAAGCCCCTGCTCGCCGCGCTTCGACCACGCATATCTCCCCCGAAGATAGAGATCGTACGCCTCCTGGTCGGCCGTACCGCGGAGCGCGTCCGACGAGACGAGCGTTCGGCTGCCGGTCAGCGTTCCGCGAAGCTCGCCGGCGATAGCGGTGGTGACCTCGTCCTCGAGCTCGAACATGTTGCTCGCGGTTCGGTCGTACGTGTCACCCCAGAGCACGGTCCCGTCAACGACGCGGACGAGGTGGGCGCGAATGCGCAGTCGGTTGCCGACGCGGGTAACGGAGCCTTCGAGCACCGCGTCGACGTTCAGGGCTTCGCCAGCCTCGCGTGCATCGACCGGCGTCCCGGCTGTTTTCGCCGATCGATTCGCCACGACGCGGAGCTCCGGCAGCTTCGCCAGCGTGGTGGTGAGCGCGTCGGCCATCCCGCTACCGAGATAGGCGCTTGCGGAATCCGCGACGGCGTCGATGAACGGCAGCACGGCGATGGAGCGCACCGACTGGACCGCGTCACTGCTGCCCGAGGTCGCTTCTCGTTGTGCCCACCAGACCCCCGAGGCCACGATGACCACGAGCCCGGCGAGCGCGGCGGCGATCCTTCGGCCTCGCGCCCCACGGCGCACGCGAGCCTGCAACGAACCAGGGACGCCGAGCTCGCCCAACACGCGCACGAGCTCGCTGGCGTTAGGCGGTCGATCAGCCGGGGGTTTCCGCAACGCGTGGTCGACGAGATCGGCGAGCTCCCGTGGCACATCGGGCGCGCGGGTGGCCACGGGCGGCGCAACTTCGCTCAAGTGCGCCGCAACCATGGCTTGTGAGCTCGTACGCGGCCCGAATGGATGCTCGCCGGTGAGTAGCTCGTAGGCTACGATGCCCCAGGCGTAGATGTCGGCGCGCGCATCCACACCGGCGTCACCGAGCGCCTGTTCGGGCGCCATGTACGCGGGCGTGCCTAACGACATCCCGGCCTGCGTCAACGCCGCACCAGGGAGGTCGCGCTCGGGACGCTGGCCGTCGCCACGCGTGGCGACGGCGATCGCTTTGGCAATGCCGAAGTCGGTCACGACAGCCGTCGCGACTCGTGGGTTTGCGTCGTCGTTCGCTACTTCCCGCCGGCGTCCGCCAGCCAGCAGCACGTTTTCGGGTTTGATGTCGCGGTGAACGACGCCGCTCGCGTGCGCGTGCTCGAGCGCGAGCGCGATGTCGCGAAGAATGGCGACGCAGTCCGCGACACTCGGCCGCCCGCGGGTCATCCACGTGCGCAGCGACTCGCCCTCGACGAATGGCATCGTATAGTAGGGGATGCCGTTCGCGTCGCCCGCGCTGAGAACCGGCACGATGCGCGGATCCTGCAAACGAGCGGCGACGCGGATCTCGCGCTCGAACCGTTCGGTCGACACCGCGGCGGCAACGTCGGGATTCAGGACCTTGATCACGACGCGTCGCCCGAGCCGGACCTCGCTCGCGACGAAGACACGCGCCATACCGCCGCCACCGAGCTCGCGCTCGAGGGTGTACGTCGCGCCTAGCGACGCCTGGAGCTGCTCACGTAGGTCGGCCGGCACAGCGCGAAGTTACCGCTTCGCGCCAACCTTGATCAGGTGCCATCCGATCACACCGGCGCGGGGCCGGATCGTCTCCATCCACCGCTTCGAGGATTCGGGCGCCGCTTCCAGGCGCACGACCTCGTCCGACCGCATGGCGCACCCCAGGAACCCACCCTTCGCGTCCAGCGTCACGTCGTACGACACCGCGCTGTCGGCGACGGGCTTGCCGGTCGCGTCGAGTGGAACCCGCGACAGGATCGCCGGCGTGTTCGCGAGCGGCTTGCCCGTGGCCGCGTCCACGACGAGGAACCGGATGATCGCGGCTCGGCCGAGATCCATGCGCTCCGCGCACATGCGACTGGCGAGATCCTCGTAACTCGGGAACACCAGGTCGAGCGGCGGGGATTGCCCCGGATTCACCTCGACCGTGCGGCCCAGATGCTCGACGCCGAGCGAGTCGAGCGCTGGGTGGCGGAGGACGAGCGTGTAGGATCCCGGCTGAACCAGCGGGATCTCGAAGCTTCCATCCGCCGCGGTCACGGTCGAATCACCCGTGCCGTGCAAGGCAACCGTGATGCCGGCGAGCGGCTTGTTCGTCGTCGCGTCCAGCCGGACCGTCCCGTGAAGACGACCCGTCTGATTGAGCAGTACGTCGATCGGGACCGCGCCGCCTTCTTCGCTGATGCGCACGAGCTGTGGCGTCGAGGTGCGTCCCACCGACATGCGCGTGCCGTCCGACCGCGTGACCAGCCGCTCGTAGCCGAACTCCGGCATCCGGATCTTCCACGCGCGGACGATCCAGCGGCCACCGGGCAGGCGGAAGAACGACACGGTGCCGCCGAAGTCCACGAGTCGCTGCTCGTTAGGTAGCCAGGTGTAGTTGAAGTCGAGCGTGCGCAGCTCGGCCGTCTTCGGATCGAGCCAGAGGACTCCCTTGACGTCCGGGAGCTTTCGCTCGGGGATCGGCTCGAACCCAAGGCCGATGAGTCCCGCGCGCTCCCCGTGCCCTTCGTGAATCCGGAAGCAGTGCTCGTCGAGGAACGCCTCCGACAACAACACATCGGCGTCGGGTGCGAAATAGTCCATCGACCCGTCGGTGTTCGTGCGAATGTAGCCGTGGAACGAGAGCTCTTCCGCGGGGAGGCTGCGGAACGGCCGGTCGATCGACGCCGACACGCGCCGGCGGTCCTCGTACAGCACGCGCCAGGTTTCGACGTCGAGCTTGCGCAGGAAGCGCACGACCGTGTCGTTACCGACGCGTTGGGTCCGTGAGATCACGGCGGCGTTGAGTGCGGCGCGCGCGTCATCCCAGAGCGCGGCGGTGCGCACGTTCGTCTCCGGGCGCCTGACGCACGACGTCCGCCCTCGCACCTGGACGGAGCTCAGCACGGCGGGGAGCGATTCGATGGACACGTCCACGCGCCGCGTTTCCCCCTCGCCGACGGCAAAGGGCGCGATGCGCATGCGCCGCACGCCGATGCGCTTCACGTCGAGCGAGTACATCCCGATCGTTGGGAGGCGGACGTCGTAGGTGCCGCGCTCGTCGGAGAGGGCCTGCGCAACTATGGAGTCGCGCGCGTCGAGGACCGAGAGGAGCACCCCCGACACGGGCGCGCCGCCCGCACGCTCGCTCACGACGCCGCGCAGGACCTGACTCCGCAGAGACGCGACCGGCGCACAAGTCAAGAACGCCGCGCCGACGATGGTGCCTAACGCGGATGCGAGACGGTCCCGATGCCGACTTCCGGAGCGTAGCATCATGCGAACCCAAGGGACGATCCGGCGGTCCCAGCAGCCTCCTGAGTGCCGCATGCCCTAGCTTGGCGCGCGGTACGGCCCCACGCAATACGACGATAGCACACACCGGGCCGCTACCATCGAGCCGGGCCGTCCCACCTGTCATCCCGAGCCGACAGGCGAGGGATGACTCGCTATTTGTCTTTCACCTTCGCCCAGCTGTCCCGGAGGGTCACCGTCCGGTTGAACACCAGCCGGCCGGGCTTCGAGTCCACCGTATCGGTCACGAAGTACCCCGTCCGCTCGAACTGGTACCGCGCACCCGTGGGGTCGTTCGCCACGCTCGGCTCCACCTTCGCGTGCGGAACGACCACGAGCGACTCGGCGTTGAGCGTGGCCGTGAGCTCCTGCCCCTCTCCCACTGCATCGGGGTCCGGTACGCTGAACAGCTTGTCGTAGAGTCGCACCTCAGCGTCCAGGGCATGACGCGCCGACACCCAGTGAATCGTTCCCTGGACCTTCCGGCCATCCGGGGCGTCGCCACCGCGAGTCGCGGGATCGTAGGTACACCGCAGCTCCACCACGTCACCCGACGCGTCCTTTACGACGTCCGTACAGGTGATGAAGTAGGCGTAGCGCAGCCGCACCTCCCGGCCCGGAGCCAGCCGGTAGAACTTCTTCGGCGGATTCTCCATGAAGTCGTCGCGCTCGATGTAGATCTCGCGCGAGAACGGCACTTTCCGGGAGCCGGTGAGCGGCACGTCGTGCGGGTAGTACGACGCATCCAGCTCATCGACCTGATCTTCGGGATAGTTCGTGATGACGACCTTGAGCGGGTTCAGCACGGCCATCACCCGCGGCACGCGCATGTTGAGGTCGTCGCGCACGAAGTGCTCGAACGTCGCGAGCTCGGTCCGCGCGGGCTTCCGCGCAACACCGATCGCGTCCGCGAAGTTGCGCAGCGCTTCCGGCGTCACGCCGCGACGTCGCAAGCCGGCGATGGTCGGCATGCGTGGGTCGTCCCACCCCGAGACGTGCCCCTCATTCACGAGCTTGAGAAGCTTGCGCTTGCTCAGGACCGTGTAGTCGAGCTCGAGCCGAGCGAACTCGGTCTGCTCGGGCGGTCGCTCGAACCCCGCCTCGTGCACGAGCCAGTCGTAGATCTCGCGGTTGTCCTTGAACTCGAGCGTGCAGAGCGAGTGCGTGATCCCCTCGATGGCATCGCTCAACCCGTGCGCGAAGTCGTACAGGGGATAGATGCACCACGCGTCGCCCCGCCGGTAATGCGACTCGTGCCGGATGCGAAGCAGCACCGGATCGCGCATGATCATGTTCGGATGCGCGAGGTCGATCTTCGCCCGGAGCACGTGCGCGCCGTCGGGGAATTCGCCGGCACGCATGCGACGCAGCAAGTCGAGATTCTCCTCCACCGACCGATCGCGGTACGGCCCCGGCACACCGGGCGTGGTGATCGTGCCGCGATTGGCGCGAATCTCCTCCTCGGTCTGCGAGTCCACGTACGCCCTGCCGCGCTTCACGAGGTCCTCGGCGATCTCGTAGAGCCGCTCGAAGTAGTCGCTGGCGTAGAGCTCGGCGTCCCACTTGAAGCCGAGCCACTCGACGTCGCGCTTGATGGCCTCGACGTACTTGATGTCCTCGGTCGCCGGGTTGGTGTCGTCGAACCGCAAGTTGCAGCGCCCGCCGAACTCCTGCGCGATGCCGAAGTTCAGGCACACGGACTTCACGTGGCCGATGTGGGGAAACCCGTTCGGCTCGGGCGGGAACCGCGTGGCGACCGGGCGGCCGAAGCGGTTGGTCACCACATCCTCGGCGACCATCTCTCTAATGAAGTCTTTGCGGGCGGCAGACGGGGCAGTTTCGTTGGGCACAAGCAGTTCGAGTGGGGTGGACCCGGAAAACTACTGGCGGCTGGGGGAGCGTGCATACGATCTCGGCCCGACCTCGAGTCGGTCGCGTCCGACTAGCGCCTCGCCAGCGTGGACCAGCCGACTGGCAGGTTGTCGGAGTCTGTCGTACAGGCACCGCAGAAGCGGTTCAGCGCCCGGAAGCCGAGCAGCCGGACGTGAGGCGAGGCGTACCCGGGTTTCACCGGCTCGTACCCCAGCAGATCCGTCGTCAGGTACTTCTTGTTGCTGTCCGGGAAGACCGTGACGACGATCGAATCCAGCCCGGTGCGGCGCTGTACCTCGAGTGCCGCGAGGAAATTGGCGCCGGACGATATCCCGATACCCAGGCCGAGCTCGCCGGCCAGCTTCTGCGCCATGAGAATCGCGTCGCCATCCTCCACCGCGATCACCTTGGTGAGTGTAGAGAGGTCGACGATGGGCGGGATGAACTCGTCAGAGATGCCCTGAATCCGATGCTTTCCGACCTTGTAGCCCGTCGTGAGGGTCGGCGAGCTCGCGGGCTCGACGGGGTAGAGGCCGATCGCCGGATTCACCTCGCGCAGGAACCGGCCGACGCCCATGATCGTCCCGCCGGTGCCGACGCCGGCGACGAATGCGTCGGGCGTGAGTCCGTGCCAGCGGAGCTGCGACCAGACCTCCGGACCCGTCGTCATGGCGTGCGCCTGCACGTTCTCGTCGTTCTCGAACTGGCGAGGGAGGAACGCTCTCGGCGTTTCGCGGGCGAGCTCTTCCGCGCGTTGGATGCTGCCGGCGAACCCTCCATCGGCAGCCGACACGAGCCTGACGGTGGCCCCGAAGCTCCGGATGAGCGCCTTGCGCTCCTCGCTCATCCAGTCGGGCATGAAGATCGTCACGGGATGCCCGAGTGCTCTGCCTAACGCGGCGAACGCGATGCCGGTGTTGCCGCTCGTCGCCTCGACGATGAGGCCCCCCGGCGCGAGCTGGCCGGTCTCGTACGCGCGGCGGATGATATGGAGCGCCATCCGGTCCTTGATCGACCCGGTGAAGTTGAGATTCTCCGCCTTCGCGTAGATCGTGCGCTGGCGGCCGTGCACCTCACAGTCGATGGCGAGGAGCGGGGTGTTGCCCGTGAGGACCTGCAGTCCGCGGATTCGCGCCAGCTGGTCGCGAGTCGGGGCAAGGGGTGTTTGGATGGCGCTTGTCATGCCTTCTCGATGCCACTCGCCAAGGCTCGCGACCAGAGCGGATTGCCCGATAGCTTGTCAGTGAAATCCCGAGGGAGTCGTGAATTCCCGATTCCCGATTCCCGATTCCCGATTCCCGATTCCGATGAAGAAGCTCCAGGCATTCTGGTCCCACCGCCAAGGTCTCGACGGGACCCTTCGCGGGAAGAAGCCCGCTGAGGTGCTCGAGCGGGCGGGCTGGTCGCGCTCGGTCGGCGGCGTCGGCCCTTACCTCACGCTCTTCGCCCGCGCACGGATCAGGCGTGAGGCCGCCGATAGAGCGGTAGCGAACCTCGAAATCCACGAGCTGCCGACCGCACGCGGGTGCACGTACGTGCTGCCCGCGAGCGACTACTCGCTGGGACTCACGGTGGGGCGTGACTTCAACAGCGACCTGAAAACGGCACTCAAGCTCGGTGTCACCGAAGCGGAGGTCGACAGGCTGTGTGACGCGGTGGTCGAAGCGCTGGCGAGGGGCCCGCTCGATCCAGACGGCATCCGCGAGGCGACAGGCAATGCGTCGCGGAGCCTCGGTGACGAGGGCAGGAAAAAAGGGCTCACGACAACGCTCCCCGTCGCGCTCGGTCGCCTCCAGACGCTCGGGCGGATTCGACGCGTGCCCGTGAACGGCCGGCTCGACCAGCAGCGCTACAAGTACGTGAACTGGACGCCGAACCCGCTGGCCACCTACACCAAGCCGATGGACGCCGCGTTCACCGAGCTTGGCCGTCGGTTCTTTCGGTGGGTCGGTCCGGCAACGTTAGGCGAGTTCCAGTGGTTCTCCGGCCTCGGCGTGAAGGCGACGAAACAGGCCGTGGAGGTCCTGGGCCTGGTGCCCGTGGAACCGGGCAGCGACCGGCTCCTCCTGCCTGACGACTTCGCGGCGTACGATGAGTTCGAGCCGCCGACGACGCGGGAGTACGCTCTCGTCAGCAGCCTCGATCCCATTACCGCGAATCGCCGTGAGCTCCAGACGTTGCTCGACCCGGCATATCGCGAGCGGTCAGTGATGGTCGACGCTACCAACAAGGCACTGGGCAGCCTCGTGGACCTGCCGAACCACGCCATTCTCGACCGGGGGCGTGTGATCGGCCTGTGGGAGTTCGACGTCGACTCCCGCTCGATCGTCTGGGCGACGTTCAACGGTAAGCGGGACAAGGCGCTCACCGCGGCAGTCGAAGAAACCGAGGTCTGGGTGCGGGACGAGCTTGGCGATGCGCGGTCGTTCAGCCTCGACAGCCCGAAGAGTCGCGCCGGGAGGATCGCTGCCCTGCGAAACCTGCATTAGAACCGCCGGAAGAACCGGCAAACCTTGCCGGTGGCCAACTCAGGCGCTCTGCACCCCCACCCGCGCGCCCCGGGACTGGCGGGTCCCACGGCGAAACTCATGGCCGCCGGCGCCTCGCTGCCGTACCTTGAACTTGCCGATAACAGATGCAGCCTGACCACGACCGCCAAGGCGCTCGCCCCGAGGACCTCATGAGCCAAGTGCAGCGCTCCCTGAGCAGCGACCGCCCGGTTGGGCCTGGCAATGACTCGCTGGCTATCCCGGCAACCGCGTTAGGCGTGAGTGCCGACGCCCGGCGGCTCATCGAGAGCCACGGCCTGTCCCATCCCGGGAACGTGCGCGCCTCGAACGAGGATCATTTCGTGACGGCCGCGCTCCAGCGATCGGTTCAGCTGCGCCAGACCAATCTCGATGATGTGCACATCTTCGACCGCCTCTCCGGACCGCGCGCGTATCTCTTCGCCGTCGCGGATGGCGTTGGCGGCAGCGCTGGCGGCCGGGTAGCGAGCGCGATCGCCGTCGCGACCATCGTCGAATACCTCGGCGAGATCGTCGGCGCGTACAATGGTTACGGCGCTGATCACGCGAAGGACTTCCCCGACCATCTGCGAGCATCCGTCCTTCGAGCACACGACCACATCGTGGAGACGTTTCGGCAGAAGGGGCGCGGTGGTCCGGCGACGACCCTAACGCTGGCCATGGTGGTGTGGCCGTACACGTACCTCGTCCACGTGGGCGACAGCCGGGCGTACCACCTCCGCGGGCACGCACTGCGACGGCTCACGCGCGACCAGACGGTTGGCGACTATCTCGTCTCACACGGGATGCCGAAGGAACAGGCCGTACAGGCGGGTCTCTACAACATGCTCGCGAGCGCGATCGGCGCGGAGGACGTGACCCCGGCTGTCGACGTAGTCAAGCTGCAGCGGGGGGACGTCCTGCTCCTGTGCACCGACGGCCTCACGAAGCACGTCACCGACGCCCAGATCGGAGTGGTGCTGGACGGTGAAGGAGATGTCGAGACGCGCTGCCGCGAGCTGGTGGAGCTGGCGCTCGCCGGCGGTGGCAGCGATAACGTCACCGCGGTCGTTGCGAGGGTGCTTACGGGATGACGGTGACGGAGGGAGTGAAGACCGCCGTACGCAGTCGTGCCACCTCGATAGCTTCCCCTCCCGACCCTAGCAGCTCGCCTCGGCCGACCGCGACGCACGTCGTGCCGGTGATCATCCCGGCGGAGCGTCCGGCGCTCATCCGATATGGCGTTGCCGTCGGCGTGACGCTGCTCGCACTCGGCGTGACCCTTCCGATCGCGTCACTACTGCAGCGGGTGATCCTGATCATCTTCTGGCCAGCGGTGATTGGCTCGGCGTGGTTTGGCGGCGCTGGTCCAGGCGTTGTCGCGTCCGTCCTCAGCATCGCGCTCGCCAACTACTTTCTGCTTGGCACGCCGGGTGAGCTGACGTTCGCGCCGGCGGATCTCCTCCCGCTGGGCGTGTTCCTCTTCGCCTCCACGTGCGTCGCGCTACTCACTGACGCGACGCGCGGCGCCCGCCGCGTCGCTGCTCGCGCCGCCGCGCAGAACGCTGAGTTCGCCCACGAGCTCGAGATGCAGGCGATCGAGCTCGAACAGCAGCTCGAGGAGTCGCAGGCGCTCTCCGAGGAGCTGGAGCAAACGGCCGAGGAGAACGCGCGGCTCCATCACGAGACGATGTCCGCCCGGCTGGGCGCTGAGCAGTCCGCGCGTGTCGCCGACCGGCTGTTTGCGTTGACGGCTCGCCTGTCTGCCGCAGCCACTCCGGCCGCGGTGGCGGAAGCCGTCCTCGCCGAAGCTCGCGCGACGTTCGGCGCCGAGTGCGGACGAATGAGCCTCCTCCAGGACGATGGGTCGACCGCGCACCTGCTCGCGCAATTCGGTTACCCCGACGACCCGGCGTGGCGCACGTACGCGGTGAGCACCGTCGGCCCCTCCCGGCTGGCAGTCGAAACCGGTCGCGGCGTGTTCATCGAGTCGAACGCCGACGCGCGCGAGCGGTTCCCCGCGGAAGCCTCGGCCCTCACCCGCGCTGGCGTCGAGACGGCCGTCATGCTTCCCATCGCCGATGGGCGCGTGATCGCGCTCATGAGCCTCTCCTGGTCGACCAGGCATCCCCTACCGACCGAGGAACGAGAGTTCATGGAATCGTTCACATCGCAATGCGGCCAGGCGTTAGGCAGGGCGATGGCGACGGAGGCCGAGCATCGGGCTCGCGAGCTCGCCGAAGAGGCGAACCGCGCCAAGACACAGTTCCTCGCCACGATGAGCCACGAGCTGCGCACGCCGCTCAACGCCATCTCGGGATACGCCGAGCTGCTGAGTCTCGGGTTGCGCGGTCCGACGACGCCGGAGCAGCAAGAGGACCTCGCGCGCATCATGCGGAGCCAGCGTCATCTGCTGAGCGTCATCAACGACATCCTGAACTTCGCGCGCCTCGAAGCCGGGCATGTCGAGTACCACGTGACGAATGTTCCGCTCGCGATGCTCCTCGGCGATCTCGAGTCGTTGATCCGGCCACAGCTTGCGGCGAAGCAGCTCGAGTTCGTCTGCGATCCGGTGCCGAACGGTGTGGCTGCTCAGGCAGACGTTGAAAAGGTGCGTCAGGTCCTCCTGAATCTGCTCGCGAACGCGGTGAAGTTCACGGCACCGGGTGGCAGGATTCAGGTGAGCTCCGGCCATGATGATGCGCGCGTCCACATCCGCGTGTCCGACACGGGGATCGGTATTCCGTTGGATCGTCGCGGTGCGATCTTCGAGCCATTCGTCCAACTGCATCGGACGCTGGCCCAGCCGGCAGAGGGGACAGGACTTGGCCTCGCCATCAGCCGGGATCTCGCGCGTGGCATGCGCGGTGAGCTCTCCGTCGAGAGCGACCCGGGCGTAGGATCGACGTTCACGTTGACGTTACAGCGAGCAGAGACGCAGGGCTGACGCATTAGATTCCATCGCCTTGAAACCGCGGCGCCGATGGGTGCCCGTGTCGACATCGTCAGCTGATCTTCATGGAACTCCGACGCGCTACGGAACGCGATGCCGCCGCGATCCGCGCCCTCATCGATCTCTACGTGAGCGACGGGACGCTCCTGCCGCGCACCGACGAGTTCATTGCGTCACACGCCGACCATTTTGTCGTGGCGGTACGAGCCGGGCGGGTGATCGGCTGCGCGCATCTCGATGAGTACGCACCCAGTCTCGCGGAGCTGCGTTCACTCGCCGTAGCGCCGGACGCGCAGGGCATGGGGGTTGGCCGCGCACTGGTCGCGGCGGTAGAGGACCTCGCGCGGCGCCGCGGCTATACGACGGTGTTCGCCGTGAGCAACGACGAGGAGTTCTTTGCGAAGTACGGGTTCTTCCCGCGGCACATCCCCGAGTTGGATCGCGAGCGGAGTGAAGTGAGTCGGTACAAGGGGGTTTACGCGAAGGACATGGCTAAAGGCAGCCATCAGCCATCAGCCATCAGCCATCAGCTTTAGCTACCAGCGCGAGCCACAAGCGACCAGCTCCGCTACCAGCCACTCATCGGCGGTTTCCCACCGTTCGACGCCTCCGCTCCGCTCGGGTCTCCCGCTTCGTCGGCAAGGCAGTATTGTCTCCGCGACGCCCAGTCGCCGAGGAAGGCGACGGCCAGTCCAAGCCCACAGGGAGGCACCAATGCGTCTTGCGACCGTGCTCGCGACCGCTGCACTCGCGACGTGGATCGACCCGTCCGTCCTCGCCGCGCAGGCCCCACAGTCAGGGTGGCGCGCCGAGTTTCTCACCTCGCTCGGCGGTGCGGAGCAAAAGTATGTCGCGCTCGCCGAGGCGATGCCGTGGGAGAAGTATTCGTGGCGTCCGGCCGAGGGGGTCCGCTCCGTCTGCCAGGTGTTCCTCCACATCTCCGGCGCGAACTACCTGTTCGCGCGCCCACTCGGTGCCCAGGCGCCGACGGGCGTGGACGCTCAGGCCCTCGAGAAGGAGCAGTGCCCGGCGAACCGGGACCAGGTCGTCTCGATGCTCAAAGCCTCGTTCGCGCACATGCGGACCGCGGTGACGTCGACACCCGAAGTGCAAGCGGACGCGCCGGTGGAGTTGTTCGGGATGAAGATGACGAAGCGCGGGTTGCTGCTCTTCGGCGCCGAGCACATGGGCGAGCATCTCGGACAGTCGATCGCGTACGCTCGCATGAACGGTGTGAAGCCACCTTGGAGCCAATAGACCCGGGAACAGGGAACAGGGAACCGAAACACCCTCGGGACGCCGCGCTCGCGAAGAGCGGCATCCCGGGGGGGGCCTGTTCCCTGTTCCCTGTTCCCTGTCCCTGTTCCCTGTTCCCTGTTCCCTGTTCCCTGTTCCCTGTTCCCGATGATGGCCTAACGACTCGTCGAGACTCGCCCCTCCTCACTGTTGGTCGTGATCGCGCCGGCGTGGGCCCACTCGGAATCCGCGATGCGGAGCGGGCCGGTCGGAGTGCCTGTCGTCTCCACCGGCCGGCCGGCTGCGCGCCAGGAAGCCGTGCCACCCACGACGCTCGAGACGTTCTGATAGCCCTGCTGCTTGAGGAACTGGGCCGACCGCAACGACCGCGAGCCCGACTGACAGATCGCCAGAATCGGTCGGTCGCGCGGGATCTCGTCCAGCCGCGTGGCGAGGTCCGCTTGCGGCAGGTTCACGGCACCGCGCACGTGGCCCCGGATGAACTCGTCCGGCTCGCGCACATCGAGCAGCACCACGTTAGGCGGCGCCGAGTCGATGGCGTCGATGCCGACTTCGTCCACGGAGGGTGACGAGCTCAGCATCGCCCACGGCACCTCCGCCACACCACGGTTCGTGGCCTCGATCGCCGTCATGTTCAGCGGCCGCGCCGGGATCCCGTTCGTGAGCGAGGAGATGAATGGGTCGCGGTCCATGTGGAGCAGTGGGCTGTAGAGCCGCTCGAAGCCGATCGTGGTGCTCGGGCGCCCGCACATCCCCTTCCCACAGGGGCCTTCGAAGTGGCCGGGGAATACGGCCACCCAGTCGGGGAGTCGGAGGAGCTTCGAGATGCTGTCGAACTGCGCTGCCGCGTCGCCGCCGCCGAAGTCCGGGCGACCGACGTCCCCCACCAGCAGCGAGTCGCCGGTGAGCACCATCGACGGCTCAGGGCTGCGCGGCGGATTGACCACGAGGACCGAGATGAGCTCCGGCCGATGCCCTGGCGTGTGCAGGATGCGCAGCCGCAGCTGTCCTAACGGCAGCTCCTGCCCGTTCGCGAGCGGGCGGAAGGGATACGTCACCTTCGCCGACTCGTGCATACACAGCTCAGCCCCATGCTCGGCCACGAGGCGTCGTGCGCCGGAGATGTGGTCGGCGTGGACGTGCGTATCGATGACGTAGCGAAGATGAAAGCCGCGCTCGCGGAGCAGCGGTTCGTACTGGTCGATTTCGATCGACGGGTCGACGATGGCCGCCTCGTGCGACTGACGAGACGCGATGAGGTACGACGCGCACCCGCACCGTTCGTCGAGGATCTGCTTGAAGTACATGAGCTCCTGGCCAGCAGAGGTTCGAGCGGCTGGTATCTAATAGTAGTGCCTCACGGTACCGTTCGCCCGAACTGGTCCTTGCCCTTTTCGGTGCCCCTTTCTACGCTGGGCCGACCATCCAGTCCAGTGGAGAGTCGTCTCGTGCACCGATCGCGTCTTCGTGCTGCTCTCGTGCTCCTTGTGGCTCTGCCACTGCCTGTCCTGTCCCAGACCGCGGCTCGACCGAACGATGTCGAGTCCCCTGAGGCGGTCGTCCGCGCCCTCTACGAAACCGTCTCCCGAGCGCCGGGACAGCCGTTTCAGTGGGATCGGATGCGCTCGCTCTTCGTGAGCGGTGCACTGATGATTCCGAACACGGAGCAGACCCGCGGCGTGTTCACCCCGCATACGGTCGAAAGCTTCATCACCTGGATCGACGAATCCTGGAAGCGCGTCGGTATCGGATCGCCTAACGACAAAGGTTTCGCGGAAAGCCACGTCGCCGGCGTGACCGAGCAGTTCGGCGACATCGCGCACGTCATGAGCACGTACGAGAAGCACCGCTGGGGCGACAGCACGGTGCTCGGACGGGGCATCAACTCGATCCAGCTGGTGCGGAAGGACGACCGCTGGTGGGTCACGAGCATCATCTGGGATGAGGAGACCGGCGCGGGACCGGTGCCGCCGAAGTACCTCCCGGCGCGGCGCTGAGTCCCCGACCGCTTGACGAGATGCGAACGTTCGCATTGCGGGTTGCCGCTGCGGGTATCGCGTTAGGCGTGGTGTCGTGCGCGACCGTCGACCCCGTCCCGGTCGGGCCCGAAGGACGCGGCGGAGGTAGCGTCGACAGCGCCAAGGTCGACCCTGCCGTCCTCAGGGCAATGGCGACCGACGACTCCGTGAGCGTCATCGTCCTCGGGCAGACGCAGCTGCTCGCGCGGCCCGCAGGACTCGAACAGTTTCAGGCATCGCACGACGGCTGGACTCGTCAGGCACTGCGCTCGGAGGTCGTGGGGCGTCTACGCGCCATCGCGCAAGCCGAGCAGGCGTCGATGCTCGCCGCCGTCGGCGCCGCGCGCCGAGTACGTCAGCTCTGGATCTACAACGCGATCGCCGGGACGCTCTCTCCCTCGGAGATCGCGGCGCTCAGCCGCCTGAACGTCGTGGCGCGCGTGTACGCGAACCCCGCCGAACGCGTGGTCTTCGCGCAAGGCAACGAGCGGCTATCCCTCGTCGTGCCCGCGACCGTCCCGACTCGCTTCGAGGCCGACCGCGTACCTGCCTCGTGGAACGTGCGCTGGCTCGGAGTCGATCGCGTCTGGCGCGAGCTCGGCGTCGTTGGCGAGGGGATTGTCATCGCATCGATCGACGATGGCGTGAACTACGCACACGCCGACCTTCGGTCCCACGTCTGGGTGAACGCGGGTGAGGTCGCGAACAACGGGCGCGATGATGACGGCAACGGCTACGCCGACGACGTGCACGGCTACGACTTCGGGCTCATGACGCCCGAGGTGCGGTCGACGTCCACCGCGGCGCAGCATGGCACGTGGACGGCAGGGTTGATGGTGGCCGACGGCACGAGCGGGGTCGTGTCGGGCGTTGCCCCGCGGGCGCGACTCATGGTGCTGCGCGCGCCCGGCCACGTGGCGATTGCCGAAGCGATTCAGTACGCCGTCGCCATGGGCGCCGACATCGTGAACATGAGCTTCACGTACCGGAACGAAGGCCAACGCCGCGCGCTTTGGCGGATGGTGAGCGACCACGCGGTAGCTGCCGGCGTGGTCCTCGCGGGCGGGGCCGGCAACTTTCAGGAGACGGCAACGGTGCCGAACCAGATCGGCTCGCCGAAGGATGTACCGAGCGTCCTCGTTGCCGGCGGGGTGGACACGACGCTGCAGCTTCGCCCCTTCAGCAGCATGGGACCGGTGGAATGGGCGAGCGTACCGCTCTACGCTGACTACCCTCTTCCCGCCGGCCTCGTGAAACCGGACGTCGTCGCATTTCCGGGGCCCGGCCTAACGCTGCTCAGTCTCACGGATGCCGGATATCTCCCCGCGACGGCGATTGTGCAGGGCAACTCGTTCAGCGGACCCCAGGCCGCGGGGGTCGCGGCGCTCGTGCTGTCGGCCGCGCCCACGATCCCGGGCTGGAAGGCTCGCGAGATCATCGAGGCGACGGCGCGCGACATCGCTCCAGCCGGGAAGGACCCGCGGACGGGTCGTGGGCTCGTCGATGCGCTGGCGGCGGTCAGGGCGGCCCGCGCACTGGCACGCTGACCGGAACCCACTCGACGGGGATCTGCACTACCTGTGGGACCTTGCATCCGCCGATGAGTGCGGGGCGAAACCGCCAGGCAAGATGTGCGTCGCGCACACGGTCCGCGATCGCTCGAGACGGCGATCGAACTATGCGGAACGTCCGCGGGACAGGGGTACCGATGGTATCGATGATGAACTCGACGATGACGCTGTCCGCCCCGCGGCGCCGCGTCGCCATCGGGTCCCGCGCCGGTCGCGGTCCGTCAGAGGAGCGGCTGGTCGACAGTGCGGGGCGCGAGACCTCGGACTCGTAGAACGGTCGCTCCACCGGACCACACTGCTCGGTCGGGATCTGAACCACGCGAGGCGGCGGTTCCGCCAGGGGCGGAACGACACGAAGTTGCAGGACTGCGAACAGGAGGGCGCGCATCACGTGCTCCGAGCGTCGTACACAGTCCGTACGTTCGAGGGCTCAGCGTCGTTGATGCGACGCAGCGCGTACCAGAGGTCGTGGCATCAAGACGTCGATCAGCCGACGTAGTGGCGCTGGTGTACCTCGTCCCCACGCTCGCCGGGCCGCTCCTCGATGAGTGCTTCGGCCTCGACGGTGTGGAATGACACGACGACCCAGTTCTCGCCGGGGTCGACGATCCCTTGATGCCAAGTGTACGGCGGGATCGAAACCCACCGCTCCGAAACGCCGCGCGTCCGGTCGCTCGAGAGTTGGTGCGATTCCCACTGTCCGTCGCGCTGGGTCGGGAAGTCGCCACTGCCGCGGTAAGAGACCATGCGCTGGTGACTGTTCGGATGTCGCTCGGCACCGGTTGTGATGCCTGCGCGGAGGATGAAGACCCAGCTCGACTTGATCCCGGACGGAAGCTCGCGATACGTGCCGAGGGGGATGGGCTCCCATGCCATGATCGCGTCTGGATCGAGGCTGAGCTGGTGCTCGAGCTTGGGCACGACGGACGCCAGGTGTCGCGCAAGCGCCGGCTCGGCGACGGCGGCGTCGAGGGCGGTGAGGATGTCGTCTTCAGTCATGCCAAAGAGTTGTCATCCGGGCTCGTCTTGCCAATACCAGAGTGCTCATTGCGGCCATCGCGGATTCAGGATGTGATACCGGGTTCCGAGCTGAGTCGCGCTCACGGTCTGGCTGGCGTGGCGAGGGCGCTTCATCGGCCGGTACAAGTGGCAAGGGGGTCAGAACAACGATCGAACGGACACAGCAGGAAGAGGCCGGATACTACGGAGCCCACAACGAACCGTTGGTCGTCAAAATAGGGGCTTGCCCACCCTTGCTGCGGGCCTGACCTTTCCCGGTTCCCCTCCGACGAACGACGTTTCGATGCCCATCCCGGCGGAACTCGCGGCGACTTTTCCAAGCGACACCCGCGACCGCGGCCAGCAGTACTTCCGCCGCGGCGTCGTGCGCATCGTGTCGGTCGATCACGGCATCGTCGCCACCGTTCGGGGGTCCGAGCTCTACACGGTCCGGATCGCTCCGGACGACCGCGGCCAGCTCGCGCACGAATGCAGCTGCCCGGCCTGGGGGACATACGGCGTCTGCAAGCACGTCTGGGCCACGCTGCTCGCGGCGGACGCCCAGCGGCTGTTGCGCTTCGACGGCCTCCCGCGGACGCGGGCGCGCGGGCCCGGCGCCGTCAAACCACCCGAGCTCTCCTGGAAGCGCAAACTGCAGCGCATCCGCGACCGCGTGCCGGACATCACCGTCGAAGCCCCCGGCGCGACCTTCCCCTCCGATCGCCGCATCGTCTACGTCGTCGACATCGTCGCCACGCGCACGCACCAGCGTGGACTGGCCGTCGAGTTGGCGACGCAGCGACGCATGCCCAGCGGCGAGTGGACGACACCCAAGCAGTTCTCCCTTCGGGAAGACCAGTGGGCCGCCGCGCCGGACCCGCTCGACCGTCAGATCGCGCAGATGCTGACCGGTGCGTCATCCGACCTGCGGATGCCCGGGTACGGAGTGGTGAACCGGCGATACTACCTGGAGCCGACGGCGTTCGACACGACGCTGCGCCTCATGTGCGAGACCGGCCGTTGCCGGGTGAGCCTCCAGGGAGAGTCCGATCCCCTTCCGCTCATCTGGGACCCCGGCGAGCCGTGGGAGGTGCGCCTCGACATCGGCCCGCTCACGCCGAACGGTACGCCTAACGGCGCCGCGACGCTTCGCGTGCAAGGATGGCTCCGGCGTGGCGACGAACGACTGTCGCTCAGTGACACCGCTCTCCTCGCACCGGGGCTCGTCATCGCACACGGCATCGCGGCGCGCGTGCGAGCCGAAGTGAGTCACGCGCTCCTCGTTGCACTCGCCGATGAGGGGTCGATCGAGGTTCCGGCCGTCGAGGTGGACGAGCTCGTGCGGGAGCTCCATCAGCTTCCGACTGTCCCGGCCGTCGAGCTCGCGGAGTCCATTGGGATTCGCGAAGACCGTCCGACGCCCACGCCGAAGATCCGACTCATCCCAGAACCCGTAGTCGCCTGGGCGGCCTCGAAGATCACGGCCGAGGTGACGTTCGATTACGCTGGCACGGAGGTGAGCGGCAAGCGTCGCCAGATGGCACTCTTCGACGAGGAACACCGTCGCATTGTCCGGCGCGACCCCGACTTCGAGCACACTGCACTCGAGCAGCTCTACTCCCTCGGCTTCCGCGACGAGTACGACTACAACCAGTCGCGGCACGTCGCGCGCATCGTGTCGGGTCGCCTTCCGCGGGCGATCGCCGCGCTCGTCGGGGCAGGGTGGCATGTCGAGACCGATGAGGGACGCGTTCGCGGCGACGCTGAGCTCGACGTCGAAGTTGCCAGCGGCATCGACTGGTTCGAGCTTCGCGGCGGTGCCGCGTTCGGGAACGTGCGCGCCACGCTCCCCGAGCTGCTCGCCGCGCTGCGGCAAGGGCGCGGAACGGTGACGCTCACCGACGGAACGATCGGGATTCTCCCCGAGGATTGGACCGAGCGGCTGCGCGCCCTCACCGGAGTCGGCGAATCGGCCGGCGACGCCGTGCGGTTCGCACGTTCGCAGGTTGGGCTTCTCGACGCGCTCCTCGCTGCGATGCCGACGGCGAAAGTCGACGAGCAGTTCGCCCACGCACGCCGCCAGCTCCGGTCGTTCGAAACGCTCGCGCCGTCCGACCCACCAGGTAGCTTCAACGGCGAGCTTCGCCACTATCAACGCGAGGGGCTCGCCTGGCTGCAGTTCCTCCAGCGGTTCGAGTTCGGCGGTTGCCTCGCGGACGACATGGGGCTCGGCAAGACGGTCCAGGCGCTCGCACTGCTCGAGGAGCGACGGGTCGTCGGGGCGGGTCCGTCACTGGTAGTCGTTCCGCGATCATTACTCTTCAACTGGCGGCAGGAAGCGGCGCGGTTCACCCCCAGCATGCGGGTGCTCGTGCACGAGGGCCGCGACCGCGCCCGAAATGGCGCCTCGTTCGGCGAGTATGATCTCGTCCTCATCACGTACGGGACGCTCCGTCGTGACGCACCGCTCCTCACCGAGGCGCAGTTCGACTACGTGATCCTCGATGAGGCACAGGCGATCAAGAACGCGACGACGGAGACCGCCAAGGCTGCGCGTCTTCTGCGCGCGAAGCATCGCCTGGCCATGAGCGGCACGCCGATCGAGAACCGGATCGCCGAGCTCTGGAGCCTGTTCGAGTTCCTGAACCCCGGCATGCTCGGCGCCGCGCGCGTGTTCAAAACGTTAGGCACGGCCGAGGTCGGCGAGTCAGGCAGGTCGCTCATCGCGAGTGCGGTGCGTCCCTTCGTCCTGCGCCGGACGAAGGAGCAGGTCGCCCCCGAGCTACCCGAGAAGCTGGAGCAGACGATCTACGTCGAGCTCGAGCCAAAGGAGCGGAAGCGTTACGACGAGCTGCGCGACCACTATCGTGCCTCGCTCCTCGGTCGCGTCGACCGGGAGGGGATCGCGAAGTCGAAGATGCACATCCTCGAGGCACTGCTGCGGCTACGCCAGGCGGCCTGTCACTCGGGGCTGCTCGATGCGAGCCGCACGAGTGAGTCGAGCAGCAAGTTCGACCTGTTGGTGCCGCAACTCGCGGAGATCGTGGCCGAGGGACACAAGGCGCTCGTGTTCTCGCAGTTCACATCGCTGCTGTCGCTCCTCAAGCCGCAGCTCGAGTCGGAGCAGCTCGTCTACGAGTACCTCGACGGGCAGACGCACGACCGCGAGGAGCGCGTTAGGCGGTTCCAGACCGATCCCGAGTGCGGGATCTTTTTGATCAGCCTGAAGGCTGGTGGGCTCGGGCTCAACCTCACGGCGGCGGACTACGTGTTCCTGCTCGATCCGTGGTGGAACCCGGCGGTGGAGGCCCAGGCGATCGATCGCACACACCGCATCGGTCAGACGCGGCGCGTGTTCGCTTCCCGCCTCATCGCGCGCGACACGGTGGAAGAGAAGGTCCTGGAGCTGCAGCAGTCCAAGCGCGACCTGGCCGAGGCGATCATCGGCGGCGACAACAGCCTCATGTCGCGCATCCGTCGCGAGGACCTGGAGCTGCTGTTGGCGTAGGTGTCAGGCGAAGTGCAGCCGGAGCGCAGCCAGCAGGATCGCGAGCAGCACGACGTTCACCACCGCGCCGATCCGTGCCTCCGGTAGCTCCAGGATCGTCAGGGCGAGCGAGCCGACGGCAACCAGCACCGC
>Ga0075421_100001906_pt1 | contig 24643 bp, 28 predicted proteins | sample SoiMetdeltSBSDD5_FD_75292 | JGI IMG/M metagenome (GOLD analysis project Ga0075421, IMG submission 75292) | Bulk soil microbial communities from a Populus tree surrounding site in Tennessee, USA - Soil MetaG P. deltoides SBSDD5 | ecosystem: Environmental > Terrestrial > Soil > Tree plantation...
CAGGCGGGTGATGCGGCAAAGGTGCGGACGCTCGCGGACGTCGTGAAACAGTTAGAGACCGAGCCGAGCCTGGCGCGGCAGTAAGGGACAGGCCATCCTGATCCCAGCGAAAGATCTCTCGTTGATGAGGGATCCTTCGCTGCGCTCAGGGTGCCATGTAATGCTCAGTATGACTAGGGGTGAATCACCCGGGCGAGCACCCGGCCCACTGTCTCATTGCCGTCGGTGTCCCTAAAGTCCACCTCGACCGGCCACCCCTCGGTGGGCGCAATCGTGTTGTACAACTCACTTCCCCACGGAGCCGCCGAGCCGAAGCTTTCCTCCTGGCCGGAGCCGGCCAGATCGTCCTGCATGACGATAGGTGACTGCTCGCAGCGGGCGTCCTGAAACACCCGGATGATCTGGGGAACATCCCGCAGATCGCGCGAGCCCTGGGGGTCGGTCGCGGTTGCCAGCACGACAACTCCGTCGCCCTCCTGGAGCTCGATCGCGACGTCGGTCACCAGGGGCCCGTTCGCACCACCGGAGACCGGCAGGTCGACCAGCTGACACTCGTCGGCGCCGGTGGTGGTGGCTTCGTCGCCGCACGCCACCAGGCTCAGAGAGAGCGCTGCAAGGAGGATGCGAATCAAGAGTGCGTTGCTCCCGATGGTCCTCTGGTAAGAGTTCCCCCCTTCAACCCGTTCGTCAAGAACTCTTGCAATAGCTGCGTTTTCACTGCTGAGGCCGAAGCCTTCCCACCAGTCCGAGGGGTACACTTCGAATGCCCGGCCACTCTCGTCTCGTACCCATCGGGTCTCCAATCACCAGCTGAGCCGAGATTCCGCCGTCGAGCAGGAGCGCGTCGCGAGCGCCGAGCGCACCCATGACGGCCGCCATTTCCGGGGTGGTGAGCCCGAAGGGGACCCGTCCCAGGGAGGCGCCAAGCGCGTCGAAACGGGTGAGGGCGATGAGGACCCGACCGTCGGGAAGGGTGCCGAGCGCCAGCCGGGCGTCCCGGTGGTCGAAGTCCACCCCTCGGCCAGCCTGGTGGAGGGGCAGGGGGACCGAACCATTCTGGAGCAGCATGGGGTAGCTCTGGAATGCTTCGAGCGCAGTCTGCTGACTGCGCTCGTGGGCTATGCTGTCGGGCGGCACGATTCGCAGGGTGCCGTCGTGGGTTACCACGACGGCCCCTGCGAGCGGGGCGTACTCCGGTGAGAGTAACTCGCGCCCCCGGGTTACTACCCAGCCGAATGGCAGGGAGCCGCGGAACTGTCCGGCGTCGAGGGCGACGGCGACGTCGCCCTCGACCCCACTGATGTTCCAGTCTTGGCGGTCGGCGAAGGCTGGAACCAGCGAGAGATCGATCCGGCGAGGATCGACCCGGGCGATCACGAGGCGGGTGCGCCAGGCTTCGCGCGCTCCCTGGATCCGGAGCTCGCCCCACTCGACCCCTGGAATGCCGGGTTGCCAGGGTACGTGGTGGGAGAGTGACGCAGACCCGTCCCAGCGGGACGGGGAGGCGTCACTGCGCCACCACGTTACCCACCCGCTCGCGGTTTCTACCGCGAGCGTGGCCGCCGAGCGCCCGGGTTCCGGGCGCGAGGCGGCGGCGCCGGTCGCTGCGATCGCGAACAGGCTGAGTGCTACAGCCCGAACCCCGGACCCCATTCCTAATGTCCGCCGCATCCCGCCATCTGGATGCGCTGGAGCGTGTCCGCCAGGGCCATCAGTCGGGCCTGATCGCCCGCCTTCTGGGCTGCTTCGGCCCGCTTGCCCAGCGCCTCGATCTCGGCCTGGTGGGTCTGCGTGTTCTTTGCCATGCAGGCGCCCATGTCGGATCCCCCAGGCGCCATCTGCGGCGTGGCAGGTGCGGGTGTTGCCACCGCTGCCGGCTCGGGCTCCGGCTTCGGGGCCTCTGCCACTTGCTCCCGGATCCCCAGTGCTGGCTTCAGCTCCGCGGCCTTGGCAGATACAGCGCTCTTCTCCGAAGCTGAAGCGTCGCCTGGCGGGGTGGAACCCTGCAGGATCGCGATGGCCCGCTCCTTGGCCTGGGCCAGTTCGGCCGCGCCCAGCCCTGAGGCCTTCACCTCCGCCTTCTCTGCCCGCGTGTCCACCGCCCGGACCGCCTCGTAGTACCCGTCCGGCTGCTTCGGCTCCTTCACCACGCAGCTCGGGTCCATCATCGCCATGGCGGAATCCTGGTAGATGGCTACGGTCCGCTGGTCCTGTTTCTCCATGGCGGCCACCATCTTCTCGGTCAGTGCTGAGTACTTGTCCGCCAGCTTCTGGTTGGCGGCTGCCCGCTGGGGCCAGCTCGCCTGGGCTGCCTCGCACTTAGGCTTGGCCTCCCGATATGCCGTCTGGGCCCGCTCGTAGTGACCATACGGGGTGTCTTCCTTGCCAGCAGTCGCGCGCTCGGCTTGGCCGGCTTTGAGTCCCGTCAGCAGTTGATTCACCACACCAGTGGTGAGCACGACGGTGCCACCCTGCGCCGGGGCGGCTGCGGCCGCATCGGGTGTGGTCTCCTTCTTGATCCGGAGCCCGCCGAGTTGGGCGGATACCGGGGTGGTGAGCGTAAGTGCCGCGAGGGCGACAAGACTAAGCCGGGCGAGCTGCATGAGGGGTCTCTATTCTGGGGGAGTTGAGAGTCGGGTGGTAAAATGTGAGACATCCGAGACCCGAGCGCCAGCATGGCCTCGGGAATGGTGTTCGGGTTAACGGTGACGGAATTTTCCCGGGTGGAAAACCGAAGGCCGGGAAATCTCCCGGCCTTCGCCAGCATACCTCGCCTTACCCAACCGTACTTCCAAACCTCACCAGACCATGCCTGCTTCGCATTGATCCGCCACACCTTACCCACACTGACATGCACTGGTTCCGCAGCAGCACCCGGTATCACAACACCCCTTGGTGCAGCCGCACTTTGATTGCTTCATGCTTCCTCCCTTGTGGGAGCTAAACCCCCACGCATACCAAAATACGTTCCTGGTTCATTCCACGCGAGCCGTGGCGGGGTGGTTCTCGGCTAATCCGGTTTCTGCTGGTAGACGCTCTTTCCCTCTAGGAGCGTGCGGACCACTCGCACCTGATGGATCTCCTCGACCGGGAGCTCGAACAGGTTCCGGTCCAGCACGATCAAGTCGGCCAGCTTGCCAGGTTCGATCGAACCGGTCTCCCGCTCCAGATGGTTCTGATAGGCCGCGTTGATAGTGTACATGGCGATCATCGTTGCTAGGTCCACCCGCTCGGCGGGATTCCAGGGCCGCTGGGCCGGCTGATCCGGCTGCTGGTGAGTAATACCCACCTCGATGGCATCCAGCGGATTGAGGGAGGAGACCGACCAGTCGCTGCCGCCAGAGACCACGGCTCCGGTCTGGACTACGCTCGCGATCGGATAGAGCCAGCGGGAGCGCTTTGGTCCCAGTGCGGGTTCGGTGAGCCGGCTGAGGTACTCGTCGCCATTGGCCCAGAGGGCCTGAAAGTTGGCGATGGCGCCGAGCGCCCGAAACCGGGGAATATCGTCGGGATCGATCAGCTCGAGGTGGGTAATGGTGTGGCGGGCGTCGTGAGCCCCGTTTCGCGCCCGGGCATAGGCAAATGCGTCGAGGGTCATGCGGATGGCCCGGTCGCCGATTGCGTGCACGTGAATTTGAAATCCGTCGCGGTCGAGTGCCACCGCCAGGTCCTTGAGCCGATCAGGCTCGTAAATCGGCTTGCCGGCGTCACCCTTCCGGTCGAGATAGGGAGCGAGCAGCGCTGCAGTGCGGGCCTCGATCACACCGTCGACAAACAGCTTCACCGCGGTGGGCCGAATCCGGGAGCTGGTGAACTTGGTGCGCAGCTCCCGGAGCCGGGGCAACAGACTGTCGGTCAACGGATCAGGGAAATGCAGTGCCGCGACCACTCTGACACGGAGCGTTCCATTGCGCTCGGCCGCGGAGTATGCTCGCAGCTCGGCCTGGTCGGTCGCCGCGCTGAACACTGTAGTGATTCCGAACCGGTTGGCGAGCTGCTGCGCCCGTTCCAGTCCCGCCGCCAGCTCGGCGTCAGAGCGTGGGGGTACGATCCTGGAGACCAAGGCGATGGCGTCCTCCCGCAGGGTACCCGAGGGCTCACGGGTTCTGGGATCGCGCTCGATCCGGCCGTTGGGCGGATCCCGGGTCTCGCGAGTGATCTGTGCCAGGGCCAGTGCCCGCGAGTTTACCCAGGCCGAATGTCCGTCAGCGGCGTAGAACAAGGCCGGGCGGTCGGGGACTGCCTGGTCCAGCAGCTGCTTGGAGGGATTTGCGTTGGGGAACACCGGCAGCTGCCAGCCTCCGCCGCGGACCCAGGGTCGATCGGGGTTGGCGAGGGCACAGCTGCGAATACTGTTGGCGATTGCGAAGGGTGTGGTTAGATCGTCAAGGGTGCATTCACCCAGATCCACACCGGAGGTGATAGGGTGAACGTGACCGTCCTGAAAGGCGGGGAGGAGCATCTTCCCCTGCAGATCCACAATCTCGGTCGCGGGTCCCGCCAGTCCCGCTGGCAGGCTGTCGCTCCCGACGTACACGATCTTGCCCTCTCGGATGGCGACAGCGTTGGCCCAGCTCCTGGCCGCGTCCACCGTGTAGACCGCGCCGCGGCGGAAGATGAGATCGGCAGGCTCCGACCTGGGGGCGCCCGGTGAGCAGCCCAAAATCACTGGCGCAGCGAGGAGCGTTGGCGCCCACGAACGGCTCCTCAAACATTCACCACAGAGGACACAGAGAGCTCCTGTGGTGAGGCCCTTGGATTAGAGCGACTCGAGCTCGGCGGGCATCAGCTCCGACTCACCGAGCAGCTCTTCCATCTTTTCCCTGGTGCCAGTTCCAGGTGCCGGGACGTAGGTGATGAGCCGCAGTGGCGCCATCCGTTCGTCCTGCACATCCAGCACGGTGAAGTCGAACACCAGGCGGCCCACCTCGGGATGCTCGTAGTGCTTCACCCCCTCCTGCCACACCTCGATGTCGTTCTCGTTCCACCACCGCTCGAAGTCCGAGCTTCGGGTGCGGAGCACGGTGACCAGCTCGTTGAACCAGGGATCGTCCACCCGGCTGGCGTACATCGCCCGCAGCTTGGCGACGCACTGGCGCCCGTGCCGCTCCCAGTCGAGCAGCATGGAGCGCAGCCGGTCGCCCAGAAACAGCTGATACAGCGCGTTGCGTTCGATGCCCTGCAGGCCGGCCAGATCGCCGTGGATCACCGAGGCGGCCCGGTTCCAGGCCAGGATGTCCCACCGCTCGCCAAAAACCCAAGCGGGCCCGTACTCCATCTGGTCGATCAGCCGCTGCAGCCGGAGACTCACCGAGACCGCGCGCGGCGCATCCCCATTGCTGACTGGAATGGCGTAGCCACCCAGGGTGAGGAGATGGCGAGTCTCGTTGGGCTCCAGCCGGAGCGCGACACTGATCCGGCTCAAGACCTCGGCCGAAGGACGCACCTCCCGCGCCTGCTCCAGCCAGGTATACCACTCGGCGCTCACGCCGGCTGCGGTGGCGACCTCCTCCCGCCGAAGCCCAGGGGTACGCCGGCGGCGGCCCCGCGGAAGTCCCAGTTCCTCGGGCTGGCGTCGCATCCGCCGGCTCCGAAGGAAGTCCGCGATCTCTCGTCTGCGCTCTTCACTCAACATGGTCTGTCCTCGCCCGATTGAGCCCTTCACTGGGCCCAGGGTGATAATGGAACTCAAGATGGCGGTGCGGCCCTACTTCAGACAGGGACCGTCAATACCAGGATAAACGCTTCCTTATCCCCGTTTAGTAGAGATCGTAGCATGCATCCAGCTAAGGAGCAACCGTAACTCACTCAGAAGGGAACGCCATGCAGACACGGAAACTAGGCAAGACCGGAGTCGACATCTCCGCCATCGGCCTGGGCTGCATGTCCATGAGCCCGGTCTACGGCCCGACCAACGACGCAACGTCGGTTGCGACGATCCATCGCGCCCTCGAGTTAGGCATCAACTTCCTCGACACCGCCGACGTCTATGGCCTCGGCGGCAATGAAGAGCTGGTTGGTCGAGCCATCAAGGGCAGGCGTAACCAGGTAGTCCTCGCCACCAAGTTCGGTTTTGTGGCCTCCGGCGAGGGCACCGGCTTCGGCCTCAACGGCACCCCGCCACACGTCCAGCGTGCCGCGGAGGCGAGTCTGCGCCGACTAGGGGTGGAGACCATCGACCTGTACTACCAGCATCGAGTCGACCCGCGAACGCCCATCGAGGAGACCGTGGGTGCTATGGCGCAACTGGTGGACCAGGGGAAGGTTCGCTTCCTCGGTCTGTCGGAGGCAGCGCCGGATACCATACGGCGAGCCCAAGCGGTGCACCCGATCGCGGCGCTCCAGACAGAATACTCACTTTGGACTCGTGACCCGGAAGACGAGCTGCTCGGAATCACCGAAGAGCTGGGGATTACTTTCGTAGCCTACAGCCCGCTCGGGCGCGGGATTCTGACTGGGGCGCTCAAGAGTGTGGACGACCTCGCTGTCGACGATTGGCGCCGCACCAATCCCCGGTTCCAGGGCGAGAACTTTCGGAAGAACCTGGAGCTGGTCAAGGAGCTCGAGGCGATGGCAGAGGAGAAGGGCACTAGCCCGGCCCAGCTGGCGCTGGCCTGGCTGCTGACCCGGGGAAAGCACGTGGTACCGATTCCTGGAAGCCGCCGAGTCGAGCGGCTGGAGGAGAATGCGGCGGCAGTCGACATCAAGCTAACCGACAACGAGCTCCACCGGCTGGAGCTGATCGCCCCGGTGGGAGCCGCCGTGGGTCAGCGCTATCCGAAGCCAATGATGGAGGCACTGAATGGTTAGATACTCAGCAGAGCTGGAGAAGGACTTCTCGACAACCGACCTGGCTGCGGTGAGACGGGCCCTGGAGCGGGTGCTGGCCGGAGAGCTGGCCCCGTTAAGCGGCCTCCTTGCGGACGATGTCGTGTTTCAGGTCGAGGTTGCCGGCGACAGCCCGGTTCGCTTGGAGGAGCGAGGTAAGCAGGCTGTGGCCGACTATTTCACTGCTCTGGGCGGGCTGGTGAGCTTCTGGCAAATGGACTACACCGCCCGCGGCGAACAGCTCATCGCGTGGGGCAAGGAGAGCTTCACGCTGGAAAACTGTGAGCTGGAGGGGGGCTGCGATTTTGCTCTGTTGTTCGACCTCTCAGGGGGTCTGATTTCCCGGATTTTGGTGGTGGAGGATCTGCGGTCGTTCATGCACGGCCGCAGTCCTCAGCTTTCCACCACTCGCTTCAGTCCCTCCAGCATGGTCCCCCAATTCTTCTCTGAGTGGGACCGCGCCTCCTCAGTCGGATTGTTGTCCTGCGTGAGTGAAACCCGGGTCTGGTGACCCTCGCCCGAAAGCTGGATGGTCACGGTATGGTAGTTCTCGGGCCGGTCGGGCTGACCGGACATGGGACTGAAGTGGGTGTACTGCAGGGCACGGCCGGGGGCGAGTTGGCGGATGACCCCCTTGTCCTCGTACTTGCGTCCCTGCCACTCGCCCTTCCAGACGATGGGGCTGCCTTCCTTCCAGTCCGAGATCACCGTGGTGCCAAACATGTATTGCTTGATAGTAGAGGGCGTGACCAGGGCATCCCACACTTTTTGCGTCGGCGCCGCGATGGTGATGGAGGAGCGGGCAATCAGATCAGTAGTCTTTCCAGGCATAGGAGTTCTATCTCCGTCGGTCGTTACCGAATGACGATCGCTGGGGGGAACCCGCGCTCTCCACCTTGTGATTCACGCTCCACGATCGCCGCGTCCACTCGAATCGCGAGTGCTCGCATCCGTTCCCGGAACTGCGGAGCGCAGTCTGCCTCAACCAGCGAGAAGCGCCAGCCTCGCTCCACGTACACGTGCACCAGCTCGGCGACCGCCGTATCCAGCTCCAGATCGCCTTCCAGATAGACCTGGATGATGTGGGAAAGTCGATCGCGCTTTGCCATGGCTCGTTCTCCTCGAGCTCTTACCGGGTCAGCTCCCGTTTGAAGTAAAAGTGAGTCCGCGGTCCTTCGCTCGCTACCCCGGACAGCTCCCAGCCCTCGGCGCCCAACGCGTTGAGGTCGCTTTCAGTAGGCAACCCTTCCGTCACTGTATCGCGAACGACCTCCTTATACTCCCAGCGGGGTTCGATCGGTACCCACGGTGGCGAGATGTGTGGCCCGCGCGGTTCGGGCGGCCTGGGTGGAAACGGTATTTCGATCCTGGCTGACATGACGTGTCCTCTGTGCCTCTGTGGTGAATTTTAAGCCGTTCTGGGCCGGTGGAGCGACGCTACGAGGATGCCCAATAACACGACCAGCATCCCATCGAACAGAATCTGCTTGACGACCAAGGAGCCCGGGAGTGGCTGGACTACGAAGTAAATCAGGTACGTCGGCACCACGCCAAGCAGCGCGACCGCCAGCCCGAAGCGGGCGCCTTGCTGCACCCAGGGCCGGTTCTCCACTCCTCGCTGGTAGATCCAGACGAACGCCCCCGCCATGATCGCGTGGGCCAGCAGCATCAGCGGGAAGTACCCCTGCGCTTCGGCCTCCTGGCGGAACAGATGAGGAAGCCGGGCATACTCGTCGTGCAGCAGCACCCCGTGCACGATGAAGCTGCCGAGCATCCAGCCGATGAACACCACGAGCCAGGCAAGCAGGAATCTCCTGTTCATGACCCCTCCATCGGTAATATTGTGGTTCTGCGGTAGCAAACATGCTGTCCGAAGCGCCCGCCGTCGAGGTGTTTACTGATCACACGCATTTGTCGCCCGATCGTCACATTGGCCCTGGCCATCGTTGCCAGCCGCGCTGCGGCCCAAGGGCCTGGCGTTCCAGCGGGCCTGTCTGCCCCTGACAGCACTCGACTCACCGAGGCATTCCGGCTGGTGCAGGACGTAGGCGAGCGAATCTGGCCCGGGCTCGCCAGCACACCGATGCCGGTCCTGCTGGTCACCGAGTCGGCCGAATTCCTGGTCCGCCCTGGCGAGGGGGATGCTCTCCAGGTCTCGAGCCGCCCTCGACGGTTTGCTGCTACACTCCTCGCCACCTTTCCGATCGACGGAGTGCCGACCATCGTCACCGGAACCGCGGAGCGGACCGGGAAGTCGTCTATTGACTGGGTGCTCACCCTGGTCCACGAGCACTTTCACCAGTGGCAGTACACCCGGCGGGACTACTATGCCGGCGTAGCCCGGCTGAATCTCTCAGGCGGCGACACCACCGGCATGTGGATGCTGAACTACCCCTTTCCGTATGACTCGGCCCCGGTGGCGCGAGCGCTTCGCCGGCTGGCCTCCACCCTGCAGAACGCGCTGGCCGACTCGGCGTTGCACCCTCAGAAGATCCAGCAGGTGGTGCATGCCCGTGATGCGGTCCGCGCCCAGCTCTCCGACGCCGACTACAGATACTTCGAGTTCCAGCTCTGGCAGGAGGGTGTCGCTCGCTACATCGAGTACCGCGCTGCGGATCTGGCCGGGAGCCAGGGAAATCAGGATTCCCAGCCATACCGTGCGGCTGCGCAATCGGCCCGGCGGCTCCTAGTGCGGGAGTTAGAGGGGATGGACCCGATGCAGGATCGGAGAGTGAGCTTCTACCCGATTGGGGCCGCCATTGCCCTGCTGCTCGATCGGGTGGAACCGGGCTGGAAGCGAAGGTACGCCGAGCGCCCGTTTGACCTATCCACCTTGCTGGCTGGCGGGAAAATTGTGAAGTAGGTTGATGCCCGTTGCCCTTCATTGGAGTTTGGATGCGCTGCCTCAAGGTGACGGCGATGCTTCTGCTGCTGGGCCAGCCGCTTCAGGCCCAGCACCTGAGAGACCGGCTGTCCGATCTCTTCATCTTCGGTACGGGCGAGGACCCGCTTACCCTCGGCGGTACCAGCGATCCCAACAACCCGGACTCGATCCGAATTCACGGCAACCACTTCGTCCCAGCCGCGGTCGCCAGCAACGGCACCGTCATCTCCTTCCTGACCAACTCGATCGGCAGCAACGTCGCCAACGTGCCGGTGAGCGCCACCAGCGGCGGCTCGACATTCCGCTTCGAGGGTGGAGTTCCGATTCGAACCTCGTCCTCCGCCGGCCCCATCTTCGCCGAGCGGGCCCAGACCCTGGGCCGAGGCCGAGTGCTTGCCGGTATTGCCCGCACTGGAGTGCACTTCAAGACCCTCCGCGGCGTGGACCTCGACAACGTGCAGTTCACCTTCACCCACGCAAACTCGGATTTTCCAGGGTGCGATGAGGCCGCGGCAGGTGACTGCTCGCTCATGGGCGTGCCCCAGCTGGAAAACGAGACCATCGACCTCAATCTCTCGCTCGACGTTCGGCTTACCGTCACGGGCTTTCTTGTCACCTACGGGATCACCGATTGGATGGACGTCGGGGTCGCGGTCCCGCTGGTCAACGTCTCGCTCGAGGGTAGCAGCACGGCACAGATCAACCCATTTGGGCCACCACCCGCGGTTCATTTCTTTGGAGGCACGCCGGAGGATCCTGTCCTCTCGGCCTCCCGCTCGGTCGACGGTTCCAGCACCGGGCTCGGCGACGTCGATGCCCGGGTCAAGGTGAACCTCCGGCACGGAACGCCGCTCTCCGTTGGCATTCTGGGGGACGTTCGCTTTCCTACCGGCAGCGAGGACAACATGCTGGGGTCGGGTGCCTTTGCCGCTCGAGGCCTGGCCATCCTGTCGGCCCAGTTCGGTCCCTTCTCGCCCCATGCTAACGTGGGGTATCTCTACCGGGGCGGCGACTTCGAGAACGACGCCGTGCTCATGACCGGGGGCTTCGACCACCTGCTGGCCCCCTGGGCTACGCTCGCCATAGACTTAATCTCGCAGCTCCAGGTCGGAGACAGCCCGCTTCAGATTCCGGGTCCGGTTCAGATCGAGTCGCCTTACCAGCGTACTGTGGTTCCCACTGTCATCCCTGACATTCGGGACGATATCGTGGACGGCTCGGTTGGGGTAAAGCTCGGTGCAGCTCCGGGCTTGACGGTGATCGGGAATAGCCAGTGGTCGCTGAATGGCGGAGGGCTGCGGCCTGATGTGATCTGGACTGCCGGGCTGGAGTACAACTTTTAGCTATCTAACTTCCGCCATCCTCCATTTCCCGCCCTCTGACCTGAAGCTCACCCGAAATGACACCGGCTGGTGCTCGGGCCTGCCCGTGCTGGTATTGAGATAGTCATACGCTCCAGTGACCAGTCCCTCGGCGCTTGCGCTGGTCACCTGGATTTGCGACAAGGAGAGATCGGCTTGTACGTCGCGCACCAGTTGGAAGAACTGCTCCCAGCCCTGCTGCTGGGGGCCCGTCATTGAGGGATACACCCGCCGCAGCGCGTCCAGGCTCCTCGACTCGATCGCATCAGCATACTGAGCGACCACGTTCCGAATCGCTGGCCGCTGGTCCACTGGAGCGGGCGGCGGTCGTGGTGCCGGCGGCTCGGGGGTTGCAGGCGGAGTTGGTACGGGCGCGGGCGCAGGCAACGGAGGCGTGGTGGTGTCGAGTGCTGCGGCGGGAGCGGCCTGGGTGGTCCTCGTGGTATCTCCGGCGGCCGAGTCCGCCGGACCAGGCTCTTCGATGATCCGCTTGGTCGGCTTCTGGACTGGTGGGGGCGCCGGCCGACTCGGCGCAGCCGCACGCCGTGGCTCCGCTGGAGGGCGTCTGGTCTCAGTTGGGGGCCGGCTGGCCTTAGAAGCCTCTGGCGGCGGGGTGGCTGTGCTCTCCACCTGAGCCACCGAGGTGCCGGAGTCGATGCTTGGAGGGACGGCCACTGGCGCAGAGGTTCTCGCTGGCTGCTGGCTGCCGCGATACCATAGCAGACCGACGACTCCAAGCAATAGCAGCGCTGTTCCCGATGCCGCCGCGACCAACTTCCTACGACTATTTCTGGCCGGGACAGTCGCGGGTAACCGCACCGCAGTGGTGGCCGCCATTCCGCCGCTTGGTGTCGCGATGGCATCGAGCACATGCATCACCTGCAGGGCGGACTGGGGCCGGTCTGCGGGCCGCTTGCAGAGACAATCCCGGACCAGCGTGGCGAGCATCGGCGGTACCGCGGGGCGGCGGCGCTCCACCGGTTCCGGTTCTTCGACGACATGGGCGGCAAGGACTGCCTGCGGCGTACGCCCCGAGAACGGTGGGAACCCGGTGAGCAGCTCGTACGCCATCGCACCGAGGGCGTAGATGTCCGCCCGATGATCGGTGTGTGGGCTCGCGGTGGCCTGCTCGGGGGCCATGTACGCCGGGGTTCCGAGGGCGACATTCGCGGATGTTATGCCCGAAGCTTCCGCGCCGGATGATGCGCTGAGCGCCTTGGCCACCCCGAAGTCGGTCACCACGGCGACACCGTGGGAGAGCAGCACGTTGTCGGGCTTCACGTCCCGGTGCACGACCCCGTGCTCGTGCGCGTAGGCCAGAGCGGATACCACGTCACGCAGGATCCGGACGGTGTCGGAGATGGGGAATTCTCCCTCCCGGGTGACCCGGGCCCGCAGAGACTCGCCGGTCACGAATGGCATGATGAAGTAGGGGAGGTTACTGGCCTCGCCGGCAGAGAGGAGCGGCACGATGTGAGGATGCTGCAGCTGCGCGGCGAGCAGGATCTCACGCCGAAACCGTTCCACGTTTACTGCGGCAGCCAGCTCGGGAAGCAAAACCTTCACCACGACTTTTCGGCCCAGTGCCCGCTCGTGCGCCAGGAAGACGCGCGACATCCCGCCGCCGCCCAGCTCCCGATCCAGCTGGTAGCTGTCGCCCAACGCGAACTGGAGTTGCTCTTGGAGACTGGATGTCACCGGTGTCGGGGTGAATGAGCCCGTAATGTAGGAACTGGACTGGGGGCTGACTAGGCTGAACCGGTGACCCGCGTCACCGGCATTTTCCTCAGTCGCCACCAGACTTGGGACAGCGCAGGGAAAGGAGAGCTCATGGCGATCACCTGGCGTAAGGACGTCGACCAGGCCTTGAAGGACGCGCAGTCACAGAACCGTCACCTCCTGCTGGACTTCAGCGCCGCCCCGATGTGAAGCGGCTGCGCTCGGCTGGATGCCGAGGTGTATCCCGATGAACGCGTCGCCCAATTCATTCAGGACAACTTCATTCCGGCCCGGGTCCACGTGAAGGATCCGGACTTCAAACGCTTCAGCCAACGATACAACGCGCCGTGGACGCCGACGCTGCTGCTGCTCGACCCCAGCGGGACCGAGCGGCATAGGATCGAGGGCTTCTTGCCTGCGGAAGACCTGCTCTCACAGCTGAGCCTGGGGCTGGCCCACTCAGCTTTTGCCCGGGAGCAGTGGAACGAGGCGGAGCGGCGGTTCCGTGAAGTGGTGGATCGCTACCCGCGGACTGAGGCGGCGCCGGAGGCACTCTACTGGGCCGGCGTGTCGCGCTATAAGGGGAAGGGTGATGCTGCGGCGCTGGCCGAAACCGGCCGGGAGTTTACTCGCAGGTATCAGGACAGCAGCTGGGCTAAGAAGGCGTCAGTCTGGGGAGGGTAGCCGCGCGTCGGCGCTCGCGAAATTCCCGATTTCGCCCTCACTGACGACGAGGGCGCTGCAGCGGCGGTCGAGGGCCGCATAGTCGTCACCCCAGGCCCGGAGAAATGCGGCCCAGGCCTCGGCGCTCTCCCAACTGTCAATGGTGAGAAAGACGTTCGGGTGGGTGGAGGAGTGGAGCAGTTCGGTGCCGTGAAACCCGATCTGCCGGCGGAAGAGCTGGGCCCAGAGTCCGTCGGGTCCGTAGACCTCCTGAAACTCGTCGGCCTGCTCCGAGGCGACGCGAAACTGCCAGATGCGAACGAACAAGCCCTATCCCATTTCGAGGCTCACGCAAGATACTCTTTACTGGCAGCCCTTGTCGAAGATGATCTTCCAGTTGCCGTCCGGCTCCCGCCGCCAGATGGAGCTGAAGTTGCCCACCTTCTTCCCCCCAGGGTCGAAGACCGGTCCGCTGCTGATGGCGAGATTGCCGCTCTTGAGTACTTCGATCACATCCGGCTTCCAGGAGAACGGAGCTTCTGGCTTCTGAAAGAAGCGTCGCCAGCCGTTGAGCACCGCCTCCTTGCCGCGCATCACGGTTGTGTCGCCGAAGAAGATGGCTTCAGGCGACACGTGGGAGGCGAAGGTGTCGAAGTCGCGCTTGGCCATGCTGGCGGCGAAGCTGCTTTCGGCCGCGAGGACCTGTTTTCTCAGGGTTGCCGACGGACTCTGGGCGAGCAGCGCGGTGGGAAGGCCGAGCGTGCTCAGGCCCGCCAGGAGGATGCAGCGTTTCATCGGGGGTCCGGGTGAGAGACGAGGATACCTACGATGAATCAGGCGGAAATGGTTCAGGGCTGGTCGGTCAGGTACGGATGATCACGCCGTGCGGCATCAGCCGGAGCTCGTACCGGAGCCCAAATCCGGCACGGATGGCCGGGTCGTTCTCCATAAAGCTCCGTCCCTCTCCCTCGTCCTCGACTTGGATGATCCCGATCCCGTAGGTGCCGGCCGGATCGGACACCGGCCCAAAGGCGACGGCCTTCCCCTGGGACATCATGCTACGCCAGTACGCCACATGCCTGCCCATAGCGCCGGCCTCCAGTTCTGACATCGACTCGGCGAAGGTTGGCCGGGGTGGGATCAGTTTGACGAAGAAGGTCTTCATTTTGCAGTCGAGAGTATACGCTAGAGATGCGCGGCGACATCAGAGGCGTCAAGGCAGGATGCGCGGTGTGCCCCTGGTTGCCGCCTCCGAGGCGGCCGAGCTAGCTTCCCTCCCGCCCAAGCACGCGTCCGCCACCCCAACACATCGGCCCTATGCCGTTCGAGACCGCCGTAGCTCAGGCTTCCCCAGCGGGCTATGAGACCCCACTGCTCGCCGTCGCGATTCCCCGGGGGAATCTGCCTCCGTCGCTCGGCGCGCTGGACGATGCCCTCGGCGGCGTCCTCAACCGGCTCCTTGCCGTGGGGGACTTCACCGGCAAGCGGGACGAGACTGCGGTGGTCTACCCGTCCGGACCGACTGCCCGGGTTCTCCTGGTCGGTCTGGGAAAAGTCGAGGACATCGATCGCAGCGCGATCCGCCGGGCTGCCGCAGTGGCTGCCAAGCGGGCGCGCGCCATCGGGGTGCCGCGCGCGGCCTTTCATCTGCCTCCTGAATCCCGAGGCAGGGTGAGCGCATCCGAGGCGGGGCAGCTGATCGCGGAGGGCCTGGAGCAGGGGATGTGGCAGTACACCGAGATGAAACGGCGGGATGAGGACAGCAAGAAGCCGCAACTGGAGCGGATGGATATCCTCGCAACCGACGCGGTGAACGAGCTACGAGAAGGGCACCGGGTCGGAGCGGCGATCGGCGCGGGCCATGCCTTTGCCCGCGGCATCCAGGTTCTGCCGGGAAACATCTGTACCCCGAGTTACCTGGCAAAAACCGCTCGGGAGCTGGCCCAGCGCCACGGCTTCGAGGTCACCATCCTCGACAAGGCGGCCATCGTGCGGGAGAAAATGGGCGCGCTGCTCTCGGTGGCCCAGGGGAGCGCCGAGGAGCCGAGGTTCATCGTGCTGGAGTACAAGGGGGCAGGAGGTGCCCCTGTCGTGCTGATCGGGAAGGGGGTCACCTTCGACACCGGCGGAATCTCGATCAAGCCGGCGCAGAATATGGAGGACATGAAGTACGACATGTCTGGCGCCGCCGCCGTCCTGGGCACTTTCGAGGCGCTGGGCCGGCTCAAACCCAAGGTGCATGTGGTGGGGCTGATTCCCAGCACCGAGAACATGCCGTCCGGAACGGCGGTGAAGCCGGGAGACGTGATCACCAGCCACCTGGGAAAGACGATCGAGGTGATCAACACCGATGCGGAGGGCCGGCTCATCCTTTGCGATGCACTCTCCTACGCTCGCCGCTACCAACCCGCCGCGGTCATCGACATCGCCACCCTGACCGGCGCTATCGTGGTGGCCCTGGGGCACACCGCGGCCGGCGTCATGGGCAGCGACGAAAAGTTGGTTGAGGAGGTGCGGGCTGCCGGCGAGAAGGCAGGGGAGCGCGCCTGGCCGCTGCCGTTGTGGGAGGACTATCGCGACCTCATGAAGTCCGACATTGCGGACGTGAAGAACGCGGGAGGGCGGCCCGCCGGCAGCATCTCGGCCGGCTGGTTTCTTCGCGAGTTCGTGGATGGATTCCCCTGGGCCCACCTGGACATAGCCGGTACGGCGTACAGCGACCGCGACGATCCCGCCCGGGTGAAGGGTCCCACCGGCATGGGGGTCCGGCTCTTCACTGAATTCGTCCTGGCGCGTGCAAACCAACAGCGTGAGCGGTAAGCGGTGAGAGGTGAGTGGGGGCACATACCCTGGGCTGTGACGGCGCTGTTCTTCCTGCTCACCGCTTACTGCTTACCGCTCACCCTTTCCGCCCAGATTCCCCAAGACGAAGACAATGGCCAAATCGCCGAGCCGCAGGACAGCCTCTCGGCCGACACCGTCAACACCACCGAGCGCTATCTCAGGGAGCAGGCCCAGGTCAATGTGCGGGTGCCGGTGCTTCCGTTGCTCGATGTAGAAGGCCCCCGCCCGCCGCTCACCCGCCTTGTCTTTAGCCGTGACTCGATTGAATGGGGGCATGCGGCCACGGTGAGTGATCTGCTCACCCGGGTGCCGGGCGTCTACCTCTGGCGGGGCGGGTACACTGGCCGGCCCGAGCTGGTGAATTACCAGAGCAGAGGGGCTTCCTCAACCGAGTACTACCTCGACGGGCTCCCCTACGTGCCGGCCGGGATCGATAGTATCGCGGTAGATCCGGCGCTCTTCTCCCTCGTATTCCTCGATCGGGTCGAGGTGGAGCGCTGGCCCGGGCAGCTTCGGGTGCACCTCTTCACCCGGCGCAATGACCGGCTGGCAGCCCGATCCCGCATCGCGATCGCCCGGGGTGACAACGACTACGCCCGCTACGATGCGGAGCTGGAGCGTCGCTTTACCTCGGGTTTCGGGTTCGTGCTGGGGGGCGATTATCTCAGTTCTCCGACCCAGGCGGTGCTGAGCAGCAATTACTCGAACACCCAGATCTGGGCTCAGGGCAGCTACCATCCCACCCGCTGGGTGGGGTTGCAGTACCAGCTCATCCGTTCGGCGCCGAATCGGCGGCCGTACGTCATCAGCAACGCCGGTGTGGAGGACACCATTGGTCCCGGGTATAAAGGCACCCGCACCGATGCTCAGCTTCGGCTCTCGCTCCGAAAGGAAAAGGGAGAGCTGGGTCCCCGCGTTGACTTCATCTATGGCCGCACCGGCTGGGACGGGGCTGGGCTCCAGCAGCAGATCAATCAGATCGGCGGTTTTTTCACCTATCGGCTTCCGGCGCTCTCTCTAAGCGCCTCGGCATTCAATCGCACCCGGTGGACCCCGCTCGACGCGAGGGCTACCATCGGACTCAATCCCATCGGCCCATTCAGCGCGAGCGCAGAGCTGGTGCACCTCCGGCACTACGGAGGACGGGCTAGCGACTACGCCGACTTGGCAGCCGGACTGGAGCCGATTCGGGGGCTGGCGGTGACCGGCACGGCGCGGATCGGCAAGGTGGTGGCCGCGCCCGCTATTCCGACCGATCCGGAGCAGGACGTGGAGGATTTCCAGGGAGCGCTGGGATTCAACCGGGGCCGCCTGGGATTCCAGGTGGCGTACGCCAGGACCTCTTCCTTCGTCCCGTCCGGCTATGCCGACTTCCCGGATGTCCCCCAACTGGGCCCGGTCCCGCGCACCGAGTGGATTACTGCGTCGGTGAGAATCGCGCCGGTCCAGTGGCTCACTTTGGAGACCTGGTACAGCGATCCCAGAGGAGAATCACCGGACGGCCTGCCGCCGACCCACTCGGTTGGCGCCGGTACCATCCGCTCCAAGTTCCTGCGCCAGTTCCCCAGCGGGATCTTCGATCTCAAGCTGCGGCTCAGCGTGGAGAGCTGGGGCACGGGAACAATCGGGCGCGACCCATTCGGCTCGCCCATTGTCCTGCGGGGAGCGACCTTCTTTCGCAGCCTGGTTCAGATCCAGCTCGACCGTTTCTACCTCTACTGGGATCGGGTCAATCTCACTGACACCAAGCGGACCTACGTACCCGGGTTCGAGATCCCCGCGTTAGGCAGTGCCTTCGGGGTGCGCTGGGAGTTTTCGAATTAGTCGCGAAGCCAGCGGGCTAGGAGGCACGAGTGGGTGGGCTGTGCCGAGGGTCACTGACCAGGATTCCCGGCGCCCTACCTTCTAAGGACGTCGCGGTGGTGCGGCGTTCCAGAAGAGGAGGCATCATGTTTGGATTCGGTTCCAGACGGCGGGTGCGCAACGAGACCTTCGGCCCCAGCCGGTTGCGTAATGCTTTGCTTGCGGGAGCAGGAATGCTGGCGTGGCGCTGGTGGAAGAACCGGCAGTCAGGCGGTCAACCGCGCAACAGTCAGGATCGGTTCTCCCAGGAGCCGAGGACACCGGGAGTCTATTAACCAAGACTGCTCGGTACGCTCTTGGCAAATTGGATGAGGTGGCAGTGCTAAGTCGTTGCACTGTCACCTCATCTGTGTCACCCTTCAGAAGCTAGTTCACCACTTCCTCGGCCGTCCGGCTACAGCCGATAGCCTACCAGCGTCGTAGGCGCAGTGCGCAGGAACAACATTCCCGCGATGTCGTCCACCGCGTACACCGGCTCCTTTTCCTTTCCCAGCTCGACCGTGGCGCGAGGCTGTGCCGAGCCCTTGTCGATCTGCAGCAGAACATTGCCCTTGCCTTCGGGAGCCTTGGTCAGCATGAACACCGAGCCGGGCACCGTGAGCGAAGCCTTGAATCGCTTGGTCGCCATAGCGGCGGATTGCCGGGAATAGCCCTGTAGCTGGGCGCCGCCCTGGGAGTATGCCGTCGCCAGCTCACCCGCGATTCGCTGGCCCACCGGGTCGCGCGACTGACGCGAGGCCTGGGCGAAGGCGTCCCCATAGGCCGAGGCGGCAGCACCATAGAGGCCGGCGCGCACCGCGTTCACCGCGTGCAGAGCGCGGAGCAGTCCTGGCAGTTGCGGCGCCGGGTAATAGGCCTGCTGCTTCACTTGTCCATTGCGATCCAGAAGCACCAGGTTCTGCGGAGCAATCAGGACGATCCCCTCGGGACGGATCTCCATCGCGACCGGATCCTCTCCACCCTGAAGCCTGATCTCCCCACCCCGGGGCTCGAATGTGCCGTCCTGCCGATCAACCGAGTAGAGCTGGTGTCTCTTGTTGCCGAATACGTAAAGAGCTCGGCCCTCCACGGCGTAGTGGAGCACCCGGCTCTCGATCGCATCCTTGAACCGTGCCTCGCCTCGGTCCAGATCGATGAGGTTTACCTCGCCGTTGCCGCCCGCATCCGACCGGGAGACGTAGAGCAGGCCGGCCGGGGTGAGCTCCGCGTATTCAAGCTGCCCCTTGATCTTCACATCCTTCTTGAGCCGGAGCGTCGCGGTGGCAACATCCAGCACGTTCACAAAGGTCTTGGAGTCGGCATCCACGGCGAGGACCGCTGTGTTCCCTGCGACCAGCGCATCCTTCACGTTGCCCCGCATCTTGACCGGCTTCGAGGAGATGGTCGTTCCGTCTTCGTACCGAGCCACGTTCAGCCCGGTCTGTACCACACCGTTGATCACGGTGCGACTCCCGGACAGCTCGCCTTCGGGCGCAGCTTCCGGAAGGATCACGATGCCGGCGGGGTGCTGCACGATGTCGTGGATCCAGCCGTTCACAGTTGCAGGACTCGGCCATAGTGGTCGTCCGTCAGCCAGCCGGTAGGCCATCAGCCGGTCGTCATAGCTGACATACATCCGGTCTCGCTTATCGAGCGACGGGTAGAGTCGCACATTCCGAGCGGGCTTGCCGGCTCTTGCGGTCGGGAGAGCGGCCGACCAGCGCACCTGGCCGGTTCGGGCGTCCAGGGCCCGTAGGCTCAAGAGGGTGTTTACCACGATCATGTCGGGCCCGGCCTGCAACACCTCGAGCTGGGTACCCTCGGACACTCGCTGCGTCAGATTCTGCATCAACCCGCCCAGGCCCTTCTTCTTGGGCTCGGTCTGCACGAACAAGGACTCGCTGACCCAGCGCTGCTCTCCGTTCGAGAGGTCGTACAGGGCCACCAGTGGCGGTCCCGCGGCTCGACGCCCGTGCACCAGGAGCGTTCCGCTCTGTGGCAGAACGCGACGGGTGACGACTTCCGCCATGCCGAGTTTGCGGGAATCGAAGACCTCGGCTCCGGTGACGGGATCAAAGATGAGAAAGAGCCCCGGGCGGGCCGCCTCCATCAGCAGAGATCCCTGGACCATCCGAACGCTGTCCTCCGGTAGGCCGCCGAGCTCAGGCTTCTGCCAGATTACCTGCCCTCGGTCGCTTTCTACCGCGGCCAGGGCGCCATCGGTCGAGACCAGAAGCACGCCGGCTGGCGTAACCTGCTGCCAGCGAATCTCCTGATTCATCTTGAGGGTCCACGCGGGACTGGCGCGCCCACCCGGGGGGGTCCCGGCCCGGGCGGAAGCCTGGGTGACGGTCTGGGCTCGGAGCCCTGCCTGACAGAGCATCAGCAGCAGGAGCGGAAGCAGCGAGCGAACAGTTCTGGCCATCGGAAATTCCTCGGAGCACTGGGGGGATATGCTCGTCGAGGCAGGGGTTGTGCCATCGCCTACCAAACAGCGCTCTCCAGAAGTAAATTTTCAGGCTATCCCGGCTCCTGGGAGGACGCTTGCCGTACAGCATGACCGGGTTCGGCGCGGCGGAGGGCCCGGTGGCCGGCCGGCGACTCCGGATCGAGATTCGGACCGTCAATCACCGGTATTTCAACCTTTCGGCCAAGCTTCCCGGCGATCTGAGCGGGTTGGAAGTCGAGTTGCGCGAGCGGCTTCGGCGTGACTTCGACCGCGGGCATGTTACGGTGCAGGCCCGCTGGACCGAGAACCTCGATCCGGAGCCCAGTTTTGCCATTGACCTCGAGCGGGCCCGCCTGGTCGCGGCTCGACTTCGTGAGCTGCAGACGGCGCTGGGACTGGGCGGCGAGGTGACTGTGGATCTGGTAGCCCGCCAGCCCGAGGTCCTGAGCTATGCGGCCAACGGCACCAGCGAGGTTCCCTGGTCCGAGGTGGAGCCCATAGTCGGCAAGGCAGGGCAGGAGTGCCGGGTCATGCGAGCCCGTGAAGGCGAAGCACTGGTCCGTGAGCTGGAGCACCGCCTCGACCTGCTTGAGCGATCGGCGCAGCAGATTGGCGCCCGGGCTCCCGACCGACTGGTAAAGGAGCGAGACCGGTTGCGAGCGGCAGTGACCCAGCTGCTCGACGGCAAGCCGGTCAACGAGGAGCGCCTTTCGCAGGAGCTCGCATTTCTGGCCGACAAGCTCGATATCACCGAGGAGCTGGTGCGGTTTCGAGCTCATGTCGCCGCCGCTCGCCAGGCCTTGGGTGGGGACCAGCCGGTGGGGAAGCGGCTAGGCTTTTTGGCTCAGGAGCTGGGTCGTGAGGTGAACACGATCGGTTCCAAGGCGGCCGACGCTGAAATTGCCGGGCTCGTGATTGGGATGAAAGGCGAGCTCGAGAAGTTCCGGGAACAGCTCGAGAACCTCGAGTGAAGCCGTTCTTGCTGGTGCTCTCCGCGCCTTCGGGGGGCGGCAAGACCACCATTGCGAAGCTGCTGTTGCAGGGGCGGGACGACCTGGGCTACTCGGTGTCGGCCACGACCCGCCCGAAGCGGCCCGACGAGCGGGAGGGAGTGGATTACCATTTCCTCTCTCGTGACGAGTTCATACGGCGCCGGGAAAACGGTGAGTTCCTGGAGTGGGCCACCTACGGCGGCGAGCTGTACGGCACGCTCCAGAGTGAGATCGAGCGGATCTTCGCTCAGGACCGCCATGCGGTGCTGGATGTAGAAATCGAGGGCGCTCGCCAGATTCGGAAGAATTTTTCGAACTCGCTCCTGGTCTTCGTGCTGCCGCCCTCGGCCGAGGCATTAATGCAGCGGTTGACCGGCCGACGAACCGAGGATCCTGCTCTGGTGCGGGACCGGTTCGTTCGCGCCGCGGAAGAGCTCAAGGCGGTCGGCGAGTATGATTACGCGATCCTGAACGAGGACCTGGTCGTCGCCGTCTCCCAGGTGGCTTCCATCCTGGAAGCGGAATCCTGGCGGGTGCCGCGGCAGGATACGCTGCCGGTCTTCGTCGAGCAGCTGCGGCGGGATGTGGTGAAGGCCGCCGAGAAAATTGGCAAGGAGTCACGGGTCGCGAGTCACGAGTCACGAGACCGGAGCCCCAAGTCTCGCTCCTAGCGCCCAGAGCCTCATCACCGGCAGCTTGAGGACTAGATAGAGCCGCGACTCGTGACTCGCGACTCGAGACTATCGAAAGGACAACCATGCGCATCATTACACCAAGCGAAGTAGCCAAGCAGGCAGGCAACAAGTATCTCGGCGTCCTCGTGGCTGCCAAATTCGCCCGCTACTTGAACGAGTTCCCCAAGGATCATCAGGCCCGGTCGAACGAGAAGCTCACGACCAAGGCCATGCAGGAGCTCGTCGAGGGTGAGCTGAACTACAAGCTGCTCCGCCGCCGCCGCTCCGAGGCGTGAACGTGTGGGCCGGCCGGCACGTCGTTCTGGGCGTGTCTGGCGGGATCGCCAGCTATAAGAGTTGTATTCTTGCCCGCCGGCTGACTGAGGCCGGCGCCCAGGTAGACGTAGTGCTCACCCGGGGCGCGAGGGAGTTTGTCGGTCCTGCCACCTTCGAGGGACTGACCGGGCGTCCTGTCCTGGGCTCGCTGTGGGAGCCGGGCAGGACGCTCGCGCATATCCAACTCGGCCAGGGTTCCGATCTGATCATCGTGGCGCCCGCGACCGCGCATCTGATCGCTCGGCTTGCCCAGGGACTGGCCGATGACATCCTCAGTACGCTGGTTCTCGCCCGTACCGCCCCGCTGCTCATCGCTCCCGCCATGAACGACGAGATGTACGCCCGTCCCGAAACCCAGGCGAATCTGAAGCAGCTCCGATCGCGGGGCGTGGCGGTGGTGGGTCCGGAGATTGGTGCCCTTGCGGAAGGACCATCCGAACGGCCCGGCAGGATGAGCGAGCCGGATACGATCATGGCATTCGGGGCTCGTCTGCTCCGAGGCGGGCAGCTGCAAGGCCGGAAAGTGATCGTGACAGCCGGCCCCACTCGCGAGTCCATCGACCCGGTGCGGGTGGTGACCAACCGGTCCAGCGGCAAAATGGGCTATCGGGTGGCCGAGGCGGCGTGGGAACGCGGTGCCGAGGTGCTCCTGATCAGCGGGCCGGTGGCGCTGGAGAATCCGGTCGGCATAACCGTTCGACGGGTGGAGACGACCCAGCAGATGGAGGAGGCGGTCCGGGCTGCTCTGCCCGATGCTGACGTCCTGATCATGGCCGCTGCGCCGGCCGATTTCCGCCCCAGTGCTCCCAGTGAAGGCAAGCGCCCGCGGGTGGATGGTGCGCTTGCCGTTCCCATGGAGCCGACCGGTGACGTGCTGAATGCGACCCGCGGGCTGCGCAAACCCGGCAGTATGATCGTGGGCTTCGCCTTGGAGACCGGCGACGCGCTGGCCAAAGGCCTGGCCAAACTGGAGCGGAAGGGACTTGATCTGATCGTAGTGAACGATGCCCTGGAGCCGGGTGCCGGGTTCGAGAAGGATACCAACCGGGTGGCCATGCTGGGAAAGGATGGCAGCCGCCAGATTCTTCCGCTGCAGTCGAAGCGAGAAGTCGCCGATGCCATCCTCGACCGAGTGGAGCAAAGCCTTGGACGCTAAGTGGGAGCGCTACCTGCGACAGCAGGTGGAGCTCGGCGGCGCGGAGGTGGTATTGACTCGGGCGGTCAGTCGGTCAGTCGGTCAGTCGGTCGTTCCCGTAGATGATACAGTTATTGGCAAGGAGACCTCCCCTCCGAGTCCCCGACCGCCTGACCGTCTGACCGCCCGACCTACTGACCGCCCGACCGTCCGACCGTCCTGGCGAAAAGGCTGCCCGCCTGTTCCCGGCCCCGGGCTCGCCGTCGAGTCCCCGGAGCATGCTCTGTTGGGCGACGATCTTGTCGCTCTGAATACTCTGGAAGAAGTTGCGGAGCGGATTCGCACCACTCACTGCTGCGCCCTCTGTCCCCATCGGACCAATGCAGTTCCGGGGGAGGGAAACCCTGAGGCGAAGCTCTTTCTGGTGGGAGAGGGGCCGGGGGCCACCGAGGATGCGCAGGGTCGCCCCTTCGTCGGTCAGGCCGGGAGCCTGCTCAACGGGATTCTCGAGGCTATTGAACTCCCCCGCGACTCAGTATACATCACCAACATTGTCAAGTGCCGGCCTCCCCAGAATCGAAAGCCCTTGCCCGATGAGATCGCGGCCTGTATTCCATATCTTCACCGCCAGATTGAGATCGTCAAACCCAAAGTGATCCTGGCCCTCGGCGGCACTGCGGGCGAGACGCTGCTGGGGGTGAGGAAGAGCCTGGGAGAGCTGCGCGGTAAGGTGCACACGTACAACGGGATTCCGCTGGTCGTGACGTATCATCCCGCAGCACTGCTTCGCAACCCACACTGGAAGAAGCCAACCTGGGATGACGTCCGTATCGCACGACAGCTACTCGACCGCTGAGACCTACTCCGGGCGCAGCGCGCCCTGGAGCCAGGAGGCGGAGCAGGCCGTCCTGGGGGC
>Ga0075421_100001907_pt1 | contig 24643 bp, 26 predicted proteins | sample SoiMetdeltSBSDD5_FD_75292 | JGI IMG/M metagenome (GOLD analysis project Ga0075421, IMG submission 75292) | Bulk soil microbial communities from a Populus tree surrounding site in Tennessee, USA - Soil MetaG P. deltoides SBSDD5 | ecosystem: Environmental > Terrestrial > Soil > Tree plantation...
CGCGCCGATCGCGACGCCTGCGTCGACCGCGAGGCGCACGGTCTTGCGGATCGTCGCCGGGTCGCCGGCATGAAATCCGCAGGCGATGTTGGCCGACGAGATGAACGGCATCACCTCGGCATCGGCGCCCATCTTCCAGGCGCCGTAACTCTCGCCCATGTCGCAGTTGATATCGATCATCCTCATTTGCCGTACTCCCAGGATATTGCGCGCAGCGCCGTAGCCATTCGCGTTTTCAGCGCCAGGCGCAACTCGAGCGCCTCCGCGAGCGTGCACAGCGCAAACCGCAGGGTTCCGCCCGGCGCGAGCTGCGCGAGCCGCGGCACGTCGGCGCCCGCGACTTCGGCGATCTTCGGATAGCCGCCGGTCGTCTGGTGATCGGCCATCAGCACGATCGGCGCGCCATTCGCCGGCACCTGCACCGTGCCGAGGCACGTCGGCTCGGATAGTATCTCACCGCCCTGCGGGCGCGCGAGCGTTGCGCCCGAAAGGCGGAATCCCATCCGGTTGGAATCGGGCGAAACGCGCCACTGCGAATCGAAGAACGCGCGCTGCGACGCGGCGTCGAATTCGTCGTGGTGCCGGCCCGGCATCGCGTGCAGCACGATCGGCTCGTGCTCGGGAAGCGTGAGCGCGGGCACGGACCAGCGCACCGAATGCACGCCCTTGCGGCTGGTCGCGCGCGCGGCGAGGCGGTCGTAGCGGCTGGCGGCGAGCCGCGCTGCATCCGCAGCGAGCGGCAGCGAATCGCCGGCAAGCAACGCCCGGCCTTCCAGCCCGCCGAAGCGCGCAGGCAGGTACGTGCTGCGGCTGCCGAGCAGCGGCTCGACGGCGATGCCGCCCGCGACCGCGAGATAGGCGCGTGTGCCGCGGACCGCGCGGCGCAGGTTGAGGCGCATCCCGGCCTGCAGAAAAACCGGCCGGTCGCCGGGCAAGTCGCCGTCGCCTGCGCTCGCTTCGAACTGCGCGCCGCACAGCGCAACCAGCGAGTCTTCCTCGAGCTCGATCTGCGGGCCGAGCAGCGTGATCTCGAGCACCGCCTCGCCCGCGTGGTTGCCGACGAGCGCGTTGGCGAGCGCGAGCGCGACCCGATCCATCGCCCCGCACGGCACGACGCCGAGGTGCTGCAGCCCGCGGCGCCCGCCATCCTGCACCGTGGTCAGCAACCCGGGCTTGACGATTAGCAGGCTCATTTGAGGCGCGCGTACTCGATGCGGGAGATGGCAACGAAGCGCACTCGATCGCCGGGCGAAAACACGCTCGGCGGATCGCGCGCGGGATCGAAGAGCACGAGCGGCGTGCGCCCGATCACGCTCCAGCCGCCGGGCGTTTCGAATGGATAGACCGTGGTCTGGAGATTAGCGATCGCGACCGACCCCGCCGGCACGCGCGTGCGCGGCGTTGCGCGCCGCGGCAGCGCAAGCGCCGGATCGAGCCCGGCGAGATACGGCAGCCCGGGCGAAAAGCCGACCATCAGCACGAAATGCTCGGCACGGCTGTGGCGCAGCGCGATGTCTTCGGGCTCGATGCCGGACTTTTCCGCGACCTCGACGACGTCGAGCGCGAACTCGGGGTCGTAGCAGACCGGGACTTCGATCGTGCGACCGGCCGCGCGCGACGGCATCGCGTCGATGCATTCGCGAATCAGCGCTTCGGCCGCCGCCAGCGGCGCCGCGGGCAGGTCGGCGTGTTCCGGGTCGAAGTGCACCGCGACCCCGGTGAGTGCCGGCACGATCTCGTGTACCCAGGCGGGCGCGCGGGCGCGCAGCGTGAACGCGAGCGACTGCAGCGCCTCGTTCACCTCGAGGTCGAGCGTCTCGGAGAATTCGGCGTACACCGCAGCGTCGCCGAGCGGGCCGACGCGCAGCGACTTATGGAGCTTTTTCAGGCGGCGTTCGCAGCGTCCGCGACCCGCGGCACCGCCACGCCGATCATGCAGTCGCGGGTAACGATCTGCGCGAGGCGCTCCTCGTTCCAGCCTGCGGTGCCGGCCGGCTGCATCGGCAGCACGAGGTAGCGCATGTCGGCAGTCGAATCGTGGACGCGCACCTGGACGTCTTCCGGGATCGCTAGGCCGAACTCGGCCAGCACCGAGCGCGGCTCGCGGACCGCGCGGCTGCGATAGGGCCGCGACTTGTACCAGTCGGGCGGAAGGCCGAGCAGCATCCTCGGGTAGCAGGAGCAGAGCGTGCAGACGATCAGGTTGTGCACGTCCGGCGTGTTCTCGACGGCAATCAGCCGCAGCGCGGGGACGTCGAGCCCCAGCTCCCTGCAGGCCTGCGTGCCGTCGGCGAGCAGCCGCGACTTGAATGCAGGATCGGTCCAGGCGTGCGCCACCACTTTTGCGCCGCGCTCGGCGCCGCGCGAGCGCATGTCCTCGAGCGTTGCGCGCACCTGCTCGTCGGTAACGATGCCCTTCTCGACCAGCAATTCGCGCAGGCTCACTTCCATCAGCTGGAAGTACGACAGCGGCTGGTATTTGCCCTGATCTTCGTTCACGCGGGCTCGAGCCAGTGCTGGAAGATCTCGACCTCGAGCGCGTCGTCCGCGCCGCCTGCGTAGTCGGGCCACACCTCGCGCTGCAGGAATCTGACGCGATACAGCGGCTGGGCCGGCAGGCCGCTGCGCTGCTGCGCAAGCTCTTCCGGGATCGGAAAGCTGCCGCACAGCCGCTCGATCGATCCGACCTGGCCGCGAATGTAGTACGGCGTGCGAATGTGGCCGAGCGGGTACGTGCTGCGCACCACCACGCGATCGCCGGGCTTGAAGCTAGGCAGCACCGTTTCCTGCACGCTTCCTGACTTCTTCCATCTTCAGCCCGAGCTCCTGCGTCGTGATGACGCCGCGCTGGATCATGGTTTGCGTGATCGAAGTCACCCAGCGCTCGTAGTAGCTCATTCGCTCGTAGGCCTCGGGCGCGATCGCCTCGACGTTCTTGCGCAGCTCGTCGACGGTCATCCGCTTTTTTCCGCCGTGGATGCCCGAGAGCAGGATCATCAGCGCATCCACCCTGCGCTCCCAGTCGGCGTAGTCATGCTCGGCACGCTCGACCGGTCCGGCGGGCAGTCCTCCCATGTCGTGGTGGCCGCGCTCGATCATTCAAGCCACCCACTCGCTCACCGGCGCCTGGGCGTCCTGGAGCGGCTGGCAGACGATGTCGACGAGCGCCGGTCCGCCGTGCGCGAGCGCGGCCTTGAGCGCGCCCGTCAGGTCGGACGGCTCGGTGACGCGCCACGCCTTGACCCCGAACGCCTCGGCGACGCGAGCGTGATCGGTGGGCGTGAAATCGACCGAAAAATAGCGCCGCGCGTAGCCCATTTTCTGCCCGGCCTTGATCCAGCCGTAGACCGAATTCGAGATCACGACCAGCGTCAACGGCAGTTTCAGACGCACCAGCGTCTCGAGCTCGCCGGCACACATGCCGAAGCTGCCGTCGCCCATCACCGCCACGGTCTTGACCTCCGGGCGCGCGAAGTGCGCGCCGACCGCGGCCGCCATCGAATAGCCGAGCGCGCCGTGCGCGCGGTTCGAAAAGACCCGCCGGCCGGTGCGGCACACCGGAAAGAACGCCGAGAAATACGGGCACGGGGTTCCCGGGTCGAGCACGAGTTGTGCGTCCGCATCGAGAATCTCGGCGAGCGTTGCCACTACGCGCTCCGGGCGGATCGGCATCTCGGATGCGCTCGCGAGCGTGCGGAACCTCGCGTACTTGCTGTCTTTCGCCTTCGTCACTGCGTGCGCATCCAGCGGGCGCCGGGTCGAATCGAGCGCCTTGTTCAAGGCGGCCAGTGCAAGCTGCGCATCGCCGACGAGCGCCGCGTCGGCCGGATAGTTGGCACCGATCACCGCCGGGTCGATGTCGATGTGAAGGATCCTCGCCTGTCCCGGCGCCGGGTGCCGCCAGCGCTCGGTCGTCACCGAACCCGCGCGGCACGCAACGAAGCAGACGAGATCGGCCGCATCGACGACCTGGCGCGTCTCGAGCGTGCCGCCATTCGAGCCGACGACGCCGACTGCGAGCGGATGCTCTTCCGAGATCGCGCCTCGCCCGCTGATCGTCGTCGCCACCGGAGCAGAGAGCCGCTCGGCAAGCCGCAGCAGCTCTTCTTCGGCGCCCGAGCTCAGCACGCCGCCGCCGCAGATGAAGAGCGGGCGCTCGGCGCTGCGCAGCAGCCGCGCCGCCTGCACGATCGCGGAGGCATCGGGCGCTACGCGACGCGCCGGAACCTGCCCGAGCGCTGCATCCGCCCACACGTCGGCGCGGTCGACCGGTCCGTTTTGCACGTCGAACGGCAAAGAGATATGCGCGGCGCCCGGCCGGCCGCTCGTCATCGCGTTGAACGCGGCGCGAAACACGCGTGGGATGTCCGCGGAGCGGTCGAGCACGGCGTTCCACTTGGTCGCGGGCCGCATCAGCGCGCCCTGGTCGATCTCGGTCAGCGTGTAGCGGCCGCGCGAGGCTACGGCTACGTCGGTCGTGATGCAAAGCAGCGGGACGGACGATTCGTTCGCCTCGACGACACCGGGCAGGATGTAGGTCGCGCCGCCGCCGCTGGGGCCTTCGCAAACGCCGACCTTGCCCGAAACGCGCGCGTAGCCGTCCGCCATGTAGGCGGCGTGGCGCTCGTCGCGGGTCAGGACATGGCGCATCCCGTGCGGCAGGCGCGCAAGGGCGTCGTACAGCGGCAGGCTGGTATCGCCGCAGAGGCCGAAGAGGATCTCGACCTGGTGCAACCGGAGCATCTCGACCACAGCTTCCGCGCCCGTCAGGGTCGCTGCGTGGGCCTCGACCGGCTTGTTCACCCCAGAAGCCAACCCAGGCCGGCGCCGATGGCCGGCAGCAGAATGCAGAACCACAGCAGATTTTTCAGGCGCGCTCGCTCGGAACCATCCATCTCGACCTTCCTCACGTGCTGCCGCTTGGCACGCTCGGCCGCAGAGCGATTGATCGCGGAATACTCGAAGTAGTAGAGCAGTACGGCAAGCCCCGCGCCGGCAAGAGCACCCATGAGCATGGCGTGCATTATATTGGCCGGGCATGCAGACCGCCAATCGGCAGCGTCCGCCTCCCGGGACGCTGTTTCTCGACCATGTGTCGCATTTCGTGCCGCAGCTCGATGCGGCCGCCGGCGCGCTGCATGAGCTGGGCTTCACCGTCACCCCCGTTTCCGCCCAGCAGACCCAGGACGGCCCGGCCGGCACGTCCAACGTCTGTGTGATGCTCGAGGAGGGCTACCTCGAATTCCTCGCGCCCACGGCAGATACCCAGAACGCACAGCGGCTGCGCGCGGCGATGCTGCGCTACCCGGGCGTGCACCTTGCCTGCTTCGGCACGCCCGCAGCGGAGGACGAGCACGCCCGGCTTGGCTGGCACGGCTTCGAGCCGCAGCCGCTGGTGCAGCTCGAGCGGCCGGTGGAGGTCGATGGCACCCCCGCGTCCGCGCGCTTCAAGGTAGCGCGCCCTGCGCCGGACAAGATGCCCGAGGGACGAATCCAGTTCGTCGAGCACCTGACGCCCGAAGCGCTGTGGCAATCGCGCTATCTCGGCCACGCGAACGGCGTGACGCGTCTCGCCTGCGTGTTCGCCGTTGCCGACGATGCGGCGCGTGTCGCAGCGCGTTGGGCGCGTTTCGCGGCGCTGCTGCCGCAACCCGCAGGACGGTTTGTCCACCTGGAAACGGCGCGCGGGCATGTGCTGATCGGAACGCACGACGACTGGGCCGCGCTGCTGGGACACGCCGCGCCTGCGCCCGGTCTTTGCGGCTATGCACTCGAATGCAGCGAGCCCGCGGGCCTCGCATCGCGCTGCAGGAAGCTCGGGCTGAAGCCGCACCGGTTGCGCGATAATCTTTACGCCACGACGCTTGCGCCGGCGCTCGGCGGCGCCTGGATCTTTGGTACGAGAAGCGCGCTCGCATTTCCAACGGGGACCCGATGAAAAACGACCTCTGCTCGCTTTCCGCGACCGATCTGCTGCAGCTCTACCGGACGCGGAGGACTTCTCCGGTCGAAGCCGCGCGCGCGGTGCTCGCACGCATCGAAAAGCTGAATCCCAAGTTGAATTGCTTTTGCCTCGTCGACTCGAAGGCGGCGCTCGCGAGCGCGAAAGAGTCGGAAGCGCGCTGGCGCAAGGGTGAGCCGAGCGGGCTGCTCGACGGCGTGCCGGTGTCGATCAAGGACCTGCTGCTGACGAGGGGCTGGCCCACGCTGCGCGGCTCCCGGACGATCAATCCGAAGGGACCCTGGAACGACGATGCTCCGGCGGTCGCGCGTCTGCGCGAGCACGGCGCGGTGCTCGTCGGGAAGACGACGACGCCGGAATTCGGCTGGAAAGGCGTCACGGACAATTCGCTTACCGGCATCACGCGCAACCCCTGGAATCCGAAGCTGACACCCGGCGGCTCTTCGGGAGGCAGCAGCGCCGCAGTCGCGGCAGGGATGGGCCCGCTGTCGGTCGGTACCGACGGCGGCGGCTCGATCCGCATTCCCTGCGCGTTCACCGGACTGTTCGGCCTGAAGCCGTCGTTCGGACGCGTTCCCGCCTGGCCGCTCTCGCCGTTCGGCACCGTGGCGCACGTCGGCCCGATCACGCGCACCGTAACCGACGCCGCGCTGATGATGAACGTGCTCGCGCTTCCGGACGCACGCGATTCATCCGCGCTGCCTCCCGATCCGCGCGACTACCGCGTCGGACTCGACGACGGAGTAAAGGGCTTGCGCATCGCGTATTCGCCGGATCTCGGCTACGCGGCGGTCGACCCGGAGATCGCCGCGCTCGTCCGCAAGGCAACGACGCGCTTCGCGGAGCTCGGTGCGCACGTCGAAGAAGCGCATCCAGGATTCGACAACGTGCTGCCGATGTTCACCACGCACTGGTTTGCCGGTGCCGCGGCGCTGCTGCGCGCGTTCAGCGCGGAGCAGGCGAAGCTCGTCGACGCGGGCCTGCGCGACGTCGCGCGCCAGGGCGCGAAGATCCGGATGCTCGATTATCTCGACGCGGTACTGAAGCGCGGGCAACTGACCGGGCTGATGAACCGCTTTCACGAAAAATACGACCTGCTGCTGACGCCGACGCTGCCGCTCGCTGCATTCGAGGCGGGCAAGGAAGTATCGAACCTGCTGAAGGAAAAGCGCTGGACCGACTGGACGCCGTTCAGCTATCCGTTCAACCTCACGCAGCAGCCGGCCGCGTCGATTCCGTGCGGCCTGACGAAGAAAGGCCTGCCCGTGGGCCTGCACATCGTCGGCCCGCGCTACGCCGATGCGCTCGTCTTGCGCGCGGCACGCGCGTACGAGTCGGTCAACCCGATCGAGATGCCCGACCTCTCGAAGCTATAGGGCTCACCGCTGGTGGAATACCGCCACTTCGCGTTCTGGCCGCCGGACCTGCCGCGCAGTCTCGCACCGGCGCGAACGACGCTGCACGCGTGCCTGGAAGCGACCGCGCTGCGCGTTCCGGACAAGCCCGCGACGATCTTTCAGGACGAGATCCTTTCGTGGGCGGAGGTTCGCCAGCGCGCGCACGCGCTGGCCGGCTATCTGCAGGCAGTCTGCGGCGTGCGACGCGGCGACCGCGTGCTGCTCGACATGCAGAACGGCGCGCAGTGGGTGATTGCGTGCTTTGCGATCCTGCGCGCCGATGCGGTGGCGGTGCCGGTGGCGCCGATGTACGTAGCCGCCGAGCTCGCCCACTATCTGGAGGACAGCGATGCGCGGGTCGCGATCACAGAGAACGACATCGCGTCGCGGTTTGCCGGGCTGCCGCTCGAGCACCTGATCGTTGCCGGCGAAACCCGGATTGGCAATCACGAGCCTTCGGCGTCGGTCGCGCGTCCCGGCGATCTATGCCTGATGCCGTACACGTCGGGCAGTACGGGCAAGCCGAAGGGCTGCATGCACACGCACGCGACCGCACTGCATAACGTCGTCGGCTCCGCCGTGTGGAAGCACGTCACGCCGGATACGGTCGCGCTCGCCACTGCACCGTTCTTCCACGTCACGGGGCTGATCCACAGCTTTCTCGCCACCGCCTGGGCGGGCGGCACGATGGTGATCCAGCGGCGCTGGGATCCGCATCTCGCGGCGCAGCTCGTCGAGCGGTATCGCTGCACGCACTGGGACAACGTTCCGACCATGGTGGTCGATCTGCTCTCGCACCCGAAGGCGCTGGAGCATGACGTCTCGTCGCTGAAGTGGATCTTCGGCGGCGGCTCGGCGATGCCGGAAGCGATCGCGCAGAAGCTCTTCGATGTCTGCGGCGTGCGCTATATGGAAGGCTATGGCATGACCGAGACGATCTCGCAGACGCACATCAACCCGCCGCAGAATCCGAAGAAGCAATGCCTTGGCATCCCGACGTTCGATACCGAGTCTTTGATCGTCGATCCGGACAGTTGCAAACCGCTCGGGCCCGGAGAGCAGGGCGAGATCGTGGTGCGCGGGCCGCAGCTGCTCACCGGATACTGGAAAAAGCAGAAGGATTTCAACGACTCGTGGACGGTCGTGGACGGCAAGCCTTTCTTTCGCACCGGCGACCTGGGCACCACCGACGACGACGGCTACTTCTACATCTCGGATCGCCTCAAGCGGATGATCAACGCCTCGGGATACAAGGTCTGGCCCGCGGAAGTCGAAGCGAGGCTCTACAAGCACCCGGCGATCCAGGAATGCTGCATCATCGCCTCGCCCGACGAGCGCCGCGGCGAGACGGTCAAGGCGGTCGTCGTGCTGAAGCCCGGCGCCAGCGCCAGCGCCGAGGACATCCTCGACTGGGCGCGCGGGCAGATGGCGACGTACAAGGCACCGCGCAAGATCGAGTTCACTACTGCATTACCGCGTACCGGCTCTGGCAAGATCCAATGGCGCACACTGCAGGAAAAGGAGTTCCATCGATGACCTACGATCCGAAAACGTTCAAGGCGCTCACGTACTACGACCTGTTGCCGCGCTTTCGCGACGGCACCGACAATCCGCGCGCATACCTTGAGCGCGCGATCGAGACGATCGCGGCGCGCGAGCCGGTCGTCAAAGCGTTCGCGCATTTGAACGAAGCGGGCGCGCGCGCTGCCGCCGACGCGAGCAGCGCACGCTGGAAGGCGGGCAAGCCGCTCTCGCCGATCGACGGCATGCCGGTCGCGATCAAGGACCTGCTCGAAACGAAGGACATGCCGACCGAGATGAACTGCGAGGCCTTTCGCGGCAATTTTCCGAAGCGCGATAACGCCGCGGTGTGGGCGCTGCGGCAGGCGGGCGCCGTCGTGTTCGGCAAGGCGGTCACGGCCGAACTCGGCGGCACGCAGCCGGGGCCGACGACCAATCCGTGGGATCCTGCGCGCACGCCGGGCGGATCTTCTTCCGGCTCGGCCGCCGCGATCGCGGCGCGCATGGTGCCTGCTGCGCTCGGCACGCAAGTCGGCGGATCGGTGATCCGACCCGCGGCCTACTGCGGCACGCTCGCGCTGAAGCCCACGCAGGGCGGCATCAATCGCGGCGAGCGGCAGACGACGAGCCAGAGCACGACCGGCGTCCACGCCGGCTCGATCGAAGATCTGTGGCAGGTCGCGATCGAAATCGCGCGGCGCTGCGGAGGCGATCCCGGGCGGCCGGGGCTGATCGGTCCGCAGTCGCCGCCGGCAGCGGTGAAGCCGGAGCGGCTGATCGTGCTCGAGACCGAAGGCTGGGCGGACCTCGATGCCCCGAGCAAGACGGCGTTCGGAATGCTGCTCGATCAATTGCGCTCGGCGGGCATCACGCTGCTCGGACGCGAGGACCATCCGTGGATCGAAGCGCTCGAGCAGGCGGTCAGCAAGGGCCGCGCGACGTGCAACGCGGTCACGCACTGGGAGAACCGCTGGTACCAGCGCAACCTGCTCGACCAGTTTCCAAATGGCCTGAGCGAGCGCGCGAAAAACACGCTCGCGAAAGCCGAAGCCATGAAGGTGGAGGATTACCGCGCCGCGCTGATGGAGCGCGCGGCTGCACAGCACCGGCACGCCGCAATCGCGCCCCTCGCGGACGCCGCGATCACACTCTCTTGCCCGGGCCCTGCGCCGCTCTGGGCGGGAGACACTCCGGGCAAACCGCTCGCGCCGCGCCCGACCGGAGATTTCGTCTTCAACGCCCCGAGCTCGATGTTGTTCGCGCCGGCGCTGACGATGCCGCTGTTGAGCGTCGGCGGCCTGCCGGTCGGCGTGCAGCTGATGGGCCAGCAGCACGAGGATGCGCGCATCACGGCGCTCGCGCGCTGGATGCTAGGCTCGGTGGGGGCGGTGATTACGCGTTAGCGTACTTAGATGCTTGCCTTCGAAGGTGTGCGCATCACGCCGCCCTCCGCCTTTCGGGCTGCTTGATAAGAGACTCCGCAGGGATGCCGAGTTCGCGATGCAACCTCTGGATCATGGCAAGCGTCAGCGGGCGCCTGCGGCTCAGGACTTCGTATACGCGGTTGATTCGACCGATCATCGGTACCAAATCCTTCGGAGTCATTCCCTTCTGTTCCATGCAGAACTTGATTGCCTCGACCGGATCTGGCAAGTCGAGTGGGTAGTGCTTGTCCTCGTAGGCCTGGACAAGGGTGACAAGCACGTCGAGGCGCTCACCTTCGGGTGTAGCGCGTTCCGCTGCCATCAACGATTCGATTTCCTTTAACGCTGCGCGATGATCCGCCTTCGTCCTGATCGGTTTGATCTCCATCTCTTCGTCCTTTTCAGATCGTTTGCGCGTCGATTCTGTCGTATTGCGCGTGAGTCCCGATGAACCGGATGTAGACGACTCGATACGGATAGTTGATCCAGGTCACGATGCGGAACTTGTTGCCCGCAATATTGAAAACCGCCCGTCCGTCCCGCAGAATGCTGGCGCTGCCGAAGTCACGCTTGACGTCGGCAGGCGAGCGCCAGTCCGCCTTCAACACATGCCGATACCACGCCAGTGTCGGCTCTTTCGCATCCTCATAAGTCGCCTTCCCGGCCCAAAACGCGCGCAACGTGGAAAGCGCGATGACGCGCATCATGCAGTGTAGTCCCAAAATGGGACATACGCAAGCGCTTGGGATAAGCGTATCGCCAGGCTTTGAACCCACGACCCCTTGGTTCGTAGGCGATCTGAGCCAATTCGTCGTACTTGGAAATCAGCGACTTGCGGCGCTTGCCATTCCGCTACCCAAGCACATCAAGGCACAAATCAGTAACAGTCAATCTTAGCTGGTCACCGATCTGATTCACTGTCTGATTTCGGCCAGTTCCGGAAGATGATCACATCAAAATTCCCCCTCCAAAGCTGACAAACAAGCCACAGGTTTGGGGCTATTTTATTTGGCAGGAAACTTTGTACAAAGCATATCCACATTGCCCCCCATGCACTTGTGGTGGGACCTCTTCCAGGAAGAACGGCACTAGACGCGGGCCGTCTGCTGTCGTAAGCGTGCAAAACGTCTTAGCATTGTCCTGAACGTTTCCTTTCGGCCAGTTTCCCGTTTTCTTTTCTGGGCACCCTATATGCATGGTAGTGGCTGGCTTGCATTGATCTCTGCGTTCCCCTACACAGATGTAGGCCACCCGTTGCTGCTGCGCAACAGCCGCGTTTGTGAGGAATGCCATGAAAGCAACTGCAGCTATGAGCAAATAGTTCATTTACGCCGCCTCCCAATAAATCTTGCCGAAGTGAAAGACTGTAGTGCAGCCGATTCGTGCAGGCTGCCTATGTAGCTTAGGCGATTCAGGTCAATTTGTCGTGCTTGTGAATCAGCGACTTGCGGTGCTTGCCAATTTTCTATCCAGCGGGCACGTACACCCGTGGTCGACTACGCGCTAGTCCCGTCGTACAGGTGGCACTCGACGATTCCGTCCGCCTTGCGGATCGGCGTCGGCGGCTCGGTGCGGCAGCGGGGCATCACGTGCCGGCAGCGCGGATGGAATGTGCAACCGGCCGGCGGATCGATCGGATCCGGGTACGCAAGACCGAGCTGCGCATCCGGGATGCCGCGGCCCGGCTCCGGCGTCAGCACCGAATCCAGCAGCGCGCGCGTATACGGATGGCGTGCATCGCGAAACAGGCTTTCGGTATCGTTGTCTTCTACGATCCGGCCGAGGTACATGACCGCGACCCGCGTCGCCAGATGCTCGACCACCGCGAGGTTGTGGCTGATCAGGATGTAGGTCACGCCGAGCTCGCGCCGCAGGTCGAGCAGCAGGTTGAGGATCTGCGATTGCACCGATACGTCGAGCGCTGAAGTCGGCTCGTCGCAGATCACCAGCTCGGGCCGCATCACCAGCGCGCGCGCGATCGCGACGCGCTGGCGTTGCCCGCCGGAAAGCTGATTCGGATAGCTCTGCGCGTAGCGGCGCGCGAGCCCCACGAGATCGAGGATTTCGAGAACGCGCTTCTGCTGCTCCGCGGCGCTGCCGACGCGGTGCACGCGCAGCGGCAGAGAGACGATATCGGCGACCGACTGGCGCGGGTTCAACGAGGAATACGGATCCTGGAAGATCGGTTGCATGCGGCGCGCGCGCTCGAGGCGATTCAGCGTCGCGAGCGGCTTGCCCTCGAGCAGGATCTCGCCGCCGCTCGGCTCGAGCAGGCCGAGCATCATTTTCGCGAGCGTGCTCTTGCCGCAACCGGATTCGCCGACCAGGCCGAGAATCTCTCCCTTCTCGACCCGCAAGCTGACGCCGTTCACCGCGCGCATGGCGCGCGACTTGCGGAACGCATTCCCGCCGATCCGGAACGTCCGCTCGACTGCGCGGGTTTCGAGCAGCACGCTCACAGGATGCAGCGGCGCGCATGCCCGGCGACTGCGGGCCGCAGCGCGATATCGGCTTCGCACTCGGGCTGACGGAATTCGCAGCGCTCGCGAAAGCTGCATCCCGCCGATACGCCGACCAGCGACGGCACCATGCCCGGGATCGAGCCGAGGCGGCTGCCGCGCGCAACCTTGCCGGGCACGGGGATGCAGCGCATCAGTCCCTGCGTATACGGGTGCAACGGCTCGCGAAACACCGCCGCGACCGAGCCTTCCTCCACCACCTCGCCGGCGTACATGACTGCGACGCGGTCGGCGATGCGCGCGACGATCCCCAGGTCGTGCGTGATCAGGATCAGCCCCATGCCGAATTCCTTCCGCAGCTCGGCGAGCAGCAGCAGGATCTGCGCCTGGATCGTCACGTCGAGCGCCGTGGTCGGCTCGTCGGCGATGATCAGGTCCGGGTTGCACATCATCACCATCGCGATCATGACGCGCTGGCGCAGTCCTCCGGACAATTGGTGCGGGTACTGCTCCAGGCGGCTCGCCGCAGCGGTCATGCCGACTTTTTCGAGCAGCAGCACCGCGCGCTCGCGCGCTTCGCGGCGCGTGACCTTGCGGTGGCGCAACAGCATCTCTTCCATCTGGTTGCCGACCGTGTAGCACGGATTGAGCGAAGTCATCGGCTCCTGGAAGATCATCGCCATCCGGTTGCCGCGCAAATCCGCCAGCGCCGACGCCGGCGCACCGATCAGGTCGATGCCATCGAGCACCAGGCAGCTTGCGGTGCGCCGCGCGCGCCGCGGCAGCAGTCCCATCACTGCGAGCGCGGTCAGCGACTTGCCGCAACCCGATTCGCCGACGATGCAGAGCGTCTCGCCGCGCTCGACCCGCAGCGAGACGCTGCGTACCGGATGCAGCGTTCCGGCCGCAAGAGGAATCTCGACCTCGAGATCGCGGACTTCGAGCAGCGCGCTCAGTTGCGATTCTCCGGCGCGTGGAGGTCGCGAATGCCGTCGCCGAGCATGTTGACCGCAAGCACCAGCACCGACAGCGCAATGCCCGGGATCACGATCACCCAGGGCTCGAACAGCAGGTGCTGGCGGCCTTCCGCGATCATCAGGCCCCACGACGGCAGCGGCGGCTGCACGCCCAAGCCCAGAAACGACAGCGCAGCCTCGAGCAGGATCGCGTGCGCCACTTCGAACGTCGCGACGACGATCAGGCTGCTCATCACGTTGGGCAGCACCTCGGTCAGGATGATCCGCGGCGTCGATGCGCCGACCGATTGCGCGGCAACGACGAAATCGAGCGCGCGAACCTGCTGCGTCGCGCTGCGCATCACCACGGCGTAGCGGTCCCAGAGCAGCAGGCCGAGCACCGTGATCACCACGACGAGCGAGCCGCCGATCACGGATACCACGGCAAGCGCGACCAGGACCACTGGCATCGACAGGCGCACCGCGAGCACGTAGCAGATCAGCGCATCCACGCGGCCGCCGAAATATCCTGCGGTGACGCCGAGCACCGCGCCGATCAGTCCCGAGATCAACGCGGTCAAGAGGCCGATCATCAGCGACACCCGGGCGCCGTAGATCACCCGCGACAGATAGTCGCGCCCGAGTCCATCGGTGCCGAGCGGATGCGCCCACGATCCGCCCTCCATGAAGGCCGGGGGCACGAGCCGGTTGCCGAGGTCCTGCGCGTACGGATCGTACGGAGCGACCAGCGGCGCGGTGAGCGCCATCAGCACGATGACTCCGAGGATGGCGCCGGCGATTACGAATCCCTTGTGCTGCAGCATGCGCCGCGATGCGCCGCCTGGCGCGACCGCCGCGAGTTCGACATCGGCCGTCGAGACTGCAGGCAAGGCGGCAGGCGTCGTCATGGCGCTTCAGCCCGCGCGGATGCGTGGATCGAGCCACGCGTTGATCAGATCGGAAGCAAACGTCAGCCAGACGTAGAACATCGAGACGAGCAGCAGCACCGCCTGCACGACCGGGAAATCCTGCCGGCTGATCGACTCCCACGCGAGCTGGCCGATCCCCTGCATCGCAAACACCGTTTCGATCACCACCGAGCCCGACAGCATCAGTCCGAACTGCACCGAAGCCAGCGCCACGACCGGGATCACGGCGTTTCGCAGCGCATGCTTGAAGAGCACCGTCCGGTGAGGAAGCCCTTTCGAGTAGGCGGTGCGAATGTAGTCGGTGGCGAGGACTTCCAGCATCCCCGAGCGCGTCAGCCGCATCACCGCCGGCGTCGAGTAATAGCCGAGCACGAAGCTCGGCAGGATGAAATGCTGCCAGGTGTCGGTGCCGCTCATCGGCAGCCAGCGCAGCACCAGGCCGAACAGGATGATCAGCAGTAGTCCGAGCCAGAACGTCGGCAGCGCCTGCCCGAGCACGGCCAGCGTCATCGCCACGCGATCGATCAGCGTATTCGGTCGCAACGCCGCCAGCACGCCGAGCGGAATCCCGATCGCGAGCGAGATGACGAGGCCCCAGCACGCGAGCGTAAGCGTTACCGGCAGGCGCTCCCGGAGCAGCGTCCATACCGGCTCGGGGTAGTAGAACGAACGTCCGAAATCGCCTACCAGCGCGCGCGTCGCCCAGTCCCAGTACTGCGACAGGATCGGCCGGTCGAGGCCGAGCTGCGCACGGAGGCGCGCGATGTCCTCGCCGCGGGCCGATTCGCCACCGAGCGCGGTGGCGAGATCGCCCGAGACCCGCAGCAGCATGAACGCGACGAACGAGACCGTGATCGCAACCAGCGCCGCGACCAGCAGCTTGTGGAGCGTGTACTTGAGCATGCAGCGCGGGGCTTGGCGGGCGCGGCAGCCGGTGTAAGGCTACTTCCAGCTCGCGCGGTACATGTGCGGGATCTCGTCCGGCGTCGGCTGGAAGCGCAGCTCGTCCGTCATCACGTAGAAATACACGTAGGACCACAGCGGCACCCAATAGACGTTGCGTGCGATCACCGCATGCGCCTCGTCGTAGATCGCCAGGCGCTTCGCCACGTCGACTTCCGCGCCTGCCTTCTTCAGCATATCGACGACCTTGGCATCCTGCGTCGTATCGTCGGGGCCCTTGGCGAAGAAGTACCCGGTCGAATTCGCGACATCGCTGATCGAAGCCGAGCCCCAGGTCATGAAGTTGAACGGGATCTCGCCCTTGCGCACCTTGTCGCGCAACGGTGCGTATTGCAGCCACTGCAGTCTCGCGCGGATGCCGACCTTCGCCAGGTCTCCCATGATCGCCTCGGCAAGCTGCCGGTCGCGGTAGCCATAGAAGTCGACGTCGAAGCCGTTCGGGTAGCCGGCCTTCGCCAGCAGCTGCTTCGCCTTGGACGGGTTGTAGTCGTACTTCGGCGCGCTTTTCGATGCGCAGCCGACCTGGCTCGGATAGCAGGTCAGATCGAGCACCGTGCCGCCGCCCTGCAGGCTCTTCGCGATCGCCGCGCGGTTCACTGCGTGCGCGATCGCCTGCCGTACCTCGAGCTTGCGTACCGGGTCGGCGGCCGCACCCGGCCGGCCGGTGATATCGAACTGCAGATAGCCGTAGCGCATGGTGTCGCCCACCGTGACGTTCAGCCCGCGCCGCCCCTTCATCTTCTCGGCCTGGTCCTTCGGGACGCGCCAGATGAAATCCGCGTTGCCGGCCATCAGCTCGGCGATCTGCGTGTTGTGCTCCGGAACGAAGCGCATCACGATCTTGCCGATCTTCGCCTGCCCGCGCACGCCGCCGAAATAGTCCTTGAAGCGCTCCATGACGATCTGCTTGCCGCGCGCGACCTCGGTCACGCGATACGGGCCGGTGCCGACCGGCGCACGGCTCATGCCGTCCGAACCCTGCGCCTTGGTATAGGCCGCCGGGTAGATCGGCACGCTCGACTCGAGGAACGCCATTGCCGCGGCGAACGGCTCCTTCAGGTGCAGCCGCGCGGTGAAGATGTCGATTTTCTCGGCATTCTTGACCCAGTCGGTGCGCGAGCGCGCCGCGACCTTGGTGTTCTGCGGATCGTTCTGCCAGTTGAACGTGAACACCACGTCATCGGCCGTCAGCAGGTCGCCGTTGTGGAATTTCACGCCGGGGCGCAGCTTCACCTCGATCGTGGTCGGGTTGAGGTAGGTCACCGAGGTGGCCAGATGCGGCTTGAACTCGCCGGTGGCGAGGTCGCGCTCGATCAGCGTGTCCCAGACATGCTTGGCGAGCACGACGCCCTCGCGATTCGTCTGCGCGTAGAAGTCGTAGGTCGGAGGCTCGAACTCGGTGAGCCAGAGCAGCGTGTCGTTCTTTTTGCCGGCTTGCGCGTAACCACCGCCGAGCACGAACAGTGCAGCGATCGCACCGAGTCCAAGGAACTGCCGAAAATGTGACGTCATTCTCATCGGATCCTCCCCCGAGTACCCGCAGCCATCATACACGGCATAAGATATCGCCATGAACCGACGAGTCCTGAGCGCGCAGTTCGCGCACGAAACCAACACGTTCTCGCGCTTGCCGACGACGCTCGAGGACTATCGCCGCCGCTGGCTGCTGGAGGGCGACGAGATCGCGCCGCGTTTTCGCGGCACGCGGACCGGACTCGGCGGGCTGCTCGACTATGCCGAGAAGGCGGGATGGCAGCTCGTGCCCACGGTCGCGGCGAATGCCACCCCGTCCGGAAAGCTCACGCGCGAAGCCTGGGAAACCATCCGCGACCGGATCCTCGCGCGCGCACGCAACGCCGCGGACGTTTCCGGCGCGGTGCTCGATCTGCACGGCGCCATGGTCAGCGAGACCGAGGACGACGCCGAAGGCGCGCTGCTCGAAGCGCTGCGCGGCGTGCTCGGCGCGCGCGTTCCGATCGTCGTCACGCTCGACCTGCACGCCAACGCGACGCCGCGGATGGCGAAGCACGCCAATGCGCTGATCAGCTATCGCACCTATCCGCATACCGATCAATACGAGCGGGCGCAACAGGCAGCGGCGCTGCTCGATCGAATCGTCGCCGGCAGCGCGAAGGCGCAGACGGTCCTGGTGCAGCCTCCTACCCTGGTCGGCGCCGACCACGGCCGTACGGTGCAGCCCGGCCCGATGCGCGACCTGCTCGCAATGGCCGAGCGCTTCGAGCAGGAGGACGGGATTCACGTGGTCAGCATCCAGGCGGGCTTCATGCCGGCCGACATCGAATGGGCCGGCCCATCGGTTGCGGTCTCGCACGACCCGGCGCGGGCCGATCGCGCGCTCGCGATTGCGAACGAGCTGTCCCACGAGATCTGGCGGCGGCGAGACGAAGAAACGATCACCTATCGCAGCATCGACGAGATGATGCGCGCGGTGAAGTCTGATGCCAGCGGCGGCCCGCTGGTGATCGCCGACGGCACCGACAACCCCGGCGGCGGGGGCTACGGCGATGCGACGAACCTCCTGCGGGCGCTGATCTCTGGTGATGCAAAGGCCACGGCGGTAGGGCACCTCTACGATCCCGCCGCGGTGCAGGCAGCGATCAAGGCGGGCGCCGGAAGGACGCTGCGCGTCAGCCTTGGCGGCCACATCGATCCAGCTTTCGGCGCGCCGATCGAAACCGAAGCGCACGTCCAATCGCTGTCCGACGGATCCTTCATCAACGACGGTCCGATGGCCAAGGGCGTACGCAGCGAGATGGGGCCGACCGCGGTGCTGCGCATCGGCAGGGTCGAGGTGATCGTGATCAGCAACCGGCTGCAGAACACCGACCTGCAGACGTTTCTCAGCCAGGGAATCGACCCGCGTCAGCGCCGCGCAGTGGTGGTGAAGAGCGTCCACCATTTCCGCGCCGCCTACGCGCCGATTGCGCGCGAGGTGATGATCGTCGACTCCGGCGCGCTCTGCACGCCGGACCCGAAGCGCCATGCCTACACGCGCCTGCGCCGGCCGATCTGGCCGCTCGACGAATTTCCGGGCGGCTGATCAGCGCGCCGCAGTTACGCGCCACACCGCGTTGCCGACGTCGTCCGCGACGAGCAATGCGCCGCGCTTGTCGATCGCCACGCCGACCGGCCGGCCATAGGCATCGCCGTCGGCGCTGACGAAACCGCTCAGCACTTCCACCGGCAGGCCCGATGGCTTGCCGCCGCTGAACGGAACGAAGACGACGTTGTAGCCGCTGCGCGGCTTGCGGTTCCACGAGCCGTGCTGGCCGATGAACATGCCCTGGCCGAACTGCTGACCGAGCGCACTGCCCTCGGACGTCACGAGTCCGAGCGGGGCCACGTGGCTGCCGAGCGCGTAATCCGGCTTGATCGCTTTCGCGACGAGGTCCGGCCGCGGCGGCTGCACGCGCTCGTCGACGTGCGCGCCGTAGTAGCTCCACGGCCATCCGTAGAAGCCGCCTTCGCGGACCGACGTCAGGTAGTCGGGAACGAGATCGTTGCCGAGCTCGTCGCGCTCGTTGACGACCGTCCACAGCGCGCCGCTCTGCGGCTCCCAGGCGAGTCCGTTCGGGTTGCGCAAGCCGGTCGCGAACAGGCGCTTGCCGGGCTTTTCCAGGTCCACTTCCCAGATCGCGGCGCGCCCTTCTTCGATCTGCATGCCCTTCTCGGCGACGTTGCTGTTCGAGCCGACGGTCACGTAGAGCTTGCGGCCGTCGCGGCTCGCGATCAGATTCTTCGTCCAGTGGTGGTTGATCCCCGCGGGCAGGTCGGTCACTTTCTGCGCGGCGCCGGCGATGCGCGTATCGCCGGTCTTGTACGGGAACCGCACGATCGCATCGGCGTTGGCGACGTAGAAGTACGCGCCGACGAGCGCCATGCCGAACGGCGAGTTCAGGCCCTCGAGGAATACGGTGCGCGTTTCGGGAATTCCATCGCCGTCGGCATCGCGCAGCAGCGTGATGCGATTCGCGCTCGGCACCGCCGAGCCGGCCTTCTTCTTCATCTTCCCCATGAACCAGGCCTTGAGGCCGCCGCCGCCGTTCTCCGGCTTCGGCGGCGCGGAACTCTCCGCAACGAGCACGTCGCCGTTGGGGAGCACGTAGACCCAGCGGGGATGCTGCAGCCCGGTTGCGAACGCCGCTACGGTCGTCCCGGGAGCGGCCACCGGTCTTGCTCCATCGGGCCAGCCCTTTGCCGGCGCGATGTGCACCGTCGGGATCAACTGCTTCGACGGCGGCGGCAGCTTGGGATCCGGACCGACGGTGGCTTCGGGCGGCAGCTCCGCCAGCACGCTGCATCCGACGAGGGCGGCGACGGTAACGACGAGACAGGCAATCGATTGGCGCATGAGGGGGCCTCCATGCAACGACTGTTGGACTGCGCCGCTCCCGGATAAGTTGCGGGTCAAAAAATGGGGACGGACCCCATTTTCTAGTCGTCCACGATCTGCTCGTGCCCCTGCGGACAGACCGCGCGCGTGCAATCGTAGAAGCCCTCATCGAATTCGGGGGGCCCGATCCGCCAGCACCGCTCGCAATAGCTGGTGCCGCATTCGTTGCAGTGAAATGCGATGAAATCGGCGTCGACGCGACGCGCGGCGGCGTACTCCGCGCTGCGAATCGCGTCGAGCAAGCCGCGCAACTCGGTGCCTTCGCCGAATTTCGTGACCTGGCCCATGAAGCCGGAACGTTGCAGGCCGTGGCGTGACGGCATCTGCTGCGCCGGCGCGGGATGCAGCGAGAACTCGGCCGCAATGCCGCCACAACCGGCGCAAGAAACGGTGACAGGCTGGGCCACTGCGACCGCTACAGCGGACGCCGCCCGTGATAGGCGTCCCGGAGGAGCTCCAGCACGTGCTCGTAGACCAGCGGCCGCGGATTCGGATACGGACTCTCGGTAGCGATGCGTGCCGCTCGCGCAAGCCCATCCTCCGGCATGCCGATTTCGGCAAGCTTCATCTTGAGGCCGAGCTTCGCCTCGAGCTCGTAGAGCGCAACGGCGGCGTCCTGCGCACCGAGCGCGCGCGCGATCCGGCGCATCGCATCGGGCGCCGCATCGTAGTTGTAGCGAGCCGCGTGCGGCAGCACGATCGAGTGTGTCTCGGCGTGCGGAAGGTTGAACGTGCCGCCCAATACGTGGCACAGCTTGTGATGCAGCCCGAGGCTCGTCGTTGCGAAGGACGAGCCGGCAAGCCACGCTCCATAGAGCGCTTCGCTCCGCGCCTCGAGATCGCCGGGTGCCGCGACAACGCGCGGCAATGCATTCGCCAGCGCGCGAATTCCTTCCTCCGCAAGCAGCATGCTGACCGGATTCGCATCGTGTGCGTAGAGCGCTTCGACGCAATGCGCGATCGCGTTCATGCCGCTCGCTGCGGAGCTCGCCGGCGGCAATCCGAGTGTGAGCTCGGGATCGTAGAGGACGGTCTTCGGCAGCACGCGCGGATCGCGCTGCGTCTTCTTCGCCCCCCCTTCGGTCATGCCGAGCACTGCGGTCATCTCGGAGCCGGAGTAGGTCGTCGGCACCGCGAGCACCGGCAGGCCGGAAGTCAGCGCGATCGCCTTGCCGAGCCCGATCGTCGAGCCGCCTCCCCACGCGATGCAACAGTCGGCGCCAAGCTCCTCAGCCACGCGCCGCGCATCGACTGCGATTTCCACTGGAACGTGCATGACCGCGTTGTCGTAGGTCCCGGCGAGGTGCTCGCCGAGGCGCGCTGCGATCAATCGCACGCTCGCGCTGCGGCCGGGCGTGACGAGCAGCAGCGCGCGCTTCGCGCCGAGCCGGTCGATTTCCTCTGCGAGGCGCGATACAGAACCGGCGCCGAATACAACGCGCGGCGAAGCGCCGGCGTAGACAAACGCCCGCACGCTATTGCGCGACGAGATTGTTGTCGCGGATCACCTTGCCGAGCTTCTCCGATTCGGTCTGAACGTGGCGCAGGAACTCTTCCGGTGTGCTCGCCACCACAACGAAGCCCTGCTCGGTCAGCTTGCCGTGCACTTCAGGTGCCTGGAGCGTGCGCACCGTGTCGCGATGCACACGGGCCACGACGTCGCGCGGCGTGCCGGCCGGGGCGAGGATGCCGAACCAGGAGATCTGCTCGAAGCCGGGGTAGGTTTCCGAGAGCGTCGGCACGTCCGGGAGCTGCGGCACGCGCTGGCGGCTGCCTACGGCGATCGGTTTCACCTTGCCCGACTTGATGTGCGGCAGCATCGGCGGCATCGAAAAGAAGGAAATGTTGATCTGCTGGCTGAGCAGAGCCTGGATCATCGGCCCGCCGCCCGAGTAGGCGATCTGAGTCATCTTGACCCCGCCGTGCCGCTCGAGGATGAGCGCCGCGAGGTGATTGGAGCTCCCCGAGCCCGGGGTCGCATAGGTCACCTTCTCCGGATTGGCCTTCGCGTAGGCGACGATCTCCTGCAGGTTGTTCGGCGCAAAGCTCGTCACCGCCACCAGCGCACTCGGCGAAGTGACCATCAGACTGATGTGCTCGAAGGACTTGAACGGGTCCGGCGCCGATTTGAACAGGTGGTGATTCGTCGCATGGGTATCGAACACCATCAGCAGCGTGTAGCCGTCCGGCGCGGCCTTGGCCGCCTCGGCCGCGCCAATGGAGCCACCCGCCCCGCTGCGGTTCTCGATCAGGATCTGCTGGCCGAGGTTTTCCTGGAACTTCGGCTGGATGACGCGCGCGATTAAGTCGGTAGTGCCGCCGGGAGGGAACGGCACGATGATCCGCACCGGCTTCGTCGGGTACGCCTGCGCGAGCGCGAGGCACGGAGCAAGCAAAAGAATGGAAAGTAGTTTCCTCATGGTGCGCTCTCCTCCTTGGAGATTGGCATCACGCCGATCGTGCAGCCGACCGCAAAGATCGGGATCGGCTCATAGAACCAGATCTCGCCCTTCGCGCCTTTGGCCGCCGCCGCCGCAGCGACGAACGTGCGAATCTCGAATCCGCCCTGCCCCGCTTCGCGGTAGGTGTCCTCGTCGTTGTACGAGACCAGCGCGTCGCGCTCGTTCGCCGACCAGCGCCGCAGGAACTCGCGGTCCCAGGCCTCGTTGATCTTTCCCGAGTCGGGCGTGCAGGGCCAGTGCGAGATCCCGCCCGTCGCGACGATCGCGATCCGCTCCGGCACCGCGTCGCAGGCACGGCGCAGCGCTTCGCCGAGCGCCCAGGTGCGCGTCAGCGGCGTCAGCGGCGGACCCTGGCAGTTGATGTTGACCGGGATGACCGGCACGTCGTAGCGCGGGGTCAGAAAGTGCAGCGGCACCATGATGCCGTGATCGAACTTCCACTCCTCCGCATACGCGAGGTCGACTTCGCGCAGCATCGAAGCGATCAGCCGGCGCGACAACCGGGCGTTGCCCCGGATGCGGGTGCGCGGGATCGCAAGCCACTTTTCGTCCTCGATCGGCCCGTCGTAGTACTCCGCCATCCCCATCGCGAACGCGGGCATGTTGTTCATGAAGAAATTGGCGAAATGCTCGGCGGCGACGATTACCAGCGCATCGGGCCGCTCGGCCTCGATGGCTTCGCGCATGCGCGCGAAGTGCGCGTAGAGCGCGTCGCGCGAGCGCGGCTCTGCCCGCTCGGCGCGGCCGGTGATTCCCGGCCCATGGCTGCACACGCCGATGAAGACGGTGCTCACGCGGCAGGTGCCGTCGTCATCGCGTAAAGGCCGGCGCGCACCGGTCCGTGGCGCGCAACGCCCTGGCGCATCGCTTCCAGGTACTCGTTCCACTCCAGCCCGATCAGCGCCCCGTAGTGCATCAGGATCTGGCCGTTGACGCCGAGCACGTACAGCAGGCCGACATCCCGCGCGCGGATCGCCGCACGTTCCTCTTCGCTCAGGTCGTACTCGGACAGAAGCCCTTCGAGGTCGTCGCGGAAGCGGCGCTGCACCGCGGCGTCGCGATTCAGCTGGTAGAGGAACTTCTGGACGTAGTACAGGCTCATCAGCGCGATTGTAGTCACTCCCGGCATAATCGGCCGATGCCGGCGCCGGTTTCGATCGCGCAGATACACGTCCATTCGCTGCGGCTACGCAACGGCGCGGAGGCACTGGTCGCGCGCGCGGTCACGACTGCGGGCGTAGCCGGTTATGGGTTTTCGCTAGGCACGGAAGCGACGCCGGCGCGAGACATGGCGGCTTGGGACGCGCTTGCCCGGAGCCGTAATGTGCCGTTGTATGCACTGTTCGGAGAGAAGACGCGCGAGCGCGTAGCTGTCGCGCAGGAACACGCGATCAAGATCGATCCCTTCGAGCTCTTCACAATCGAAGCCGCGTTGTCGAAATGCCGGGCTCAGGACAAGCTCGGCCTCGCGGCGCCTCACGGCCATCCGTGGGAGTTGTCCTATTGCGTAGCGCTCGCTGCGGCTTTGCCCGGAGAAATTGTCATCGTGGCGGGACTAGCTGAGCAGTTGATCGCCGTGGCGGATGCGCCCGGCATTGCGATCGACTGGTCGCTCGAGCCGGCGTTCGGCGGAATCGCCTGGTACAACGATCGAGCGGACTCTCCGCAACGAACGTGACGTAGTTCACAACGTAGTCAAAGGCCCTTCTGAGACCATGGGCCTGTCATTACGGGGGTGCAGCTTGAAAAAGAACAGCTTGAACTGGTTATACGGTCCTGCGGCCGCTCTCGCCCTGGCGCCATTTGCCGCCCTGTCCGGGCAATCCCGCGAATGCTCTGGCGCGATCGATCCGATTGTGCGCTCTGGCTGCCTACTGAGGGATGCGGACTCAGATTTGAATAAGCGCTACGAGGATCTTCGTCGCAAACTAGGTCACAAAGAGGCGGCCACCGTGCAGTCGACCCAGCGAGATTGGCTGAAGCAGCGCGACTCCCGTTGCCGCATTCGTTCGCGTGCGCAGAGCCGGGAGAAATGGATCGACGACGTCGCGCGAGACCCGGTGCGCGCGGACTGCGTACTGCAGATGACCGAAGATCGCATTGGCGAGCTGGCAAGGATGCAGCAGGAAGCCGGCGCGCCCGTCCTCATCGCGAAG